>Ga0208603_1000082_pt1 | contig 14397 bp, 7 predicted proteins | sample MicForSoSWNC24_M_FD_188001 | JGI IMG/M metagenome (GOLD analysis project Ga0208603, IMG submission 188001) | Forest soil microbial communities from Harvard Forest Long Term Ecological Research site in Petersham, Massachusetts, USA - MetaG HF008... | ecosystem: Environmental > Terrestrial > Soil >... | reverse complement strand
CACAATTCGTGCGGGATAAGCACATCACCCAGGTGATTTTTGGACGATCGGCCACGGAAGGATGGAAGAAGCTGCGTTACATGAGCGGGATCAACCGATTTTTGAAGGACGCGCCGGCGGTAGACGTGCACATCGTGACGCAAGAGCCTGATTAGCGGGTGTTTGACAAATCAGGCAACGAGTGGGCTAACAGTGTGATCCGGTTAACACCGGCTGCGTTGTAGCGGCGGGAGTTTGGAGAATCGTGAGCTGCCGCGCATCGCCGCAAAAGCCTCCAGAATCTCTTGGGTGGTACAAACCCTTGCGGCCACCCATGACGGCCAACGGATGATCGGAGTGACCTTGGCCGGCATCCGGCAGGTCAAAATTGAGAGCAATCTTCAGCGCGCGAGCGCACCCAGGGGATTTCGTCGTCGAGCGCGGCGTTCGATCGTTCCGAGGATGCTGCCGCAAGATTTCGCGGACGGCGTCAATGCTGGGAAATATGAGACAGGCACTTTTCGGGAACGGTAGGCATACGTTTGCCATTTCCTGCTCCGACTCGTTGAAAACTTCGCCCTTATATAGCTTACCGAGAGTTGCCGGTGGGAGAGTGAATACAGCCAATCTGAGAGAGCATGGCGGCAACTTCAACGGCCACTGCTGGACGCTTCGCAGGCTTCGCGCGACCTCCGAAATCCTCGGCATCTGTTCGATAGCACACTTTCCCCCACGCTAAACCTTTCCACCGGAACGGACGTCAACAGGGGACCGCGGCGCTCGCACCTGCGGACTCCTTTACTCGTAAACGTGTCTCAAGAACCGTTCGGCGGGCAGTTTCAAATTAGGTCACTGACACCAACATCATCGATCCAGTTGCTCTTACAGTTCTCCTCGTCAAGCTTCGTCCGGAGGAATATCGAACTTAACCAGATCGGCCTGAAAGCCTTTGGTCTTTACGGCGCCGTAAGCAATTCCGACAACCATCCAGACGGCGCCAAGAAGCATGGCCTTGCCGCTCAAGTTGCGCCAGATGAAGAGGCAAATCACGAAACCGAGAAGCGGGGAGAGGAAATCGAACCAGTTTCTTTCCTTGGCCCGGAGGAAGTAGCGTACGAAGGCGGCGGCATTGACCCCCATGAAAGCCAGCAAGGCGCCGAAATTCAAGAGCTGCGCGCCTTGGTCGTAGGTGATCAGAAACGCGCCGATGAGAGCAATGGTACCGACGAAGATGACATTGTTGCGCGGGATGTGATTTTTAGGGTCCAGCGCGCCGAAGAACTTCTTGGGGATGCCATCGCTGCGTCCCATGCCATAGAGCAGGCGCGCAGCACCCAGCTGCGAACCCATTCCCGAGCCGATGTTGGCGATGAGGATGGTGAAATTCAACAGATGAAAGAGGAAGAAGCCGCCGACTTGTTTGGCCACAAGCGGAAAGGCGGATTCCACCATTTCGGGAGGAAATGGCTTGGAGCCCCAGACGAGTTGCGCGGCGTAAACCTCGAGCGATGACAAAACACCTGTAAAAACGCAGACGAGGACTGTGGCGAGCATGATGTTGCGGCGCGGGTCTTCGACCTCTTCAGACAAGGTGGAGATAGCGTCGAATCCGATGTAGGTAAGCACGGCGATGGAAGTTCCGCGAAAAATGGCGCCGAAGCTGAACGTTGCGGAGTTGTAGAACGGCTGGGTGAAGAAGCCGGGGCCATACTGGTGCAATCCCCAGAGGAAACGAATCACGAAGGCGAAGAAGATTACGACCACGATGGACATTCCGGCTGCGAGCACATCATTGATGCGGGCGGATGTTTTCACGCCGCGGAGATTCAGCAACGTGAAAGCCACAGCAAATCCGATAGCGAGCGCCCAGTAAGGCATGAACGGCAGGATGTTCTGCGTAAGCTTGCTGCAAATGATGGTACAGATCAGCGGATTGAGAATGTAGTCCATCACCATGGCCCAGCCGGTAACATAGCCGAGTGCGGGACGAATTTCCTGACCCACGTACGTATAGGCCGAGCCAGCGCTGGGATAGGCGCGCGCCATTTTGCCGTAGCTGACGGCGGTGAACAACATGGCGACCATGGCGATCAGGATGGTGGTGACGACGTGGCCGCGCGCTTCATTGCTGATGACACCGTAAATTCCCATCGGGGCGATGGGTTGAATGATCACGATGCCGATGATGATGAGGTCCCAAAGGCCCAGCACGCGGCTGAGTTTGACGGGAGATGGTGCGATTTGGCTTGGCTCGTTCGCCATCATTCCCCTTCAATTCGAGTGCAGGTGCGGCGAGTGAACGTGAAAGTCACGCATGAACAGGAAAATGGACCGTTGAAAGAACTGAGGATCATTCAGTAATGACAGCCTTGACGAGATTTCTGGGACGGTCCACATCGCAGCCATTCAGGATGGCGAAATGATAGGCGAATAGCTGCAGCGGTACGACCTCAGGGATGGGAAGCAGTAATTCTGGAGCCGGTGGAACGAAAATGGCTCGATCAGCAAGGGTGAGGATTTCGCGATCGCCTTCCGTGGCGATGGCGATGGATTTTCCGCCGCGGCTTTTGATGTATTCGAGAACCAGAAGAGTTTTCTGATAGCGCAGAACCGAATCGGGATCGGCGGTGTCGCGCGTCGCAAGAACGATTACTGGAAGTTTTTCATCTACAAGTGCATTGGGGCCGTGGCGCAGTTCCCCGGCGGGGAGGCCTTCGGCCTGGACGTATGAAATCTCCTTGAGCTTGAGCGCGCCTTCGCGAGCAAGAGCGTAGTGGACACCGCGTCCCAGGAAAAGGAAGGCTTTGGCGTGCTGAAATGCGCGCGCGCAGCCGGCGGCCTGGGCATCCCACGTCGCGAGGGATTTTTCGATGGCCTTAGGTACCTCGGCAAGCGCGTTCAAATGAGCGCGAGCGACCTCGGAAGTCATGCGACCGCGTTGGCGCGCCAGGAACAGCGCTAATAGATAGAGGATGTTGAGCTGCGCGGTGAAACTCTTGGTGGCCGGCACGGCTTTCTCGACGCCAGCACACGTCTGAAGTTTCGCACTCGCCTCGCGCGAAATTGTGGAATCCGCGACGTTGGAGATGGCGACCGTCTTGGCGCCCCGATTGAGGGCCTCCCGTTGTGCCGCGGTGGTGTCCGCGGTTTCACCCGATTGAGTGATCACGACCACGATCGGGTTGGTGTCCGAGTGCGTGGAGCGGTAGCAATACTCGCTGGCGTATTCGACGTCCACCGCAACTCCGGCGAGATCTTCGATCATGATTTCGCCCGCGAGACCGGCATTGCGGCTGGAACCGCTGGCCGCGATGATTATTTTCTTGAAGTCGAAAAGAGCTTTCTCGATGGGTCGCAGCGAATCCGGGAAAATGATGTCGCCGTGCACGTTCTGCCGAATGGTTTCACGAATGGCTTCTGGCTGCTCGTAGATCTCGCTGAGCATGTAATTCGAAAATGGGTGAGGAGCACTCGACGGACCAGTGTGTTGGTTAGACATTAGCGGCCGCCCCCGGTGGGAGTTGTCGGCATGCCCCTTCCCCCTTTCAGGGGAATGGTAGCGGGCGCGATGTTCCATCCAGAAACAGTCAGCTCGACACCGCCGAAAACGGCGGTGGACGGCAGGTAGTGGGCGGTTAGGTTGCGAGATTCGCCTGGCATCAGTTCAATATAATTGTCATCCCAAAACACGGGAAGGATCTCTTGAGTCTGGCCCGACTTGCGTATTGCCAGGCGGATTTGAAACGCGAGGTTGTTGCTGGAGTTTCTCAGCAACACGTGCGCGACAGCGCCATCTGGGCCGGGCAGCAGGCTGCCGGTTGCCTCAACATCGGCGTTCGGCAAAGTCTGAAGAGCTGTGAGGTCTTCGTACGAGGATACCGGAGTAAAACGATACGACGTTTTGGCCCATTCATAGGTGTTTTTCTTGCTGGACAGCCAGTAGAAATTCCGGCTGACGACTTTTCCGTCGCCGGATTGAAGTTCGAGCGCAGCGAAATATGCAGGCGAAGCCGGATTGAAGGAACCCGCGGGAATGGTCAGAACTTTGCTGACGGCGTCAGCATCGACGTCTGTTTTCACTTCGCTCGAAAATCGCTGCTGAAGAGTGATGTCGTAGAGCTTGACAGTGACGGTGAGGCCCGAAGCCTTCTCATAAAGGCTATTCACGACGTTAATGCTGTTGTCGTCGTAGGAATATTGCACATGCAGAGGCTCGCAGGCTTTCTTCGTACCGAAATATCCGCCGGCCGGTTGCAGATAATAGTCGAACAAGTGCCAGATGGTAGAGGGCCAGGCGTTGTTGAGCATCCACTGAATGATGCCAGTAGTGTGGTATTTGTTGCGCGAGTAGGCTTCGAACATGGCGCGTTCGCCTTCGTAGGCCATGGTTTGCGACTTCAGTTCATAGTTGTCGAGATCCTTGGCCGTACCGTAGATCGCATCCATCGCACCGTTGAAGTGGGTAAGGTCTTTAAAACCTTCGGAACCCGCGTGATAATTCCAGTAAATGTCCTGCGGCCACATGTGATCGGAGGGAATGAAATTTTTCAGGCAACTTTGCAGCGGGACCGCCGGGCCCGGGCTGGTTTCGGTATTGAAGCCGAACGCGCCACCATATTTATTCGTGTCAATCAGCCAGTAATCGGGCGGAACGTAATCGTACGGCCCGGTCATCTTAACGCCGGATGGACCCGTAACCGAAGTGGGGGTCGCGGAGGCCGAGGAAATATAAGGATTCGGCCAATCGGATTCCTTGAGGACTTCTATATAAGCAGTCTCCACGTTGGCAGGCGGAGGATTATCGCTGCCATTGAGCCAAACCAGCATGCTGGGATGGCCGCGCATCCGCATGATCTGTGAGCGTAATGAAGCGGTGGCGATCTCCAGGTCACCGGGCTGCCAGTGCTTCCATTGCTCCCAGTGATCGCAGCAGCACCAACCGGCCATGATCAGCACCCCCTGCTCGTCGGCCAGATTGTAGAACTCCTCGGTTTCCATCTTGCCTTCCAGGCGGATGGTGTTGAGGTTCATGTCTCGAAGGTAACGGAATTCGTTTTGCAGGCGCTCGAGGTCCTGGCGGAGAAGCATATCCGGAGACCATCCGCCGCCGCGGATGAGAATTTTGCGACCATTAATGAAGAACTGGCGGGCACCATTGGAATTCAGGTCGGACGTAATTTCGCGGATGCCAAATTTGACGGTTTGAGCGTCCGACTGATCGCTGCCGACAGTAAAATGCAGTGAAAGTTCATGAAGATTTTGCGGACCCATCTGATAGGGCCACCATAGTTTCGGATTCTTAACTTGCAACTGAGGATATTCATCTGAGCGAAACCGGACGACTTTGGTTTCACGCGCATTCAGAGTGCAATTCTGGCGGAAATGGACGTCGTCGAAGTCGCCTTCGACCACGCCGGTCACAGCGGCGTCGGTGGCGTTGCGCAATTCGGCTTCGACGGCGAGATTGGCCTGATCGAGTGATGTGGTGGGAAAATGCGTGACCACTTGCGGGTGGCGGATCGCTACGGGACCGCTGTCCTGCAAATGGACTGGGCGCCACAGTCCCATGTCCTTGTCGGGAGGCGCGGGGTTCCAGTCCACCCAGTTGATGCCCAAGTCTTTTTCGGTTTGGGCGATGGTTTCGACGGCCAACACATTGGCCTGATCACGCTGAACGAACGGCGTGATCTCGTATTCGTAGGTCCGATAGGCGCCGGCGACGTCCTTGGCGTTAGCGATTTGGTGGCCGTTGAGCCAGATATTCGCCCGATTATTGATGCCGCCGAAGTGCAGCCACACGTGACGATCGTGAAAATTTTCCGGCAGCTTGAATTCCGTGCGATACCACCAGGAGCAGCGGAAGGGGCTGTCTTTTGGCATGGGCAATAGCGAAAAATTCTTGCCGATGGGGTATGTGGCGCCGGGGATCTCGCGCAGATTCATCCCGTAATAAGGATCGGGGTAAGTTTTATCCGCGATAAGAGCCGCTACCACCGTGGAAGGAACTTCCGTGGAGTGCCACCCGTCGGTCTTGAAGCCGGCAATAGAGATTTGTTCGCCGGTTGCGGAAAACTGACAGGAAGATTGCAGCGCCCAGCCCGACTGCAGATATACTTTTTCGCTTGCTTTGGTGTCCGAGTCCGCGCAGAGGGAAGAACCCGCCAGGGCAAGTATCACGATGATGGTGGCCGCGGCGCGAGTGTAAAAATGCAGAAACGCTGCAGAATTGCAATCAACGAGCACGCGGTTTAAACGCACCAACAACCTCCCGGGACGGCCACAGCCACGCAAACCTGCGCTGACGGCTGAGCCGTTTAATGAATACGTTGATTTATTAAACTTTATTAAACGTTCGTATTATTCCTCGCCGTGGCGTTAAGTCAAGTCCCAAAACCAGTGAAATGAAGTTGGTTTGGGCAGTAGCATCGCGATGCTTCCACAACGGTTAAGCTAGGCCCAAGATACGGCGCGGGTCGATTCGCGCACTACGAGCTCCGGAGCCAGTTGCCGGTGGACTGCTACGGATTCGCGCTCTTCGATGGCTGCGTTTATGCCCTCCATGATCATGCCAACGGCTGCGGTTCCCAGAGCTTCCATCGGCTGCCGCACAGTGGTGAGCGACGGGACCGAGAGGCCGGCGGGGATTACATCGTCAAAACCGATTACAGAACAATCCTCCGGGACTCTCAGGCCTGCGCGAGCGAGGCCCCGAATGGCGCCGAAAGCGGTCATGTCGTCAAAAGCCATGATGGCCGTGAAACGCTTTTTATGCTTCAGAAGTTCTTCGGTGAGTTTGAAACCGCCGTCGAAACTGGAATTGGGGTCGAGGGAATCGGGTAAATCCACAACAAGCGCGGGATCAATTTCAAGGCCCATGGAACGCGCGAAGGAGCGAACGCCACGCCAGCGCGGAGAGCTATCGACCAGCATTTTGGGTCCGCGAATGAAGGCGATTTTGCGATGGCCGAGCGAATAGAGATGTTCCAACGCCAAATGCGCGCCGGCTTCGTTATCCACCATTACCGAGCTGACAGCGCCGGAGCGCAACTCGCGGCCGATCATGACGGCAGGGATATTGCGCTTTTCGAGGTCGGCGAGCAGGTCGATATCCACGAACAGCCAGTTGGCCACAAAGACGAGAGCTTCGACGGGGCGCGCGAGAAGCATTTCTAGATAGCGCTCGAAGCGGCCGCGCTGATTGTGCACGTCGGTGAGAATCGGCAAGTAGGAAGCCTGGTACAAGGAATTTTCGATTCCGCGGAGGATCAATGTGCAAAACGGGTCGGTGATGTCGAAGACCATTACGCCTACCGTGCGATTGCGTTTGGCGCTGAGGAAGCGTGAAACAACTTTTGGGCGATACGCGAGTTTCTTGGCGGCGCGTTCGATGCGGTCCTTCGTGGACGGCGGAATGTAACGCGCCAGGGGAGCGTTATTGAGGACGATCGAGACTGTCGCCGGAGACACGCCGCTTTCTTGCGCAACGTCGCGCAGCGTCACGACCGATCCTTTCGGCTTTCGACGACTCAAGATTTCTCCACGTGTCTGGATTGCGCTGGAGGCGCTAGGTGGAACGCACATCTTTATCACAGGCTGGGGAGAGGAGGCTAGCGCGGAACGTTAGCTGAGGTCAGACGTGGGGGATTTGGGAGACGTTCCAGCCGCCGCCTATTGCTTTGATGAGCAGGACGCTGGCGGCCATCCGGCGCGTCAAAATATTCACCGCGGTAACTTCATCCGAGAGAGCGGCGCTTTGCGCGGTGGTTACTTCGAGATAGTTGGTGACGCCGCCCTTGTAGCGGGTCACCGACAGCGAAAGCGAGTGCTCGGCGGCGGCGACTGCGCCGGCTTGCGTATTGGCTTCGTCCTGCAGGATGCGCAAGGCAGAGAGGTTGTCTTCCACTTCCTGGAAGGCAGTGAGCACCGTTTGGCGGTAATTATCGACGGATTGATTCCAGGCGGCTTTAGCCTGATCGGATACGCCGCGACGGCGGCCGGCATCGAAGAGAGTCTCCGCCGCTTGCCCACCAAGCATCCAGAAACCGCTGGGACCTTGAAGCAAGGTTCCGGCAACGGCGCTTTCAAAGCCTCCCGAACCGCTGAGAGTCACCAAGGGGTAGTAAGCCGCCTTGGCCACGCCAATCTGAGCGTTTTGCTCCTGAACGCGGCGCTCAGCGGCAGAAATATCGGGTCGGCGCTCGAGCAAATCGGACGGCAGGCCCGCAGGGACCACTGGCGGCGGCTCCGTGAGCGGAATCGGCGCGATGCTGAATTGCGAAGCTGGCTTGCCGACCAGGACCGCTATCGCGTGTTCGAAGGCGGCTCTTTGCACTCCGACGTCAACCGATTGGGCGCGCGTGGTTTCAAGGATGGTTTGCGCCTGCGCTACGTCCACGGCCGAAGCCAAGCCGCCGTGATAGCGGCTTTCGGTCAACTGGAGGGCCTTTTCGTACGATTGAACAGTGGAATCCAGAAGCTGTTTTTGAGCGTCGAGCCCACGCAATTGGAAATAGTCGCTGGCGAGTTCGGCGTGAAGGCTCAAGCTGATGTTGGCCAAATCGGCGGCGGTGGCTTGGGCTTCGGAGCGGCTGGCTTCAACAGTGCGGCGCACGCGGCCCCAAAGGTCGGCTTCGTAAGAAACGTCAACCGGTAGCACGAAGTCGTTGTAGTCCTTTTTAGTGAAAGCAGGGTTGAAGAGCGGCCTGTGTTGAGATTGATCCGTGCGGTTAGCGGAAAAACTCCCCGTGACGTTGGGGAAAAGGTTTGAGCGAGTGATGCGCAGAGCGGCGCGTGCCTGCGCGAACTGTTGCTGCTCGGCTTTCAAGGTTTGGTTCGAGACGTCAATCTGCTCTTCGAGTCCGTTGAGCTGCGAATCCTGATAGATTTCCCACCACTTGCCCTTGGCGATTGCGTCGCTGGGCTGCGCCTGTTTCCAGTCGGGAGGGAGTTCTTTGTACTCCGTGGGGACTTCCGCGCTCGGACGCACGTAGTTCGGTCCGACAGTACAACCGGCGAAAAATAAAATGGCTGCGCCGGAAATCGCCGCTACAAAGAGGCCAACCGGAAGGTGGCGCGAGTTAGTGAGGCGCAGGCGATCCACTGCTCGAACCTCCTTGTTGATTTGGCTGGGCAATTTTCACCTGCTCGCCATCGATGATCGAATCAGGAGGGCTTGCGATGATGGATTCCTGACCGGTGAGGCCCGAAACAACTTCCACTTCGGCGCCGAAGTCGCGGCCCAGTACGATCGAAAGGAGCTTGGCCGTGTTGTTATTTTCAACGGCAGCAACCTGCAGACCCTGCGCGCGGAAAATCAGCGTATTCACCGGGAGAATGAACGTCGGAATGTCCGCGGGAATTTTGAGGTGAACTTCGGTAAATGCGCCGGGAAGCAGTTCGCCCGTAGTGTTATCAACATCCACTTCGACGAGCAGCGTGCGTGAAGCGAGATCGATGGCGTTGGCGGTGCGCACCAATTTACCCTGGAACTTCCGCCCGGGAAACTGCGCCAGCGTGAGGTCGGCGGAGAGGCCTGGCTTAGCCGCAACGGAATATTGTTGCGGCACGTTGATGAAGACGCGCAACGTGCGAGTGGCGGCGACGTGAAAGAGTTCCTTCGCAGGACTGGAGGAGCCGGAGTCAATCAATTGCCCAATGTCGGTGTTGCGGGCGGTGATGACGCCATCGAAGGGCGCGTAGACTTTCGTGAAGGACTGCAAATCTTCGAGACGCTTTACGTTGTACGCCGCCGAGTCCACGGTTGCTTTTTTGGCGGCGAAATCACCGCGCGCATTGTCCACATCCTGTTGGGCAACAGAATCGGTGTTCTTCAGACCTTCGTACCTATCGTTCGTGATTTGCGAAAGGCGCAGGTTTGCCTGGGCAGTGTTCAGGTCGGCGCGGGCCTGTTGCAATTGCTGGTCGACTTCCGGCGTGTCAATAATGGCGAGCAACTGACCTTTCCGCACCCGGGCGCCGATGTCGAAATACCAGGATTGGAGATAGCCGTTGGTGCGGGCATAAATCGGGGCGTCTATAAAGGCCTGAATATTGCCCGGGAGAACGATCTCCTGCTGGGGTGAGCCGCGTTTTGGATGAATCACGTTGACGGCAGGAACGGCCAGATTGTCCGTTTCGGTACGTACCTCCGCCTTGGCCCTGAGGCGCGGGACGACTCCGGCTATCACGATGGCGGCCACAATCAAGAGCGCGACAACCAGGATCAGCACACCGTGAACTGGCCTGGGACCACTTGGAACAGGGCGGCTCCCATCCGTTTGCCGGACTTTTTCATCAACCAACTGTGTCATTGCATCCTCTTGGCGTGTTGCTGCGTACTGTAATGATGCGGCTCAGTCGCTTTGCGTTTCAGCTTCTTGTGATTGCTTCTTTTCGCGCGCTCCATGGATGATGCTAAAGGTCACGGGCACAAAGAACAGCGTTGCGACGGTTGCAAACAGGAGGCCGCCGATCACAGCGCGGCCCAGCGGCGCGTTCTGTTCTCCGCCTTCGCCCAAGCCCAGAGACATCGGCAACATGCCGATGATCATGGCGAGAGCCGTCATGAGAACGGGCCGAAAACGCGTAAAGCCAGATTCCGACGCGGCTTCGGCGGCCGTCTTCCCTTCTCCGAGCCTTTCCTTGGAGAAGCTGACCACAAGAATGCTATTGGCGGTCGCCACGCCCATGCACATAATCGCGCCGGTCAATGCAGGAACGCTAACAGTAGTCCGAGTGATGAATAAAAACCAGACGATCCCTGCCAACGCGGCGGGCAGGGCCATCAAAATGATGAAGGGGTCAAGCCACGATTGGAAATTAACAACGATGAGTAGGTAGACCAGGACGATGGAGAACGCGAGCCCCCAGAGGAGCCCGGAAAATGACGAGGCCATCGTGAGAATCTGACCGCGAACCACAATGCGGGAACCGGTGGGAAGGTCTTTCTTGCTCTGATTGATGATAGGAGTAATTTCGCGGGAGAGGCCACCGAGGTCGCGGCCCTGGACTGCTCCGAAGATGTCTATGACCGGCTGGATGTCGTAGTGCGAGACTACTGCCATCTCGGTGCCGCGGTTGAAGGACGCGAGGCTAGCCATGATCTCGGACTGTTGGGTACTGGGTCCGGTTACCGGAATATTTTCGAGATCCTGCAAGGTGTCGACGCGGTACTGCGGCGTTTGAGCAGCGATGTTGTAGCTCACGCCGGTCCGCGCATCAAGCCAGAACGTCGGCGTGGTCTGAAAACTGCCGCTCAGCGAAATCAGCAGGTTTTGTGCAACGTCGCGAGCAGAGAACCCGATCTGCTGCGCTTTGGTGCGATCCACATCAATGTGCAGTCTGGGCTGGTCAAATGCCTGCTGGATGCGCAGGTCCACCGTTCCGGGCACGTATTTCAATCGGTTCAGCAGGTTGTCGGCAAATATTCTGTTAGCCGGAAGATTTCTTCCCACGACTTGGATGTCGATGGGCGCCGGCAAACCGAAGTTCAGAATTTGGCTGACGATATCGGCGGGCAAGAAGTAAAAAGTCGTCCCAGGAAAATCCTGGGCGAGCTTAATGCGAAGATCGTGCACGTACTTTGCCGTGGGATGGTGATCTTTAGAAAGCTCGGCGAGGATGTCGGCGTCTCCAGGTCCGATCGGCGCCGAATTGCTGTAAGAAAGATTGATGCTGCTGTAAGGAAGCCCGATGTTGTCGATCAGGCTGACCAGTTCGGATTGAGGAATCTGGCTGCGAATGTCCGCTTCCACACGGTCGCAAAGCGCCGCGGTTTCTTCGATGCGCGTGCCGGTGGGCGCACGCATGTGCAACTTGAACTCCCCGCTGTCTACCTCCGGAAAAAAATCCTGTCCGAGCAAGGGTAGGAGCGCAAATGAAAGAATGCAGACAGCTAAGAAGCAAATGGCAAAGACAACCCGATGGCGGATGCAGATTTCGAGCAATCCGTGGTAGCGGTCGCGCAAACGATCGAAATGATATTCAAACCTCTGCTGCATTCGCACCAAAGGATTCGAGGACTTTTTCGGTGCACCCGGATCTTCTTCGGTTCGCACCTCCAGGAGATACTTGGCCATGGTGGGAACCAGCGTTCGAGAAAGCAGGTATGAGGCGATCATGGCAAAAGAAACTGCTTCCGCGAGCGGAACGAACAAATACCTTGCCACCCCAGAGAGAAAGAACATGGGAACGAAAACGATGCAAATAGAAAGCGTGGATACCAGCGCCGGCACGGCGATTTGCGACGCGCCATCCAGAATCGCCTGAACGATTTCCTTACCTTGATCGATATTGCGATTGATGTTTTCAATTTCGACGGTCGCGTCGTCCACTAGGATGCCGACGGCTAGAGCGAGACCGCCGAGCGTCATGATGTTGACCGTTTCGCCCAGGGCGCTCAGTACGATCAGAGACGTGAGAATCGATAATGGAATCGAGACGGCAATGATCAACGTGCTGCGCCAGCTTCCCAAGAAAACAAGGATCATGAAGCCGGTGAGACAAGCTGCGATGATTGCTTCGCGAACGACGCCGACGATGGACGCCTTCACGAAAATGGACTGATCGGAGAGAGCGTCGATTTTCAACGCAGGCGGCAAGGCCGCCTTGATCGTGGGGAGCAATGCTTTGACACCCGAGATGATGTCGAGCGTGGAGGCGTCTCCAGCTTTTAGAATCGTCATGAGCGAGGAGCGTTGTCCGTTCACGCGGACGATGTTTGTCTGGGGAGGAAAGCCATCCCGCACGTTGGCGACGTCATGTATATAAATCGTGGAGGTGCCCACCTGCTTAATGGGAAGATCGTTCAATTCGGGTACCGTGACCGGCGCACCGTTCATATCCACTTCATATTCGAACGTGCCCATCTTCGCGGTGCCCGAGGGAAGAATCAGGTTTTGGAGATTGATTGCATTGACGACGTCGAGCGGCGAAAGGCCCTTCGACTGCAGCGCGGTTGTGTCGAGGTCAACTTGCACCTGCCTCTGCTTGCCGCCGTAGGGATACGGAATTGCGGCTCCTGGAACGGTGACGAGGTCTGTTCGGATGAAGTTCAATCCCATGTCGCCCAATTGCTGCTCGGAAAGGCCTTGGCCGGACAGTGCGAGTTGCAGAATGGGCACGCTTGAGGCGTTGTATTGAATGACCAGGGGAGGCGTGGTGCCCGGCGGAAGTTGACGCAATAGAGTCTGAGAAACCGCCGTCACCTGCGCGACCGCATTGCCGATATTGACGCCAGGATGAAAGAATATTTTTACGACGCCGATTCCATTCAGGGATTGCGACTCGATGTGCTCGATGTTGTTTACCGTGGTCGTCAGTATGCGTTCGTACTGAAAAACAATTCGGTTAGACATTTCCTCGGGCGACAGGCCGGTATAGTTCCAAAGAACGCTGACGACCGGAATATCAATATTCGGAAAGATGTCGGTGGGCGTGCGCAAGATCGACACCGGCCCTAGGATCAGCAGTAAAATGGCAGCGACTACGAAGGTATAAGGCCGGCGTAAGGCCAGCCTAACAATCCACATAGAAAACTCCCGAACGGCCCAGGAAAAGCCGCGTCAAAACCTTTTCGTGGCGGCGCAGACATCAATTCGCGCAATAGTATCGCACGTCGCTCACCAAAGGTAGACCGCGCGGGGACGTTGGCCGCAAGCGATTCGTAGTGTGTGATTTAGTTCTTCCGACCTCGTCACTGGAGATGAGATTCTGGCTCTTCGCAAGTGGGTGCGCTACGACGGTCTTTTGCCAACTGTCGGCCCCCCGTCGCGCGATCGAAGCCGCCGTGTTGGGCCGTCAAATCCATTGTAATAGTGGGACAGCGAAAGCATTTCGATGCCGATTTAAGAAACTTCCGAGCCGCTGTATGCGTCAGAGTATGTGAGGTTTAGGCGTTGGCTGGGAGCGCTGAATCCTCTCAAAGCGCGTCCCATCTGATCAATGTACCTGGCATGGGCGACCTGATGGAAAATGCCACGCGAATGCAGCCGATACCAGTACCGCGACGGAGCGCGGAAACGACGCTCCAGCAGTACGCAATGCTGCTGGAAGTCTCGAAGTCGATCGTTTCCCACAGGAATCTTGCCGAGCTATTTCACGATCTTTCAGAACGTCTGAAGGGACTGCTTAATTTCCATTTTCTGTCGCTAGTGCTGTATGACCCAGCGCGCAATGTGATGCGCATGCACGTTTTGGAGACGACGGCGCCGCCGGCAGTTCATGCGGGTGATGAATTCGCCATGGACGAATCGCCTTCCGCGACAGCTTGGACCACGCAACAGCCCTTCATTATCGAAGATACGCACGCGGATGAGCGTTTTCCGCGAGTGATGCGGTTGCTGCGCGCGCAAGAAGTGCGGTCGTTCTGTAGCCTGCCGTTAACGTCGGCGCACCGTCGGCTGGGAACGATGAATTTCG
>Ga0208603_1000081_pt1 | contig 14513 bp, 10 predicted proteins | sample MicForSoSWNC24_M_FD_188001 | JGI IMG/M metagenome (GOLD analysis project Ga0208603, IMG submission 188001) | Forest soil microbial communities from Harvard Forest Long Term Ecological Research site in Petersham, Massachusetts, USA - MetaG HF008... | ecosystem: Environmental > Terrestrial > Soil... | reverse complement strand
GCTGGAGATGAGCTGGTCAATGCGTGAGATGTCCATGTGCACGACGCGGCCGGCGCCGATATTCAAGTGGCCGACTTCGCTATTGCCCATTTGTCCTTCGGGCAATCCGACGGCGGGGCCGGAGGTGTGAATCAGCGTGTTGGGAAATTCCTTGAGCAGGCGGTCATAGTTTGGCTTGCGCGCGAGCGCGATAGCGTTACCTTTGGTTTCAGCACGATAGCCCCAGCCGTCGAGGACGGTGAGGACGATGGGTTTTGGGCGTTTCGATTGTTTTGGCATGTCGCGGGTCAGAATACCTTATCGAAGACGATTATCGATCCCTACAAATGCAGGGCCTTGCGGCCCGGGAAGCGGGCGGCGCTGCCTAGTGATTCTTCGATGCGTAGGAGCTGATTGTATTTGGCGATGCGGTCGGTGCGGGAGGCTGAGCCGGTTTTGATTTGGCCCGTGCCCATGGCGACGACGAAATCGGCGAGGAAGGTATCTTCGGTTTCGCCGCTGCGGTGGGAAACGATGGCGGCGTAATTTGCCTTGCGGGCCATTTCCACGGCTTCAATGGTTTCGCTTACCGTGCCGATTTGGTTGAGCTTGATCAGAATGGCGTTGCCGATGCTTTCGGCAATGCCGCGCGCGAAAATTTTCGGGTTAGTGACGAAGATGTCGTCGCCGACGAGTTGAATGATTTTCTTTCCAACGCCTGGAACTTCCGTGGCCGGATGGATTGTCCGCTTGCGCGTGACCGCGGAACTGTCGCCGAGCTCGACGTTTTTCGGGGGCTGAGCGAGTTCTTCGCGACGTCCCATCTCGCGCGTGAGAAGTCTCCAGCCGTCCCAATCATCTTCGGCGAGCCCGTCTTCGATCGAGACGATGGGGTATTGGCGCACCCAGCTTTCCCAGAACGCGACCATTTGCTCGGACGAGCGGGCGGATTTGTCGGACTTCTTGAAAATGTATTTCTTGGAGGCGCGGTCGTAGAACTCGCTCGACGCAGGATCGAGGGCGATAGCAATTTGTTCGCCGGGCTTATAGCCGGCGGCGATGATGGCTTCCAGCACGCGTTCGAGGGCCTCTTCGTTGGATTTGAGGTTGGGGGCGAAGCCGCCTTCGTCGCCGACGGCGGTGGAATAGCCATTTTTCTTGAGCACGGATTTCAGGTGATGAAAAACTTCCACGCCCCAGCGCAGCGCTTCGCGGAAGTTCGGTGCGCCCAGCGGCATGACCATGAATTCCTGTAAGTCTACGGAATTATCGGCGTGCGCGCCGCCATTGACGATATTCATCATCGGGACGGGCAGAGTATTGGCCGATGGGTCCGAAGAATATTTGGCCAGATATTTGTAGAGCGGCTGGGCGAGTTGCGCTCCAGCGGCACGCGCGGCGGCCATCGAGACCGCGAGGATGGCGTTTGCGCCGAAATTGGATTTGTTGGGCGTACCGTCGGCGTCAATCATTTTGCGATCGAGGGCGTGCTGGTCGGCGGCGTCCAGACCGGTGACGGCCTTGGCTATTGCGCCGTTCACATGAGCGACTGCTTTCAGAACTCCTTTGCCGAGGTAGCGGGATTTGTCTCCGTCGCGCAGCTCGATGGCCTCGTGTTCGCCCGTGGATGCGCCGGAAGGAACTGCGGCGCGGCCGATGGCACCGCCTTCGAGGTGGACGTCGGCTTCGACCGTGGGATTGCCGCGAGAATCTATGATTTCACGACCGCGAACGCTGGTGATCTTTGTGGACATTCGGTCTCCTGAATATGACTGCTGAGTATTTTGGAGCGAGAAGCATCGTAAGCTGTTCGGCCGGTAGTGTTCAAGTTGTCGGCAGCGGGTCGGGCACGGCCCTCCTTCGGCGAGTTTTTTGACATGTCGTGCCCCTAGGGGCGTGGGCGGGATGGAGTGATGTTTCGTGGGCGCTTGCGCAGAAGCTTGCGGCCGCGAGCGCGCATGGCGGGCGTGCCGACGAGGGTCAATTCCTCGATTAGCGGGATGATTTGCGCTTTGAGTTTGGGGTCACTGGCAGCGAGGTCCCAGAGGGCCTGCATGGCGAAAGTTTTCACGATACTGCTTTTGCCGCGCAGATAGTCGAAGAGAATGTCGAGAGCTACGGCGCGTTCCTTGCTGGTGAGCGTGACGCGAGGGAGGATCAGCGCGGCATGCCAGCGAACTTCCTGTTGGGTGCTGCCGCTGGCTATGGCCAGTAGTTTTCTTTTAAATGGCTGCAGAAGCTCAGCACGTTGCGCGCTGATCTTTTCGACGGCGTCGGCGACGCGCATGCGGATGACAGGGTCATCGCTGGAAAGGCCTTCGAACAGATCTGGGAAATAGGCAGGGTAAGCGAGCACCAGAGCGACAACTTCATTCGAGCGGCCGATGGAGCCGCGATTGCCGCCAGCCAATTTCTTCAGGATGGGGTGCATCGGCCGCGAAAGAACGCTTCGGAAAAAAGAAGCGAGGTTTGCGTCACTCTGGTTCTTCGATCATGGATTCAGGGCGCACGACAACTACTACGCCATTGTCGGTTACGGAGTAGCGGGCGCGGTCGGCTTCGGTGTCATAGCCGATTACGGTGCCTTCGGGCAGGCTTACGTGGCGATCGATGATCGCGCGGCGAATGCGACTGCTGCGTCCGACGTTCACGTGATTAAAGATGATGCAGGAATCCACATCGCTGTAGCTATTGACGCGCACGTCGAGGCCGAGAACCGAGTGCACTACGCGGCCGCCGGAAATGATGGAGCCCGCGCCAACGATGGAATCGAGCGCGACGCCCATGCGCGAGGGGTCGGCGAAAACGAATTTCGCGGGAGGATATTGCTGCTGCCAAGTGTGCAGCGGCCAGCTCTTGTCGTAAAGGTTAAAAACCGGCGAGACCGAAACCAAATCCATGTTGGCTTCGTGATAGGCCTCGACGGTGCCGACATCGCGCCAATATGATTCCTCTTTTTTATTTTCATCGCGGAAGTTGTAGGCGAAGACGCGGTGCTTTTCGATGATGCGCGGGATGATGTCCTTGCCGAAATCGTGCTTGGAATTGGGATCTTCGGCGTCGGCGATCAGGATGGGCACGAGAAGCTGCGTATTAAAGAGATAGACGCCCATGGAGGCGTTCACCTTATTAGGGTGCACACGAGAGGGCTTGGGATTCGCGGGTTTTTCTTCGAATCCGATGATGCGCCAGTCTTTGTCTGTTTCGATGACGCCGAAACTGCGCGCGGCTTGCTGGGTATCCACTTCGAAAGTAGCGACGGTGACGTCCGCGCCGGCTTCCACATGCTGTTCCAGCATCTTCTGGTAATTCATTTTGTAGACATGGTCGCCGGAAAGAATAAAGACGTAGTTCGACTGTTCGGAACCGATGGAATAGATGTTCTGATAGACGGCGTCCGCGGTGCCTTGGTACCACTGCTGCGAAACGCGCATCTGCGGGGTGAGGACTTCGATGAATTCTCCGTGGCCCATCAGCGAGGACCAGCCGCGGCGAACGTGGCGATTCAAGCTGAGCGCTTTGTATTGCGTGAGAACAAAAACGCGGCGAAGGTCGCTGTTGAGGCAGTTCGAAAGGGTGACATCAATGATGCGGTAAATTCCGCCGAACGGCACGGCCGGTTTGGCGCGATCACGCGTCAGGGGCCAAAGGCGCTCGCCCTGTCCGCCGGCCAACAGCACACCGATCGCGTTGCGCATCAGAGGCATGTTCCGTCTCCTGAAAAACCCGCGGTCCGGCGAAGCGACATTCTAGCAGCAAACCGAGGATGCAGCGCATGAGCGCGCCTTAAAATCCGGCCTTCGATGTAGTAATCGCAGAGATACCCCGCCGCGATTTATTAACCATAGAGTTACAGAGGCGCGGCCATCCGCTTCCGAGCAATTTTAGCCTTGACTTAGGGGGCAGCGGGCGATATTAGAACATGGCAATTGCCGGTTTGGGTGTGAACCGGCTACACTGATGGTATCCCACCAGTGCAACTCAAACAATTAACGGGGAACGGGGGTGAATACGCGTGGCAGAAGTTGTGATTCAAGAGGGTGAATCTCTGGAAAATGCGCTCCGGCGTTTCAAAAGGAAAGTCCAGTCGGAGGACATTATCAAGGAGATTAAAAAGCACAGCTACTACATGAAACCGGGTGAAAAGCGGCGTGCCAAAGAGGCCCTCTCGCGTAAACGTCTCCGGAAAAAGCAACGGCGTGAGCAAGACTAAACGACCAAGTTGTTCGGGTCCATTTCAACAATTTCGTGCCGGCCGGCATCTGGGTGGCGCAGGTCTTTCAACTGAGTTCCCAGAACGGCAGGCATGGAATGTTCCGCTGCGACTCCTTTCCCAGCACGGCTCCGGAGCAGCGTATGGAATACCACGATAGGGTCCTGAAGTGCGCCGAATGTTCGGCGGAATTTGTCTTCACCGCCGGCGAGCAAATGTTTTTCGCCGATAAGGGTTTCAAGAATGAGCCCAAGCGGTGCAAGGCGTGCAAAGCGAACCGCTCGGCGGGCAATGGTTCTGGTTCATCTCCAAGCGTACAGCGAGTGGAAACCAAGACTGTTTGCTCGCAGTGCGGTAAGGAAACGACGGTCCCGTTCAAGCCCACACAAGGACGACCGGTGTATTGCCGCGAATGTTTCCAGCAGCGGCGAACGCTAGGGCCGACCGCAGCGACGGCATAGCACGGCGCCGTCTAGCGAGGGCTTGTCAGGTCTGGCGAGGTTTCCAATATGCAGTGAGCCCGGGCGATCGACGGGCGACGCGGCAGAACTGGCCCGCTAAAGGGAACAGGTATTTCCAGAGGCTCTTCTCAGCGTGAAAACGCGGGGAAGGGCCTTTTTCTTTGCGGGCGTGGTGTAGAGTGAGGCGCCTGGATCGCCACGTTCGTTGCCCCGAGAAACACGGCGCGCACTGAAGTGCGCCGCTACAAAATCAACTACGACGGTCCGGCGGGGTGTTACCAGCTTGGGCGCAACCTTATGCTGCTGCTTTTGAGAAGCGAGTAGGCGCGATTTCGCGGAGGGCAGCGACGAGCGATTCGATTTCCTGTTGTGTGCCGATGCTGACGCGCAGGAAATTGGGCATAGAGGCGAATCGGCGACCCACGATGATGTTGCGAGCGCGGAACTGGTCAATGAAGGGTTGGGCGTCCGAGCTCATATCAATCATGACGAAATTGGCTTGCGAGGGAATAAACGGGCGAGAATCCTTGGCGAGCTCGGTGCCGAGCCAGCGGCGTGTGTCGTTAATCCGCGTGCGGCACGAGGCGACGTGATCGCTATCGGCGAGACTGATCAGGGCGGCGGCGAGGACTGCGGCGTTGCCGTTATCCTGCGTGAGATGATTGTTGATCAGCGCGATCGGTTCTTTAGCACCGATGGCATAGCCCAGGCGCATTCCGGCCATGCCGTAAATTTTCGAAAACGTGCGTGCAACGACTACATTCGGGTTCTTCGCTATGAATTCGGTGGCGCTCGCGTAGCGCGGATCGTCGGCGAAATCGTAGTAGGCTTCGTCGACGAGGATGAGCGTGGCGGGCGGGACGGCTTGGATGAAGGTAGCCATTTCGTCGCGGGTGACGATCGTGCCGGTGGGATTATTTGGATTGCAGACGTAGACCACACCGGTCTTTGAAGTACAAGCGGCAGCCATCCTGGGCAGATCGTGGCGATGGTCCGGGGTGAGAGGAATTTTCAAGGGTTGTGCGTGCAAGGCACGAGCGTATTCGAGCACGGCTTCGAAGGTTGGCTCGGGGGCGACGACGTTCCGACTGGAATCGAGGAAGGCGGCATCCACACCGCGCAGAATTTCGGTGGAACCGCAGCCGAGAGCGATACTGTCGCGAGTCAGATTGAATTTCTGGGCGAGAGCATCCTTCACTTGAATATAGGTTTGATCGGGATATCGGTTGGCGATGTGTCCGCAAGTCGCTAGAGCTTCGAGCGCCTGTGGCGATGGGCCGTAGGGGTTCTCATTGAAGTTCAGGCGAACGGCGCCCTCGGGAATCGGCCCGCGGCGCTGCGCATCCAATCGATTCGGCAGGCCAGGGGTCGCGAAAGCGAGCGCGAGCGATTGGCCGAAGAGGCGCGAGAAGTCTCGTCGGGAAAAGATGCTGTGGGTCATGGACGCTCCCGTGGCAAAATTCGCTCGCATAGTAACCTGCGCTGGGGGGTTAAACAAGGAGCGGATTGGCGCGGACATTTTGGAGTTCGGCGGCATCCCGCCGCCTTGCGTTAGCAGGCGGGCACAGAATTTCCCGCTAGCGGTTGCCTTCGCGCGGCGGGCGAGTCCTTCGCGGCGAGTCTCGCCTCGCGAAAGCGGGGCAAGCTCCCGCACTCTATATAGGTCGGCGCGCTGATTCTGAGACCAGCCGCCATCAAATGCGTGAGGAGGCCGTGATGAGGAAGAGGAAAAAAGCAACGCGAACACGAAAGAGGAAAGGCACAGTTCATGCAAACTCCGGCGCCGGAAATGACAAGGCACTGCGCGAACATTTGGCAAAAATCCTTACTTGGGGAGAAGCGCACGCGGATTGGAAGCAGGCGCTAGAGGGGCTAGATCCGAGTCAGCGCGGGATACGGCCGGCGGGGTCGCCTTATTCCGCGTGGGAATTAATAGAGCACGCGCGGATCTCCCAAGAGGACATTCTGGACTTCTCAACGAATCCGCACTACGTACAGCGGAATTGGCCTGCGGAGTACTGGCCGAAGACAGTCGCGCCGCCGGATGATGCCGCGTGGGAAAAGAGGGTGAAAGAATTTGCGAAGGATACGCAGGCGATGGTGAAGTTGATTGAAGATCCGCGAACGGATTTGTTCGCCAAGATTCCGCACGGGACCGGCCAGACAATTCTGCGCCAGGCGTTGCTGCTCGCCGACCACAATGCCTATCACTTGGGACAATTCGTGCTGGTGCGGCGGCTGTTGGGAACATGGGACAAGAGCTAGCGAACGCTTCTCGCGAGTTCGCAAGGCAGCCGCTATAATAGTGATGAGGTTTTGAGGACTATTGATGAGCCGTCAACAAGCAGTGGTGGATTCCGCGACGACGAAGGACGCGCAAGAGCGCATCTGGGACGCGTTCCGCCGGTGGGGATATCTGCAAGCCAATCTCGATCCCTTGGGGGACATGGCGCCGGTGGCCATGCCGGAGCTCGACGTCTCCGGTCCTGACGCGGACGCAGCACGGCAATTTTATTGCGGCACGATCGGCGTGGAATTCATGCACATTCCCGAGCGCGAAAAGCGGCAATGGATTCAACGGCGCATGGAAGCAGAGGCTGAGACTCCCGAAGCCGACCGCGAGCGCATTCTGGACTGGCTGGTACGCGCGGAGATTTTCGAACAGGTTTTGCAGACGCGTTATCTGGGGACGAAGCGCTATTCGCTCGAAGGTGAATCGGCGCTGCTGCCATTGCTCGACGCGATTCTGAATTCAGCAGCCGAGCAAGGAGCCGTGCAGGCCGTGCTGGCGATGAGCCATCGCGGGCGACTAAACGTGATGGTGCACGTGGTGGGCCGCGGCGCGGCCGAAGTTTTTGCGCGGTTCGAGGATGTGGACCCGCGCAGCGTGCTGGGTGGCGGCGACGTGAAGTATCACATGGGGGCGACCGGCTCATTCGAGACGGCCGGCGGCAAGAAGGTCGGAATCCACCTGGTTTCGAATCCGAGCCACCTGGAGGCAGTGGACCCGGTGGCGATTGGACGCACCCGCGCGAAACAAGAGCGTCGTGGCGATGCGGGCTTGCAGCAAGTGGTGCCGGTGGTTATGCACGGCGATGCTGCGTTCGCGGGGCAGGGGATTTGGGCCGAGACGCTGAATATGGCGGGAGTCGAAGGCTTTACGGTGGGCGGCTCGGTACACATCATCGTGAATAATTTGATCGGCTTCACCACGATTCCGCGGGATTCCCATTCTTCGCGATTCTCTTCCGACCTGGCGAAGCGGCTGCCGATTCCTGTTTTTCATGTGAACGCGGAAGATCCGGAGGCAGTCACGCGCGTAGGACGAATGGCGATCGAATACCGGTACGCGTTTGGGACGCCGGTGGTGGTGGACCTGATCGGTTACCGGCGGCATGGGCACAGCGAAGTGGACGATCCGACAATCACGCAGCCATTGCGCTACCGGAAAATTGAAGCACATCCGCCGTTGTGGCAAATCTACGCCGAGAAAATCGGCGTGGAAGCGCAACCGATGGTTGATCGCGTGCGCGCGGAATTGGATGTGGCGCAAAAGAGTGCGTTGGAACTTGAAAAGAATCCGCCGATGCGGAAGTTGCCGCCCTATTGGGACCCCTACCGCGGCGGGCGTTACGACGCTTCGCTGGAAGTGAACACGGGAGTGGCGCAAGAGGAATTGGCTGGGGTCGGCGAAGCTCTGACGCGCTATCCCGACGGATTTCACATTCATCCAAAAGTGAAGAAGTTGCTGGAGCAGCGCTTGGAAATGGCGCAGGGAAAACGTCCGATCGATTACGGCATGGCCGAGGCGCTGGCTTTTGGCACTTTGTTGAAGCAGCGGGTTCCGGTGCGGTTGAGCGGACAGGACAGCCGCCGCGGAACGTTCAATCAGCGGCACGCGGCGCTCATCGATATCGAAACCGAAGAGGAATACGTGCCTTTGCAGCACGTGGGGCACGGCGAAGCGTGGTTTGAAGCAATCAATTCGACGCTGTCTGAAGCGTCGGTGCTCGGATTCGAGTATGGGTTCAGCCGCGATTTTCCGGAGGCGCTGGTGCTGTGGGAGGCGCAATTCGGAGATTTTGCGAACGGTGCGCAGATCGTGATTGACCAATTTATTTCGGCGGGTGAAGACAAGTGGAACCTGCTTTCCGGCGTTGTGCTTCTGCTACCGCACGGATACGAGGGACAAGGGCCGGAACATTCCAGCGCGCGCCTGGAGCGATTCTTGCAACTAGCGGCGCGCGACAATATTCAGATTTGCCAGCCATCAACCGCCGCGCAGTATTTTCATCTGCTGCGGCGGCAGGCGTTGCGCGCGTGGCGCAAGCCGTTGGTAGTTTTTACGCCCAAGAGCATGCTGCGGAATCCGGTGGCGTCTTCTTCGCTAGCCCATCTTACGGCGCCGCGATTTCAGAATGTGATTCCCGATGCGGGCGACGGGTCGGCGAAGCGCGTTCTGCTCTGCACGGGCAAAATCGGGCACGAATTGGCTGCCGAGCGGAAGCGCCGCAAGGATACCTCCACCGCGATTATTTTCCTCGAGCAGCTTTATCCCTTTCCGGAAGCTGAGCTCGCCTCTGAGATGGATCGGCACGCGAACGCGCGCGATTTTGTGTGGGTGCAGGAAGAGCCAGCCAATATGGGCGCACTGGCTTTCTTGTTGCCGCGATTGGAACGGCTGGCGCGCGGGCGCGGAGTGCTTTCGATCAAGCGCTCGGCCAGCGCAAGTCCTGCCACCGGCTCGCACAAAGCGCATGAAATGGAGCAGCACACCTTGCTGACGCTGGCGTTCGGCGGACCGCAGAAGAGCTGAGTTTTTCCGGCGCCTATTTCCGCGAGATTATGAAGCTTTGCGGGCCTGGTGCGCGGTGGATTTCGTTGGAAGTAAATCCTGCCTTGCGAAACATCTCATCGTATTCAGACATGGTGTAAGCGTCACCCGCGCGCGTGGTGCCCAGCATGATCATGCTGAAAGCGGCCGGCGCGGGTGGGCTGACACGGTCTTCGTTGGGCACGAATTCCGCTGACATTGCGCGGCCACCTGGTTTCAGCGCGGCGTGCACTTTGCGCAGTAGAGAAACAATCGTCTGCTGATCGAAGTGGTGCAAAAAACCGGTGAGCAGCACGAGGTCATAGTCTTTTCCGAAATCCACTTCGAAAGCGTTGCCTGGCAGTTCGTGAAAACGCGCAGCCACTCCGGCGGCTTCGGCGTTTTCCCTGGCCACTTGCAGAACTTGCGGCCAATCCACGGCGAAAATTTCGGCGTTCGAGTTTTGTTTGGCGATGGTGACGCCATACATGCCGTGTCCCGCGGCGATGTCCAGCACTTTCCATTTTTCGCCGGCTGCGGCATTGAGAAGCCCCGCCAGAGCTTGAGCCGGGATCCTCTGCAGGCCGCTCATCGAACGGGCAAATTCCACCCACTTGGAGCTGTCCGGTTCCACGGTATCTTCTTCACCCTTCAATGAACCGCCGGCGCGAACGATGGCGGGCAGGTCGTGGTAGAGATTCATGATTTCCGGCAGCGCCAGGAACTTTGCCGCGGCGCCGACGTAGGTTGGCGAGCGGCGGTCGAGAAATGTGGCGGAGTCTGGCGGCAAGGCGTAACGTCCATCGCTCTTGGTGAGGAAGCCGTTGATGACGAGGTAGTCGCAGAGAATGCGCATGCCGCGGTCGCTGGTCTGGCAGCGCTTGGCGAGGGCCTCGTGCGTAATTGTTCCTTCGGCGACGGCGGTGAATACGTCCAGCTCGATTGCAGTTTTCAGAGCTGCGGTCTTCTGATAGGCGTTCAGTGTTTCAAAGATTCGTTCCGGGTTTGGCGGTGCTTGCTGCGTGCGCGCTTGTTCAGATTGTGCAACCATTTTGAGATCCTCCAGCTTATTCGATGAACGCTTCAGTGGGCGGCGGAATTCTCAACGAAGCACCAGTGGACGAAATCCTGCTTGTACTTGTCCACGACGTGGGCGGGCACGTCGGGTTCGTTGATCTTCTGGTAGGCGAAATCGATCTCGCCGCCGGGCTTGACTGTGCCGAGCAGGTAACCGTACACGTTCGTTTCTGCTGCGATCGCGTCTGCCTTGTTGGGAGGCAACGCGTAGCGCACGGCGCCCGCGGAGCCGACGATCCACCCGGGCAGGATCCCGCCATTTGCTCGCCAGTATTCCGTATTGAAAATTCCCGCCATGTAAAAGTGTTGATGGCTGGCGATGACGTAGACGCGCTTGTGCGCGTCATTCTGCGCTTTCAGCAAATCGCTGTAAACGCGTCGACCGCTGGCGATGCCGGCGGGGGTCGCGTCCATGGCGTGATTCTCAGCAATACTATCCGGCAGCGCTTCGTGGCTGCCGACTACGATCGTGCGAATTTGTGGATTGGAAGCGTCGAGCTGTAGTGTTCTTTCGAACCACTTCAGCTGGTCCTCGTCGATTTCACTGTTGACGGCATTGTCGAGAGTGATGAAGTCAACGTCATTTTGAATCCAGTGATAGTAGGTGGAGAGTTTGTGAGCGTTGCCGTCGTCGCTGAGCCGCTGCTTCCGCAGGACCGGCGTGTCCAGCCAGTCTGCGAATTGCACCAAATACATTTCACGAGTGTGCGGCCAGACGGTTTCGTGATTTCCAATGCCGAGAAAAACCGGGAGGGTGCCGAAGGGCGCGAGCTGGCTCTGTATGAAATCGTCCCAGACGATTTGTTGATAGCCGCTGATGCTCAGTGGCTTGGCGAGGTGCTCTGGCTGATGCTGAATGTCTTCGTCGAAATCGGAATTCTTGCGGAAGTCCCCGAGATGCCAGTAAAAGGAGGCGTTGTTCTTCCAGACTCCGGCAGCGATCGCGGGCATGACTACGTCGCCGCAATTGCGGGAGTCGCCGGACACGGCGAAATTCCAAGTGGCATCGTTGTTTGTGGGCGCTTGGGCCGCTGCGGAGGTTTGCGCGAGCGCGGCGCTGGGGAATCCACTGAAAATCAGCGTTGCCAGCAGTAATCCACGTTTTCTGATTCCTTGGGTCATCGAGCCGCCTCTCGGTGCGTTCTTATGCGTCGCCGTGCGTTGCAACTTGCGCAAATCATTTTCTTCGAATCAACCGCAAAGTCAAAAGATTTAACGCAGAGGGCACAGAGTAAAACCGGAGGGCACAGAGAATCCGAGTAAACTCGACGATTGATGGCAATCCCGAAGATGTTCATTCCAGACGCTGAATTCATTTGGGAATGCGCGCACATTCGCTTACATTTCTGACGCGCGGCGAGCAGCCTGATTTGCGTACCCCCGCGTTTACACTCTTAGCCGTTCTTGAATATTCGAGAATCGAGGTGAGGGAAATGCAGATTGAGCCTTTTGATCTGGAGCGCTGGCAGTCGGTTTGGGAAAACAAAGTCGAGCTGAATATTTCGGAGAGCGGCGTGCATCCGCTGACGACGACGGAACTGGTGCCCGATCCGGAACAACTACGGAAGATACTCGACGTGCAGCTGCTGTATCCGCAGACCAACGGCAGCGAGCAATTGCGGTCGTTGATTGCGAGCACGTATCCCGGAGCGACTGCCGACAATGTACTGGTGACTTGCGGCGGCTCTGAGGCCAATTTTGTTTCCACCTGGGCGCTGATCGAACCGGGCGACGAAGTCGTCTTCATGATGCCGAACTACATGCAGATTGCGGGTGTAGCGCGCGCGTTTGGCGCGACGGTGAAGCCATTGTGGTTGCGCGAATCGCTGGATTGGGGAATCAATATCGATGATTTGCCGCGTGTGGTTACGGAGAAGACCAAGTTGATCGCCATCTGCAATCCGAGCAACCCGACTGGCGCTGTGCTGCGCGACGATATGCGCACGGCGGTAGTAGCGGCCGCCGCGAAAGTGGGCGCTTGGGTGCTTTCCGATGAGGTGTATCGGGGCGCTGAATTCGATGGCGAGTTGACGCCGAGCTTCTGGGGCGGCTATGACCAGGTTTTGTGCACTGCGGGCTTGTCAAAGGCATACAGCTTGCCTGGATTGCGAACCGGATGGGTGGTCGGGCCGCCGAAAATGATCGAGAAGCTGTGGAGTTATCACGATTACACCAGCATCGGTCCCACGATGCTGACGGACCGGCTGGCGTCGGTAGCAATTGCGCCGGAGCGGCGAGCGTGGATTTTGAATCGCACGCGGGAAATTTTGCGGCGAAATTATCCGCCGTTGCAGGCATGGCTTGCGTCGCACGCGGATATTTTTTCGCATGTCCCGCCGCGCGCGGGCGCGATCGCGTGGGCTGGACTGCGCGACGGCAGGAATTCGGCGCAGATGGGCGAAGAGCTGAGGGTGAAGAAGAGCGTGCTGCTGGTGCCCGGCGAGCAGTTGGGGATGCAATCGTTCGTGAGGTTTGGCTTTGGCGGCGATGCGGAGATTTTGCAGAAGGCGCTAGCGCGCATTGATGAGTGGCTGGGAGAGACGCGGGCGGCGAGCGCGCGCTGAGGAGAAGGAAAGTTCCGGCAATTCGGCGCCGGGAGTTCGCGTGAAAATCGCGAAGACTCCAGCGGCTAGGGCCGTCCTGAATTTCACTTTTTATGTCGTGGCTAGAGCCACGACCCACAAAGATTCTTGAGTGCCGCACCTTTTGAGGTGCTGGAGCTTATGAGAATGCATGCAGGGCGATGGCTGTCTTTGGTGCTGATGTTCGCGCTGGTGGTTCCGGTTGCGGATGGGCGCGAGCCGGTTTATGGGCGCAAGGCGATGGTCGTCGCGCAAGAAGGGCTGGCGACGGACGTTGGCGTGTCCATCTTGCGAGCCGGAGGCAACGCGGTAGATGCCGCGGTTGCGGTGGGTTTCGCGCTGGCTGTGACTCATCCTTATGCGGGAAATCTTGGCGGCGGTGGCTTCATGCTTATCCGCATGGCCGACGGCCGCGCCTCGTTCATTGATTTCCGTGAGAAGGCGCCGGGCCGCGCGAGCCACGATATGTACTTGGATGCGAATCGCAATCCGACCAACGAAAGCGTAGTGGGATGGCGCTCGGCCGGCGTGCCGGGTACGGTTCGCGGATTTGAACTGGCGCACAAGAAATACGGGCGAAAATCGTGGGCCGATCTGGTGAGTCCGGCCGTCGCGCTCGCCGACAAGGGCTTTCCGGTTTCGCGTTGGCAGATGAATTCCTGGCGGCGCGCGGCGCCTCTGCTTTCACAATTCCCGGAATCGCAGCGCACTTTTCTGAACAGGGGTGCGTTTTACGAGTGGCAGGAAACCTTCAGGCAGCCGGAGCTCGCGCGCACGCTTGAACGTATCGGGCGTCTTGGTGCGCGAGATTTTTACGAAGGCGAGACGGGACATCTGCTGGCGAATGCGATGGCGAAAAACGGCGGATTGATTACGCTAGCGGATTTGCACGATTACAAAGCGGTGGAGCGCGCGCCTCTGGAAGGGGATTACAAAGGCTATCGCATCATTACGTCGCCACCGCCAAGTTCGGGCGGAGTCGGATTGCTGCAGATGCTGGCGATGTTGAACACGACCGGCTACGAAAAATATGGAGCGGGCTCCGCGGAGGCTTATCACTACATGGCGGAAGTGATGCGGCGATTCTATGCGGACCGCAGCCAGTATCTGGGCGATCCCGATTTCGTCAAGAATCCGATTTCCGCGCTGCTCGCTCCATCCTACGTGCAAGCGCGGCGCGCGACGATTGATCCCGAGCATGCTACGCCGAGCGATTCGGTAAAGCCCGGCCTTCCCGCGGAGCACGAAGGCACGAACACGACGCACTATAGCATCGTGGATCAGGAGGGCAACGCCGTGGCCGTGACGTACACCCTCAACGACGCCTATGGCAGCGGAGTCACCGTGCCGGGCGCGGGATTTCTGCTGAACGACGAGATGGATGATTT
>Ga0208603_1000080_pt1 | contig 14516 bp, 9 predicted proteins | sample MicForSoSWNC24_M_FD_188001 | JGI IMG/M metagenome (GOLD analysis project Ga0208603, IMG submission 188001) | Forest soil microbial communities from Harvard Forest Long Term Ecological Research site in Petersham, Massachusetts, USA - MetaG HF008... | ecosystem: Environmental > Terrestrial > Soil >... | reverse complement strand
CTCCGTGGAAGCTTCGGCGGGCGGCGGCATGGTGACGGTGAAGATGAACGGCCAGAAGCAACTGACCGAAGTCCGCATCGAGCCGGATGTTTTCAAGAGTAAGGACCAGGAAATGCTGCAAGACCTGATCCAGGGCGCGGTGAATGAAGCTACGCGCCGAGTTGACGAAGAGCTTTCCAAGCAAGTGAAAGAAATCTCCGGCGGCCTGCCTGGCGTCGCGGGACTGAAAATTCCCGGGCTTTTCTAAGCGGGTCGGTGCCGCTACATCAGATGGCGCTGACTGGGTTCTCCCGATTCTTTCCGATTGCTGGTACGATTCCCTTCTGTTCTAAATTGCATTCAATGAACGGAGTTCCATGCCCGATTTTGCTCCTTCCGTCACACGTTTAATTGACGAACTGAAACGATTGCCTGGTATCGGCCAGAAGACCGCGCAGCGGCTCGCGTTTTATTTGCTGCGCGTTGATCCGGAGCAGGCCTTCGCGCTTTCTGACGCTATCCGCGACGCAAAACAGAAAGTCCGCGAGTGTTCGATCTGCAACAACATCACCGACGCGGACCCCTGCCTGTTCTGCACCGGTGCGTCTCGCAGCAAGAAAACAATTTGCGTCGTGGAAGAAGCGACGAATATTCAAGCGGTGGAAAAGACGCGGCAGTTTGACGGTTTGTATCACGTACTGGGCGGAGCGCTTTCGCCGCTGCAAGGCATCGGCCCTGATCAATTGAAGATCAAGAGTCTGATCGAGCGGCTGAAAGGCGGCACGGTGGAGGAAATTATTGTCGCCACCAGCCCGACGGCGGAAGGCGAGGCGACCGCGGTTTACCTGTCGAAGCTCATCAAGCCGCTTGGAGTACACGTCACACGCATCGCCATGGGCATTCCGGTTGGCTCCGATCTGGAATACGCCGATGAAGTGACCATGAGCAAAGCCATGGAAGGCCGGCGCGACCTTTAGCAAGCGCCGAAGCGCCTCGAAGAGACATCGCCGCGATTCGCGTATCGCCTGCACCTACATCTCAGCTCTTAGCTAGTCCTGTTTTGTTTCGCTCTTATGATGAAGATCTAAGCCAAAGGAGGGATGCTCTTTGGTTCCGGTGATCTTGATGGGCACCTCGGACCCGCCATTCTTGCCCTTGAAGAACGGGTCGACAGCTTTCATGAAAAATGATTTCGCGCCCGTCATGGTCTGCGATAGCTTGGCCTGCATCTGCAATTTCCCGTGAAAATCCATCTCACCGCTGTCTAGCCCATAGGAGCCGGTAAGCGCAACATCGGCACCCGGCACGCCGAAATTCAGCCTGGAAAAACTGGCCTGGCCCTTATCCACGCGGAATTTTGCATTCAAATTCGAAACGACATCCTGAATGTCCTCGTCTTTCGGGTGGCCTTGCGACTTGCGGCTGAGCGTATCTAATTTTTCTTGCACGTCGCCGCCCGTGAATCGAGCGTTGATGACACCGAATTGCCCGTCAATTGTCATGCGCTGCAGAATGTCGGCGTTTCCTTCACCAATATCAATTTTTGCATTTAGCTTGGCGGGGCCGGTCATGATCGGCGGGTCGTTCTTTACGGTCAGATAGAGCAAATCTTCTATGGTCGCCTCGCGCGAGACGGCATTCAGCAGAATTGTCCGGCCCTTTTCGGGTGTCAGGTCGGCCACTTCGCCGTTCACTACCAGCGTAGTATGCCGAAAACGCGCAATCACCGGCTTTAGGATCACATTGCCATTGGTGCCATCCACAATTGCTGTGTAGTCCGTGTGCAGGTTCACGGGGTGGGCACTCATGCGCAGAGCGAAATCCGGAGTGTCCGTTACGCCTTCCACATTCAAATAATCCAGCGGGCCGCTGAATCCGCCGGTGGAATGAAGAGTCCCTGCGAGTCCTCTGATCGTCCCCATATCAGCGTCGCTGAAAGTGTATTGCGCCGACACCCCAGTGTGCCGCGGATCTTCCGCGTCCCACGGGCCGAACTGTCCGGCGCAATCAATTTCGCCCTTGGGAACCGGATTCGTAAGCAAGGCGTGAAAAGTTGCGGCGCTGTCGAAACTGAAATCTTTGATTTCCAGCTGATGAATCGGAAATTCCCGCGGAGGCTTTGCGGTGTCGCCACGCAGAATGGAGATCAGCGCATTGTCAGCGTGGATCTCGCGAATCAACACGGGGTACTTTCGCGCAAGGTCGGTGTCCGTTCCATGAATTTTAGGACGAGCGCCGCTGTCCTTCGGAGGCATATGAATCTGCAAGCCGTCCAATTCAACGCTTTGGATTGTAAAGCGCTTCCGCAACATGCCGGAAATGCTGGCCACGAATTTGACGCGCTCGATCCGGATGAGTGGCGGAACGTCAGTGCGTCCCTGCAAACGCAAGGTGAGTCCGTCAATCATCACGCGGACGCGCGGGAAGAGGAAAACGTCGAAGTGCGAAAATTCGATATCGCTTTGAAACCGCGCCTTTAGATAGGCTTGCGTGCGTTTGCGGATTTCAATCTTGATAACAGGCGTAAGGGCGTAGAGCGTCCCTACGAAGACAACCAGAGCCACCGCAATTACAATCGACCATCGCCGCATGAAAGGAGGGCTCGCTTGTGATTAAAAATGCTCACGCATTATGACGACTTTTCGATCTTACCGAATGCGGTAATGCGTTTACCAGCCCGATGCCGCTCAGTTCGCCGCGTACAGCGAAATTCGCTCCAGAAGTAACGCGCGAGGCGTTGCCTGCTCTGCGGTCTAGCTCGATGTCGTTGAGCACGCGATCGTTGCGCCGAGCCGTTTGGAGGGTATATAAGACCTATGAGTGAGGCAAAAACCATGCGCGACCTAGAAAAATACATGGCGCAGTACGATCACGAACACACCAACGTTTGGAACAAAGTGCTCCACGGTGTCGGGATCCCGATCGTCCTAGCCGGCATCATCCTTGCGATTTTCACGTTCTGGCGCGTCGGTCTGGCGCTATTCGTCGGCGGCTGGATTCTTTTGCTCACAGGACATCGGATTGAAGGCAATAAGCCTGCATTCTTTCAGGGCGTGATTTATTTTCTGGTCGGCCCGATATGGGTCGCAAAAGAAATCAAGGACGCCGTATTCGGCGCTTCGGGAAGGTCCACGGTAATCCGCTAGAGTCCACACTTCGACAGGCAGGCCTCGCGGCGCTCCGCGAGACTCTGAGCAATCACTCGTGCTCGCCGCATACCACCTGGGTATGCAAACGATACTGCTGCCAAAGTTACCTTTTCGCACATTTGCCGTTCGCTGCCTGACGCATGGCTCCCACAGTGCTACCCTTAGAAATCGCCCTTCGGAGGAGCAGTTGAACGATTCCGCGCAGTCGGCTGATCCCGGCACACAAAAGCGCCGCAGCACGCGCATCGTGCAGGCCGTGCCGATCACGGTAACGGGTACGGACGCGCTCGGCCAGCCGTTTAAGGAGCGCACCACCACCGTGATGGTGAACTGTCACGGGTGTAAGTACCAGTCGAAACACTACGTTCCCAAGAACTCGATCGTGAAGCTGGATATTCCCCGTCCGGAAGGCGGTCCGTTTTCTACTCAGGGCCGCGTGGTATGGGTCCAGCGTCCGCGGACGGTGCGCGAGCTGTTCCAAATCGGGCTTGAATTCGAAGCTCCCGGTAATGTTTGGGGAATTGCCTTCCCACCTGAAGACTGGGCTTCTGCCGCGGGCGAATCGGCTGACTTAATCACCGAATTTTCGATGCCGATGGAAGTGACGACTGCGCCGGAGCCCGCCGCGTCCGTTTCGCCCCAACCGTTGCCGCCCACCCCGCCGCCCCCGGTTCCGCCGGTCACGGAAAAAAGGGCGGAGACACCCGCACCGCCGATCAAGATTCCCGCACCGCCGACCAGTTCAGTCGCGTCGCCCGCTGCGCCGCCGAAGGCCGCCACGCCGGCACCCACGGCCCCCGCGGGTGCGTCTGCACCGGTTGCGCCTGGCGCACCCGTCGACAACAAGATCCATGTCGTGCCGCCTCCCGCCGCAGCGCCAGCTCCTTCGCCTCCAGACGCACAAGCGGCTCTGGCCCGGCAAGTCTCCCAGATGGTCGCAGCGGCCAAGGAAAATCTGGACAAAACGCTGCGCCGCGGCGCCGAGCAAGCGATTACCGAAGAGATGACGGTCGCGCGCCAGCAACTCGACGCGCAGCTTCACGAAACGGTGGAGAAAGCCATCAAGGTCTCGATGGACCGCGTCTCCGAATCGGCCGTGAAGAAAGTCGTTCAGCAGGCGGCCGATCGCACTGCGGCAATCGTGGAAGAGGCGCGTAAAACAACGGAATCTTCGACCTCACAGCTCGATGAAAAAGTTCGCAATGCCGTGCAGCAGGCGGTGAGTCACGCCGCTGAGCAAGCCGCTCAGCAAGCGGCCCAACATACCGCCGCGATCAGCTTGAAACAATCCGTCGAAGAGGCAGTTGAGCGCGCCCTGCGCGACCGCGAAGCTTCCACTCCATCGCTCGAAATTCTCTCGTCGCCCGAAGCGGCCCAGAATCACCTCGAACAATGGCGCAAGAATCTGGAAGAAACCGCGCAAGCGGTTCGCAACAAGACGGTCGAGCAAGCACAAGCAGATGCTTCCACCGCCACCCAGCAATGGAACGTCGAGTTCGAAACCGCGCTAACCAACGCGTCCCAGAAACTCGCCGACAAGCTCACCGAAACCTCGCGAGCCGCACTCACCCAAGCCGAACAGGAAGCGGCCGCGCGCACGCAGGCGCTGCACACTTCACTTGACGAAGCATCGCGCACCGCGCTAACTCAAGCGGAGCAGGATGCCGCCGCCCGGTCGCAGATTTTGCGTTCCTCGCTGGATGAAGCCATCGCTGGCGCAGCATCGACAATCGAAACGCTGGGCGCCGGACTCCAACAGGAGCGTCATCGCGCCGAAGAAACCAAAGCTCAACTCCAGGAAGCGGCGCAAAACACGCTGCGTCAATCGCGCCAGCAACTTGAGGAGCTGCTTTCCTCGCAACAGCGGGAGATGTCTCGCAAGGCGGATCAGATCATTGCAGACCGCGCGCAGCAGATTGAGCCCGCGCTCGAAGCTTCCGCACAAAAGATTCTCGAGCGCGTTTCGAGCGAGCTCGAGCAGAAAGTCGCGCCGACGCTCGATCATGTGCATCGCGCAGTGTCCGAGCTTGAACAGGCCGAACGTCGAGCCGAGCAAACCAACAGTCACGTCCAGGAACAAGTCCGGCACGCCGCGGAGGAGGTAACTCACCTTCAACGCGCCGTGCACAGCCAAGTGCAGCAAGCTTCCGAGCAAGTGTCGCTTCTGCAGGAAGTGGTTCGCAATGAAGTCCAGCAAACGGCCCAACACGTCGCGCAGCTCCAGGACGAAGTCAGCGCACAAATGCAGCTGGCCAGCGAGCGCGCGGACCATCTGCAGGACACCATCCGGGAACAGACGGTCCAAGCTTCCGAGCAAGCTATTCAGGATGCCCTGGCGCGGCTGCGCAGCGAAATAGGCAACGTTCCAGCTGAAATCGAACAATCCTGCCGTGAGGTCGCCTCCAAAATTGAAGAAGAAGTGCAGCAGCGCAGCACGGAAACGCAGCACCAAACATACGAAGCGTTGCAGAAAGCCGGCGAGTGGTATCAGAAAAAAGCACATAGCACGATGCAGACGTCTTTGGAGAAGGCCGTCGAGCAATCCTCCACCGCATTGCGCGACCGCGCCGCCGAAGTCTCTAGCCTGCTCGCGTCGGAACTGGACCACTACCGCCGCACCTACGTGGAGCATAGCACCGCGCAAATCGAAGATTCCGCGAAGGAAATTGTCACGCGCCAGCGCGACAAAATGAACGAGACTTCGCAAATGGCCTCCGCTGGCTTTACTGACCAAGTCCATCGTGTGACAACCGAATCGCTGCGACGCTTCGAACAAGCTTCACGGGAAGCTTCCGAAAAAGCGCGCTCGGACATGGAGTTCAGCCGTGAGGGTTCGCTCTCCGAGTATCAAAAAATGCTCGATGACCGCATGATCCAGGGCGTCGAGCAGGCTGGCGTGCACCTGCAATCACAGCTCATCCCGCTGATCGAAGAATGGGAAGCGCGTCGCGAAGCTGAGAAAAAAGAGTGGATGGAGCACCTGAAGAAAACCAACGACGAATCCATCGAGGCTTACAAAACGCGCCTGGAAAACGCCTCGAATTCCTGGCTGCTGGCTTCCGCCACAACGCTAGGCCAGCACTCTCAAGCCGTCCTGGATACCATCGCCAAGGCCGCTGAAAAACGGCTGCGTGAGACCTGCTCGGAAGTCCTGGGCAGCATGGGCGACACGCTGAAAGCGCGCCTCCTGGGGCTTTCCAGCGATTTCAGCGCCGAAGAAGACGACGAGTTTCCTCCCAAGAAAAAGTAACACCCTTAGGTCTCATCGCCATTTTCTGTTATCCAATTTCCGATTCTCCTGTCCGGTATAATGGCGCCATGTCTAATCAGGCTTACCTCAGCATATGGCTGAAGGATTTCCCGGAAGAATCCACACTCGAACGTTTCGGGGATTTTCTTGCCACGGTTCCGTTTTCGGCGAAGCAGCCGGGATTCACCCACCTGGAAATCCGCGCGGTGGATTCAACCGAAACTCCGGTCTTCGAACAGGACCTTCGGTCTATGCCGCTTGATGCTCCCAGCATCGTCGAATTGGCCAAGGACTATCTTCACAGCGATTCCAGCTACGCGGTTCGTGCACACTGGGACCTCTGGGTCTTTGAAGGAGACCCGCCGCGCTGGCAGCAATCGCCGCAACCTGTCGAGCTTTTGTCGAACGGCGAGGATTACGACGACGGCTTCTGGAAAGAAAATGGCCACTTCGAGGTGAATTTTGGCTTTGAACACCTCTTCACGGGCCACGGCGGCCTGCTCGGCATCCGCCAGATCGCGCGACCTGCCCCGCAAAGCGCCGAAGAGGCGAATTTTCTCGAATCCATGTCCAAACCGCCGAATCTACAGATATATCAGGAAAAAACCCGGGAAAATATCAAAAGCCTTTTTGCCTGGGTTCGCCGTATCGAGGATGCTTGGCCGGTAGAGCGCCTGCGGTTGTGGTCGGAAGGAGAAGAGAATTTTGAGGCGCGCCTCGAAGAAATTCTGGCTGCTCGTTAGCCGACTGGCTGTCTCGGCGTTCGCTATGCAGAACGCAAATCATGCGATTTCGTCCTGGCAATGAGAGGAAAACCAAACCCGGAGAGTTCTTCCGTGAACGCCTCCGGCAAGTTAGAATCGTCTTTGCGGGTATTAGAGCCGTCAGTGACATCCAGCCTTCACGGGATTTCATGAATAGACTCGGGTTTTTTGCAGTTTTGGCTATTGCGGGCCTTTGCCTGGCTTCCTGTGGCTCCTCGTCAACCGAACCCGCCAAACCGACCAGCAGCAGCGCCGCTGCGCCTGCCGCGCCGACGGCTCCGCCTGTGCCAGATGACATCCAAAAAGCCGCGGAAAAGGCGCTTGGCTCGGAGACCGAAGTTCTCTTGTACGGTGACCTGGCGAAAAACGGTTCGCAACAGGCCTTGGCGATCAATCGCATGAAAACCAATCCGCAAGGCGGCGCACCTGGCACGGTCATTACGCGGGCCGTGATTCTTCAAAACGACGGAGGCACTTGGAAAGAAGTCCTGCGCTGCGACGAACATCTCGAGAATCCCAAGGGATATCTGGGCAATATTCCACTCGCGCCGGTGAACGGCTGGCGCTTGCAATATGAGCAGAACGAGGAAAAGGGCTTGCAGCTTTATTTCACGCCCGTTGCCGACCCCAAGGGTGCCCGCGCCTTGCCGATTGAAGTCCGCTGGAATGCGAAGGTGAAGCGCTATCAGTCGCTCGATCGCAATTTCGAAAATTTCCTCGGCGAGCTACCTTCACTGGAAACTCCGGAGTCACAAATCCGCCTGTGAGCGCCATCGCCCAACCCGCTGCCGTGCCAGCCGCTCGTCCCGTGAAGAAAGCGTCGGGCTGGGATCATCTGAAGTCGCTGCTGCCGTACGTCTGGCGCTACAAGGGAATGGTCGCGCTCGGACTATTGACGCTTGCGTTGATGGGCTTGGTCGGCGCGCTGCCACAACTCATCCTCGGCATCATCACCGACTGCCTGGAGGGCTCACCGCAAGCGCTCTCCACGCTTCACGGCGCGGCGCGAGCCGTCTTGTCTCCGTTGCTTTCCTCGTATGCGCCGCTAAGCCGCCACGCTCTCGGCCTGTTCTGTTTAATCCTGGTCGGCGTGATGCTGGTGAAGGGCTTCTTCTCATTTTGGACACGCTGGATATTGATTGGCGTATCCCGCGAGATCGAGTACGACCTTCGCAACGATTTACTCGCGCGGCTGGTGGAACTCGAACCTGAATTTTACGTCCGCAACCGCACGGGCGACCTCATGTCCCGCGCGACGAACGACTTGAACGCTGTTCGTATGGTTCTCGGTCCCGGAATCATGTACAGCGCCACTACCATTGCGACAATGGTGCTGGCTATCTTTTTCATGGTGAAGTTGTCGCCGAGCCTCACCGGATGGGTTCTGCTGCCCGTGCCGGTGGTCGCCTTCGCCGTCCGCTATTTCGGCGAAACCATCCATCGTCTTTCAGAGCAGATTCAAGCGGCGCTGGGCACTTTGTCCACCCGGGCACAAGAAAATCTCACCGGCATTCGAGTAGTGCGCGCCTATGCGCAGGAAAAACCTCAAATCGAAGCATTTGACCAGGCCAACCGCGACTACGTGGACCGCAACATCAAACTTATCGCCACCTGGAGCCTGTTCTTCCCGTTCCTGACCGCGCTGATCGGCATTACGTTTGTGATCTTGCTGGGCAAGGGCGGCCGGGACGTTGTTGATCACCGATTCACAGTCGGCACCATGTGGGCCTTTTATTGGTTTCTCGGCCAGTTGGTCTTCCCCATGATCGCCCTGGGCTGGGTTACGAATATTTTTCAACGTGGCGCCGCATCCATGGGCCGGCTGAATTACATATTGCACGCTAAGCCCAGGATTGGCGGTGCCGCGGTGGATTCCGAAGCCCGCGACGGCGCAATGGCTGTTGGCCGCAATGGTGATTCCGTAATCGTGGAAAAGTCGTCTACGGATTCCTCCATTCGCGGTGAAATCGAGTTCCGCCACTTAACATTTACGTACCCGACTGCGCGCAACGAGGACGGGACGGGCGGCGGCCCGGTTCTTCACGATATCAGCCTGCGTATCCCGGCCGGCTCGACGCTAGCGGTCGTAGGCCCAACCGGCAGCGGCAAATCTACACTTGCGTCACTGATCGCGCGTCTGTGGGAGGCGCCTGCTGGAACGCTACTGATCGATGGACGGTCAATTCGCGACTACTCATTGGCGGAGCTGCGCCGCGCAATTGGCTACGTTCCGCAGGACACGTTTCTTTTCAGCGACACGCTTCGGGAGAATATCGCGTTCGGCGTCAACACCACGGTCGAAGAACAAGTTTACGAAGCCGCCGAAATCGCCAGCATCTCGGGCGAGATCCAAAGCTTCCCGCAGAGATATGACACCATGGTCGGTGAGCGCGGGATCACGCTCTCCGGCGGCCAAAAGCAGCGCACATCAATCGCTCGCGCGATTCTGCGGCAGCCGAAAATCCTGATTCTTGATGACGCGCTTTCCAGCGTGGACACCGACACCGAAGAGCGCATTCTGCGCCGCCTGCGCGACGTGATGAGTCAGCGCACTTCATTCGTCATATCGCATCGCGTCTCCACGGTGAAAAATGCTGACCAAATCGTGGTGCTGCGCGACGGGCGCATCATCGAACGCGGCACGCATGAAGAATTGCTGGCGCTTGGCGGCTATTACGCCGATCTGAATCAAAAGCAAATGCTCGAAGAAGAGCTGGCACGCGAATGAGCGACTTCCGCGAAGAAGAAAAATTAGGCAAGCTTTACGATTCGCAGCTCACCGGCCGGCTGATGAAGTATCTGCGTCCCTACCGCCTGCAGGTGGTGCTGGCCGTGTCGTTCACTCTCGCCATCACCGCGCTCGAAATCGCCGGGCCCTATCTCTTCCACGTAGGCATCGATAGCTTTATCGTTCCCGGATACGAAGGCAAAATGGCCCGAAGCGCCGCGCTGCTGGGCCTGCTTTGGGTGGTCTTCGCCTATGCCGGCTCGATCCTCGCGAGCTTTGGCCTGCAATACGTACAAGTCCGGATCATGCAATGGGTCGGACAGGAAACGATGTACGACCTGCGCAAGGAAATCTTCGAACATTTGCAGCGGCTGCCCATGAGTTTCTTTGACCGCAGCCCCATCGGGCGTTTAGTGACGCGCTCCACGACCGATGTGGACGCGCTCAACGATTTGTTCGCTTCCGGCGTCGTCGCCATGTTGAACGACTTCGTGCTCCTCATCGCGATGGCTGCGGTCCTTTTCAAATGGCATCGACTGCTCGCTCTGGCGACGCTTTCGCCTTTGCCATTCATGATCTTGCTCACGTACTTCTTCCGCAATCGAGTGCGCGACGCCAACCGCCGCATTCGCACTGCCATCGCCCGCATCAACGCTTTCTTGCAGGAACACGTCAGCGGCATGTCCGTCGTCCAACTCTTCAATCGCGAGCAGAAGTCGCGCAAGAAGTTCGAAGAGCTGAACCACACTCACATGGTGGCGTACAAAGACGCGATTGACGCCTTCTCGTTCTTTTATCCAGGCGTCGAATTTCTCAGCATGGCCGGCATCGGGCTCCTGTCCTGGGTCGGAGGCACCCGCGTGATCGCCGGAACCCTCGAGATCGGCGTGTTGGTAGCCTTCATGATGTATGCCCAGCGTTTCTTCCGCCCCATTCAGGACTTGAGCGAAAAATTCAACATCTTGCAGAGCGCCATGGCCGCTTCCGAGCGCATTTTCAAGCTGCTCGATGAGCCGGTGACAATCTTCTCGCCTGCCAAGATTCATTCGCTCCCGGAACCGCGCGGCGAAATCGAATTCCGCAACGTCTGGTTCGCCTATCACGGCGGAGCCACTCCGAAAGACGAAGACTGGGTCTTGCGCGACGTTTCCTTCCGCGTCGAGCCTGGTCAGACTCTGGCAATCGTCGGCCACACCGGCGCGGGCAAGACCACCATCATCCAGCTGCTGCTGCGCTTCTACGACATTCAGCGCGGCGAGATTTTGCTCGATGGCGTGGACATTCGCGAGCTCGATCTGCAAGACCTCCGCCGCATGTTTGGCATTGTTCTGCAGGATCCGTTCCTTTTCACCGGCACGCTGGAATCGAACGTGAAACTCGCGACGCCGACGATTGATCGCGCGGCGACCGCCAACGCTCTCCGCGAAGTCGGCCTTGGACCGTTTCTCGATTCGCTCCCGCAAGGCGTGGAGACGCCGGTTACCGAACGCGGCTCGACGCTTTCCGTCGGCCAGCGTCAACTCGTCAGTTTCGCCCGAGCCCTCGCTCACGATCCGAAATTCTTGATTCTCGATGAGGCCACTTCGAGCGTAGATACCAAGACCGAGCTAATGATCCGCGAAGCTCTCGACCGGTTGCTGAAAGGCCGCACGGCGGTGGTGATCGCGCACCGCCTCAGCACAATTCAGCATGCGGATCGCATCCTCGTCTTCCACAAAGGCCGCCTGCGCGAACAAGGCTCGCATCAGGAACTCCTCGCCCTGCGCGGCATCTACTACCGCCTCTATCAGCTGCAGTACAAGGAGCAGGAACTGGTGGCGTCTCTGCCACCGAGCGGCGTTCCCGGTTTTTCGCAGCCTCTGTCTGCCAATGATTGAAGCGCTGCTCCGCGCCTTGCGCTTCCAGCGAGCACCTTTCGACATCCTCCAAGGCACCGCATCGCGACCTTCCGGCAATTCAAGTGAGTCGGCTCGATGAGTGAGCCGCCGCAGATCCTCATTTCGGCGGGCGAGGCGTCCAGCGACATGTATGCAGCACGTCTAGCGACTGCGCTTCGCGCTCGCTGGCCCGCGACGTTCTTCGGCATGGGCGGCCCGCGAATGGCCGAAGCGGGCGTCGAGCTAGTGGCTGACTATCACGAAGTCGCCGTGGTCGGGATTACCGAAGTGCTGCACAAAATTCCCACGGTAATCGGCGTACAGAATCGCCTCGCCCGCGAAGCCGAAAAGCGCCGAGCTTCGCTTGCGATCCTGGTGGACTCGCCCGGCACACATCTGGGCGTGGCCCGGCGCCTGAAACGCAGCAACATTCCGGTGGGCTACTTCATCGGTCCACAGGTATGGGCCTGGCGCGCCGGGCGCGTGCGCGTCGTGAAACGCCTGGTCCAACGAATGGTCGTGATTTTTCCGTTTGAAGAGAAAATCTACCGTGACGCAGGCGTGCTGGTGGACTTTGTGGGCCATCCATTGGTAGATACTGTCCGCCCCAGGATGACCCGCGCGGAGTTTGCAGCGCAACACGGGCTGGACGCCAGCCGCCCAATCGTAACGATCCTTCCCGGCAGCCGCCCGAACGAGATCGCGCAAAACTACGCGCGCATGGTCGCCGCCTGCGAGCGCCTCGTCCAGCCGGGCAACGTCCAGTTCGTCCATGCTGTCGCCCATGGACTCGGCCCTGAGTTGCTCGCCCGCCATGCGAAGGCCAGCGTAAAAATCGTCCGAGTCCAAGACGCTACCTACGACGCGCTCGCTGCCGCCGATTGCGCGATCGTGGCCAGCGGTACGGCGACTGTGGAGGCCGCGCTGCTCAATACGCCTATGGTCGTTGTGTACCGCGTGGCTCCAGTCACCGCCTCGATTCTCCGGCACATGGTGCGTACACCTTTCATTGGCATGGTGAATCTAATAGGCGGAAAACTTGTGTGTCCGGAGCTGATTCAGGACGATTTCACGCCGGCGGCAGTCGAAAAAGAGGGCCGCCGCATCCTGGAATCAACCGACGCGCGCGATGAAATGAAGGCAGGCCTCGCTGAAGTCCGCGCAAGACTTGGTCCTGGAGGTGCCATCGAGCGCGCTGCGGACATTTTTGCCCGGATGTTGTAACCTTTTATTCGGGGCAACTTCGCGCGGAGATCTGGTATCTGAACTAATTGGGCGATACCCCGTCGCGAGAGAGGTACTTTTCCCTTGTTCAAATTCATGTCCATGTCCCAACGCAGCTCGACCAAGCTCACTCCTGCTCTAGCCGTGGCGGCCGCTCTCCTCGCGCTCGCAACCGCTGCACGGGCGCAAGCTCCGCGCAGCTTTCCTTTCCGCGCGACCGACTATCAGGTGGAAGTCCTGCTCCATCCCGACGATCAGACCATCTCAGGCCAAGCCAAGGTAGAATTCATCGCGCAACAGCCCGCGCGTAGCGTCGTCGTGGAGCTTCACCAGGACTTGAGGATCGACTCCATCCTGGGGCCTGCCGGAAAACCGCTCTCGTTCGAGCGGGATAACAATTACCCACTCATTTTGACGGTCGGCCTTTCGGACGTAGTGGCGCCCGGAAAAACGGTCTCGCTCACGTTCAACTACACCGGACCGCTGTCCAATGAGGAGGATAGTCCCACTCGAGGGGTGCGCTTCGCATCCGTCGACAAGACAGGCGCGTACCTGTTGCTTCCGGCGCGCTGGTTCCCCCTGACCAATTACCCCACGAATCGCTACACCGGTACGTTCAAGATTACGGTCCCCGATAATTTCGCGGTGGTTGGCACCGGGAAAGCCGATCCCCCGAATTTGATGCCGGGCATCGGCAAGGGCGCGCCCGGCCAGGCGTCATATGTATTCCACTGTGCTCACGCGGCGCCGGTTGGGACATTCGTTGCGGGCAACCTGCAGCTTTCACCAGTACAATCCGAAGGCTTCAACGTGTCTGTTTTTACTCCGCCCACGCAGGCCAACACCGCCAATGCATACGCGACGTCGCTTGCTCACATTTTCAGCTACTACTCTGACGCATTCGGTCCACTGGAAATGAAAGAGGACGATGCGGCTTTGACCATCGCGCAGATGCCCGATGGCACTGTCTCAGGATTTGCCGCGCCGGGACTGATGCTGATCAGCGCGCGACAGTGGGGCACGAAGGCCAACGACAGGTTGCTCTCGCAACTGGCCGCCGAACAGTGGTGGGGCGATCGAGTTTTGCCTGCCAGCGCGTCCGACGTCTGGCTCACCGATGGACTCTCGCGCTACGCCGAGGCAATGTATGCCGAGCAAGCCGACGGCGCGGCCGGACTGCACAAGGCGCTTGAAGACTTTGCCGTGGGCGCCCTGATGTACGAAGACACCGCGCCCATTTCGCAGGCCGCTCGCTTGCAGACGTTTTCAAATGAATATCGCTCGGTGGTAGCGGATAAAGGCGCGCTCGTCTTCCATATGTTGCGCACCGAACTTAGCGACGATGGTTTCACCGCGCTGTTGCGCGAGTTCTATAAGAAATACGAGGGCAAGAACGCCAACCTCAACGACTTCGAAAAAATCGCGATGACCAAGGTTCCGCCACCGGTCAAAGGCCAGCCCCCGGTCAACCTGGTCTCTTTCTTTTCGCAGTGGCTGAATTCTACCGGCGTGCCTGAATTCAAGCTCGAATACATCGTTTACCGC
>Ga0208603_1000079_pt1 | contig 14522 bp, 12 predicted proteins | sample MicForSoSWNC24_M_FD_188001 | JGI IMG/M metagenome (GOLD analysis project Ga0208603, IMG submission 188001) | Forest soil microbial communities from Harvard Forest Long Term Ecological Research site in Petersham, Massachusetts, USA - MetaG HF008... | ecosystem: Environmental > Terrestrial > Soil... | reverse complement strand
TTCACGGAATCGCCCCGTACGCATAGCGTCTTTCACATCCATGTTGGTGGCGGCCAGCACACGCACGTCAACATTGACCACGGCGCGCGCGCCCAAGCGTGAGAACTGGCCGTCTTGCAGGACGTGCAGCAGTTTGGCTTGCAGGTGCGGGCTCATTTCCGCAATCTCGTCGAGGAATATCGTGCCTTTGTTGGCGATTTCGAATTTTCCGGGCTTGGCGCGGACTGCGCCGGTGAATGCTCCCTGTTCATAGCCGAACAATTCCGATTCCAGCAGCTCTCCGGGCAATGCGGCGCAATTCACTTTGACGAATGCCTGCACACGGCGAGTGGAACGAAGGTGAATCATCCGTGCCACTACTTCCTTGCCCACGCCGCTCTCGCCACTGATGAATACGGGAACGTCCACGGGAGCGATTTGCAGAATCTGCTGGCGAATCTTCAGCATCTGCGGGCTCGCGGCCAGGAACGAAAGATCTTCCGTCAGCGCTTCGCAGTATTCGCGCAGCGATTTGTTCTCGGACCGCAGCTGCTGCTTTTGCCGGCACTTCAGAAATGCGGCATCGAGCTCCGGCTTTTCGAATGGCTTGGTGAGGTAATCGAGTGCGCCAATGCGAATCGCCTCGACCACGGTTGTCACTTCATTCGAGCAGGACAACATGATGACGTTGATCGTGCGGTCCACCTGCATCAGTTGACGCAAGGTCTCCAGGCCGTCCATCTCGGGCATCAGCACGTCTAAAATGACGAAATCCGGACGCTCGCCCGTACCGATGCGTTCCAGAGCGTCCTTGCCGCTGGAGACGGTCTCCACGTCAAACCCGTCCACTTCCAACAGGGTCTGGAGGTATTTACGAATGCTCGGTTCGTCGTCTACGACCAGAATTTTTTCTTTGTCAGCCATCGTTCTTCCTAGAGAGCCTCAATACAGCTCTGATTGATTCGGTGATGATTATTCGACGTTGATCGGCAAAAGGAAAGAAAAAGCGCTTCCGCTCCCGACGACGCTGTCGACCCAAACTTTTCCGCGATGCGCCTGGATCAGCCGCTTGGTGATCGCCAAGCCCAATCCCATTCCCGAAGACGACGGGTCCACACGCACAAATTCCTCGAATATCTCCTGATGAAATTCCGCGGCGATGCCGCTGCCTGTATCCGCCACAGAGACCAGCACGCTATTGGGACGACCACCGCGGCCGCGCCGGCGGTCTGCCGAAGGCGCCCCTTCCGATATCCGGCGTTCCCAGAAATGCGGCTCAGCTACCAACGTGACACAGCCTTCCGAAGGCGTGTGCTTCAGCGCGTTGTCTATAAAGTTGGCGATGCACTGCTGCACTTTCTGGTAATCGAATTTGAAAGGAGTCAGCTCTGGATGAATCTTGACGTCCAGATGCACGTTGGCCCGCTGAAAAGCATCCTGCCAGCGGCAAGTGACGTCTTGAATGCAGTCACGCAGATCGTTTTCGCGGAGCTGGAGCACGAGTTTGCCGCTTTCGAGCGCCGAGTAATTCAGGAACATTGACACCAGCCGAACTAGCCGGTCGCAGCTTTCCTTTGATTCGAGCAAAATCTCTCGCTGGCGGTCGTCGAGCTTTCCCAGCGAGCCCGTCAGCAACAGATCGTAGTAGCCTTTCATCACCGCTAGCGGCGTCTTCAACTCGTGCGCAGCTGACGCCAGAAATACCGTCTTCTGCCGGTTCACTTCCTGCAATCTGAGATACGCGGCTAGCAAATTCCGGTAGGTGATCTCGCGTTCCTGCATCAACTCCTGAACGGTCTGCCGCATTTCGGCTTCGTGGGCTGGAGCTTCCGTCGCCGCGGGCTCCAGACATGCAACCAACCAATCGGGCTCCGGTAACCAGCGGATGCGCGCCCGATTCTTTTCCGCGCCGGAATCAATCGGAATATTCAGTTCCTGCTCTCCGCCTTCCAGTTGACTTAGCACTTGCTTCCGGTCGAGGCCCAGAACGTCCCCGAAGAGATTCAGATCGGGCTTGGAGCCAAGGCCTTTGTTATTAAGCCGATCCTGCGCGTGGAAATTCGTAAACAGGACCTTCCCGAGTCTGTCGCTGACCACCAGCGGGCGGTCGAAGGCATCGAGTAGGCTGGCGACCAGGTGAAAGACCTGCTGGTTGTTTGCCTGTTGATCCACTGCCGCACTATTTGGCAAACGGCGCTCCTAAATCCCGCTCACGGCATCTAAAAAACACACCAGTTGCAAGCCCGGGCTGGCACGAATGGGGATGAGCTCAAGGAAAGCCATGCTCGCAAAGCTGCCAAGTTGTGTCAATGGTAAATGCGTCCTACTTTGCACAATGTTGGAAATCTTAGGGAGTTAAGTTGCACACTCGACTCGCGGTCACGTACGCGTGTCATACGATATACGCTGTAACGTTAAGGAATTAAGCGGCTTACTGCAAAGTAGTTTGCCGGGCGAACTTGCCCTTAAATTGCCATCAGATAGTAGTACTAATACTGGGGTACCGATGGCGCTTCGAGAAAGTGTAATACACCACCGCGTAACTACCGATCCGCTCTCCGACGAGCGCCGACGATTCCAACGTATCGGACTCCAGGTGCCGTTGTTCGTTCGCGGCAGGGACGCGCAGGGTGAGCAGTTCCTGGAACTCGCTAAAACGCTGGATATCAGCGGATTAGGAGCCTTCATTACGTGTCCGCGTCGCCTAGCAGTGAACGATGTGGTCACCTTGACAATTCCCGCGCCCTCCATTACCTCTTCAGCGCTGGTACCAGCAGGCATGCCTCCGATACAGGCGAAGGTTCGCCGCCAGCAAGAGGCGGGGGACGTTTACCTGGTTGGAGTCGAGTTCCTAAAACCGATTGGCTAAATTTTTTCCTGGGGCCACAAACCTGCCCATGCAGAGCTCTGGGCTGAAATGTGAAACTGTTTCTATAGTCGTAGTTGTTCTCTGAGCGACCTTCGCCCTTGCCGCAACAGCTCACCACGTAAGGCCACCCTAGACAGCGGCTTGCAGTGTAGTGCTGTCAGCGCTTTCTTGTTTGAGATTGGACTGTCTCGTGCTAGTACTTTACCGCCCCCGCAGTGTCCCTGTTTACAGGGAACAATAAAACTATTGCGGATTCCCATAGATGCCTGAGCCCGGCGACGCTTTTCAGCCGCAGCCCTCGGCCGAAGACTCCTTCCTGGATCTCCTCGTGGAGACGTTGGATGGGCTCGACGATTCGGTTCGAGGACAATTTCTACGGCAATTCTTCCGCACCATTGCGCAAATTGATCTCACCGATGCGCAGAGCCTTGAATATTGGGAACGTATTCTGTTGCGGCGGCGCGAGCTCGCCGAAAACCTGGGGCAGCGCGTTTCGCTGAAAACCGCAATGGTAGATGTATTGGCCTCGACGAAATTTCTTCGTGTGCCAATCCTGATGGAATACGACGAATTCAAAAAACTGCAAATCAACGCAGCCACTGATGCGCTTACCGGTCTCTACAACCGTCGTCTGTTCGACGAATATCTAGACAAGGAACTGAATCGCGCGAAGCGTTACGGACAGCAGCTCGCCATCGTAATTCTCGACCTGCACAAACTAAAGGAAGTGAACGACCGTCACGGACATTTGCAGGGCGACCAGGTGCTGCAGCTGGCGGCTGCGACTTTGCGGAAAACGCTGCGCGCTTCCGACTTCGCATTTCGCATCGGTGGCGATGAATTCGCCCTGCTACTGCCGCTGACTGACCCCGAACAGGCCATCACGCTTTGCCGCCGCGTACGCACACAGTACGAAACGGACATTCGCCCTTTAAAAATGGAAGTGGCCGTGACGCTTGATTTTGGCGTCGCGGTGCATCCACAAGACGGCGACCAAAAGAGTGCGCTGCTAGGCTTGGCGGACCAACGGCTCTACCAGCTCAAGAATGTCGGCCGCGCTCCATCGCCCGTGATTCCGTTAGAAACGCATCCGTCGCGTGAGCCAGCCTCGACGGCTCCGCCACCGCAGCGTGAAGCTCATGCGGCGCCGACCCAACCTGGCGCACAGCCACCCGTAGTCTCGACGCCGCCGCGGCGAGGCGTTCCTCCATTGCAGGAACCGCCTGCCACAGCTCGTCCTTCTGTGACTCACCCTGAAGCCCGCAAGTGGGAACGCGTGTCGCTGGCCGGAACCAAAGCATACGCCATCCTCACCGACGTGAATCAAAAGACCGCGACGGTGATGGACCTGAGCTACGGCGGTGTGGCCCTGTTGCTCGAGAAGGCTGAAGAGGTTCCCAATCAATTCAACGCCGTTCTGCACGTGCCGATTCTGCCGCCAGTGCGCGTGGTTCTTCGCAAGGCTTATACGCAGCCAGCGGGCCCGGGGCGCGCTCGCATCGGCTGCGCCTTCGTTTCCTAAGCTCAAATCTTGTTCTGAACGAGCGGCGATTTTTCTCGCCGCTCTCGCTCGCGTTGATAAAGGAGAAAAGGTAGGGTATAGTTGAGGTTTCCCGCTAGCCTAGCGACGCGACTTGTGCAGTGGTGCTTGAGATAGTCGCGCAGACCGGCTGGCCCAGAGGAGCACCATGAAAGAAGGAATCCATCCCGATTACCACCCCGTCAAGGTGCACTGCGCCTGCGGGAACACATTCGATACGCGCTCCACGTTCAAGGGTCAAATGATCCGCGTGGAAATTTGCTCGAACTGCCATCCGTTTTTCACCGGAAAGCAGAAATTGATTGATACCGCTGGCCGCGTCGAGCGTTTCCAGAAGAAGTACGCCGACAAGGCGGCTGCCCTGAAGAAGTAGCAGTTCGCTCTGTCGCACTGGATCTATTTTTCAGAAGCCCCGGGTTCGTAATCCGGGGCTTTATTTTTTCCCGGGCCCGGTCTGCGCAGTGAATCCGACTCGCGCCCGGTGTACAATGCGGCTTAGAAATGGCTACGCAATTGTCTCCATCCTCCAGTTCTTCGCCAGACTCACAAGTCGAAACCGCTGCGCCGCGCGTCACGTTGCGTAATCATTTTGCGCTTGCGTTTGATTCGGCCATCGCGGCGGCGCGCACGTGCTATTCACCGCGGCTGATTGTGCCGGAGGAAGTCACCGAGAAACAGCGCGTAATGATCGGCTCGGCGACCTTTTTTGCCGGGCATCACACGGTGTATCAGCACGCGCACTTCGAATTTGGACTCGAGAATATCAGCCGGCAGTTTGTGTGGTCTTTCCTGCACGCCCATCCGTTTTACAACTCGGAGCAGCAGAGCCAGCGTTATGTGCGGCTGGATCGCGCGCAAGCCTACGTTCCGCCCGAAAGCAAGACGTTCGGGCCAGCGGAGCGCGCCATCTATGAACACGCAGTTTCGCGCGCGTGGGGACATTATCGCGAATTGACGCGCGTCCTTGAGCCAACCGCGCGCGAAATTCTCGCGGATATTTGGCACGTCAGTTCGATGTCTCATCCGAAGCGCGTCCAGAAAGTGCAGCGACAATCCGAGAAACGCGCTATTGAAGTGGCGCGCTATGTACTCCCCGTCGCGGCGTTCACCACGATGGTGCACACGGTTTCCGGCATCGTGCTGCATCGCCTCTACCGGATGCTGGCGGCCAGTGACACGCCCAGCGAGGCGCGCCACGTGATTGGCGAAATGGTCGGGCAGGTGCGCGCGGCCGATCCGCAATTTTTCGATCGCTTCGACAACGAACCGATGGATTCGCCGCCCGAATGGAGCGAGCCGGTTCACGACGGCAACGAATTTGCGCGAGAATTCGACGGTAAGCTGGCAGGGAAAACTTCAGCGCTGGTCGATTATTCGCCGAACTCACTGCGACTGATGGCCGACGCTTTTCGCGCGGTCATGGGCTTGACCGCCGCACAGTGCCCGGATGCGGAAGCTCTCGATCGCATGCTAAATCCGGCCCGAAATCCTTACCGGCGCGAAACGTTGAATATCGGCGTGCACGCACCGCTGATGCGTCCACTGCAGCACGCCAATTTCTCATTCGCAAAAAAAATCAGCCACACCGCGGACAGTCAGGACCAGCGCCACCGCATGGTTCCCGGTTCGCGTCCGCTGCTGACGTTGGCGGACACGCGCTCGCCCGATTACATCACGCCGATGCTGATTCGGGACAATGCGCGCGCTCTGGAAATTTATCAACAAGCCATGGAACAAGCGTGGTCCGCGAAAAATGAATTGCTCGAGCGCGGCGTGCCGTACGAATTCGCGCTGTATCTATTGCCCAATGCTAAGGCGATACGTTTGGTCGAATCCGGCTCGCTGCTTCACCTGCTGCACAAATGGACCATGCGCACGTGCTTCAACGCTCAGGAAGAAATCTATCAATCCTCCATCGAAGAAGTGGAACAAGTACGCGCCGTTTTCCCCGAGCTCGCGCGCTATATCGGACCTCCCTGCCATCTCCGTGCTGGAATTTCCACGCCCATCTGTACCGAAGGCTCGCATTTTTGTGGCGTGAAAGTCTGGCTCGATTTTCCCAACATCCAGCGCAGGATATGACGCGGCGCGGCAGCCTGATCTATTATTTGGCGGCTTGGGCGCTGGGTTGCTTCTTCATGGTCGTGGTGGTGTGGTGCCAGAATCTTTTGCTGGTCTCATCGCAGGATCTATTCCGAGAAGCCACTGAGGGCTTTCTAACTCTGGTCGTTTACGGTTACCTATTCGGTGCGCCGACCGCTCTGCTGTTTGGTCTATTGCTTCGCCGCATTATGCTCATATTGAAATGTAAGACGCCACTTCATTGGGCGCTGGTGGGCGGGATTCTTGCGCCGCTGACTGTTGCAGCGTTGGGTTTGGGCAGCAGGAGTGCGGCGCACATTCTACCGCCTGAGTATGCTCCAGTATTGTTTCCACTCGTGGGGTCGGAAAATGTTTTGCGCGCAGGCTGGTGGCTCACGATTCCTGCAGGTGCCGCAACAGCTTATTATCTGGGTCGAATTCAGCGCGCGTTCTCGATGCCGTTAAAAACAGAATCCAGCCCTAGCGTTTGAGGATACGCGTCATATTGGGCCCGACAAGTTCGTAGCGAATTCCGCGCCAACGAATCGCCTTGGTCACCAACGACATAATGAAGTTCCAAGAAAATAGAAACGGAACCACCGGCGCCAGCGCTGGATAGACCCAGCTCCATTCCTGCAATTTCCCCCGCCATTCGGGGATAGCCTCGCCGACAGCAATCGTGCGCATCGCGCCCTTCATCGCTGCCAGCAACGGAATCGCGAGAACCAGGAGCAGGAGTTGGCCCCACGGATCAACGTCAACCATGCTGTAAAGAATCACGTAGACCGCATACAGCAGCGTTACGGCGTAGCTCAAATGCACGATTGCGCCCACCTGCCAGCGGCGCGGTGAATAGATGCGCGTAATCAGAATCTGACGGTTCGTAAATTCGAGCAGCTCGGCAGCGGTCCACGGATGTAGTGTGGCAGCGAGGCATTCCGGGCAAAACACAATCGGTTTCGCATTTTGCTCCAAAGCCCAAGTCATCGCGAAATCGTCGCTGACCGCGCCTTTCCACGCTTCCAGGACGTTTACATCGTCAAATGTTTTTTTCCGGATCGCGGTCCCGCCACCCCAGCAAAAATCTCCCGAGGGCTTACCCAACATCGTAGCAATCGCCGCGTTCCAGGCCGATGCCAGGCAGCTCGGCACTGATTCCATTCCCGAACCACTCGGGATAATCCAGCGGTACGCGGTGGTGGCACCGATGCGCCCATCCTGCAGGGGGGCAACCAGCTTGGTCAGCCATCCGCGCGGCAATCGCACGTCCGAATCGGTGAAAACAAGCATTTCGAATTTGTCTGGGGTGATTGCTTCCACGGCGCGTTGCAGGTTGTAAACTTTTTCGCTCGAATCAGACGGCGGCCCCGCGATCACGATGTGCACCGGACGCTGGCTGGCAGCCTTCACGCGCTCGATCACTTTCAACGCGGGATCCAGGCTGGTGGCTAATGTGAAATAAATTTCGTAGTTCGGATAGTCAAAGCGTGTGAGTGCGAGAAGATTCTCTTCCAGGCCGCGTTCATTTCCTTTGCAAGGACAGATCAGCGCAGTCATAGGCGCATAAAATCCCGCGTGCGAACCCAAGCGTTGCCGCACCAATCGAAACCACGAGAGGCCATCCCACAGTGAATACCCACCCAGGGCAATCTGCGCCATCACCAAAATGTAAAAAATTATCAGCACGGGAGCGAGAATAACAAGAACTCGGGAAGAGTTGCATAAGTTCGGCGATTGACTTGTCCTATCACGCAAAGATAGACTCGGCACAATTTCCGAAGGTAGCCCGGCTCACTTCCAACTGGGAGGTCTCCATGCCCGCCACCGCACCTCAAGCTGTAAACGAAACTAAGCTGCAGGAATTCATGATGAAGGCCGTCGGCGAAATGGGCGCTGCTATCAACACCGCGCTCATTGTGATCGGCGACAAACTCGGACTCTACAAAGCTATGGCCGACTCCGGTCCCATGACCTCAGCGGACCTCGCTGCAAAGACTGGCACCACCGAGCGCTACGTGCGCGAATGGTTGTCCGCGCAGGCGGCGGGCGGATTCGTGACTTACGATGCTGCGACAGGGCGCTTTACCCTGCCTCCAGAGCAGGCGCTTGCGTTGGCCGATGAAAGTAGTGCTGTTTTTCTACCCGGATTTTTTCAGGCGGTAGAAGCGACTATCAAGGGCATTCCGAAAATCACTTCCGCCTTCCAGACCGGCCAGGGCGTTGGCTGGCACGAACACGACGCATGCCTTTTCGTCGGGACCGAGCGATTCTTCCGTCCGAACTATCGCGGCCATTTGATCAACGAATGGATTCCAGCGCTTGGCGACACCGAAGCAAAACTAAAAGCTGGAGCGCGCGTCGCGGACGTCGGTTGCGGATTGGGCACCTCGACGATTCTGATGGCGCAGGCGTATCCGAAATCGAGCTTCGTGGGATTCGACTACCACCCCAGATCAATCGAACTGGCGCGAGAGGCTGCGGCCAAAGCCGGTGTTTCCGATCGCGTAAAATTCGAAGTGGCCTCCGCGAAGGAATTTCCGGGCCAAGGGTATGACTTCGTGGCGTTCTTCGATTGTCTCCACGATATGGGCGATCCGGAAGGTGCAGCACGCCACGTACTTGAGACACTGGATGCAAACGGAACCTGGATGATCGTCGAGCCGTTCGCTAACGACAAACTCGAAGACAATTTGAATCCGATCGGCCGGGTGTTCTACTCCGCTTCGACCATGCTCTGTACTCCTGCTTCTCTGTCGCAGGAAGTAGGGTTAGGGCTAGGCGCGCAAGCCGGCGAGGGCCGCCTCTCGAAAATTTTACGCGCGGCCGGGTTCAGCCGCGTGCGGCGCGCGGCAGAAACTCCATTTAACATCATCCTCGAAGCTCGGCCGTAATATTTTGGCGTTTGGCCGGCGTCAATTGGCGCGGCGGCGCGAAAAGACACTGCGTAGCACGCGGTCGGCAGCGCCATTCAGCTCCAGCTGAAATTTGCCGGCGGCGCGCCGCGCTTGCTCCATTAAGGATGGATCTAAAAGGAGCGCCGTGCGGTCTACAAACGGCCCGGAAGTGATCGCACGCGCGCTCCGGCCCGCTTGGCGGCGCGCGTCATGCGCCGTCAGATTTTCGTACAGCTCCAGGTCGTGCCAGAATTCCCGGGCGTCTTCGTCGTTCCAGCGCAAGGCTTGGCCGAGCGCGACAAAGAATTCCTCCCGAAACAGATCCAGGAGCGGGATGGCCAGGTCCAGGCCCGGCCTGCTTGCTCGTTTGCGCTTCTCGCGCTTTCTCTTCGCGGATTTTTTCCCCTTCTTGAGTTTTACTCGCCGCGCTGTCTCGCGCACCGTAACGTGCACCTTCAACCGCGTGGGCAATGCCGCTTCCGTGCGCAGCACCATGGCCAGCAGAGCTTCGCGGCGAATGGTTTCGAGCTGTTCGCGATAATGTGCGGGCTGATCGGCGCGTCCTGGCCTGCGATTTTCCGCCGCGTAAATATCGAGGAAACGCTGGACCATTTCATTGTGGTCGAGCGTCGTGAGTAGCTGAGTGGCGGCTTCCCGCGCTCGCACAGCCAATTCTCGTGGACGATAGGGCATCGGAGACTTTCTAGCTGTACGCGATTGCGTGTTTTGTCGCAACGGGAAACGCGTCATGTGCGCTAAAAAGAAAAGGCCCGGGAGTAATCCCGGGCCTCTCGTGGCTGTCTCTATCCTGCTGCTTTTGTTTTAGTGAATCGGACCTACGACTGGCGGACGATCCTCACCGCGCGGACCGCCCGGCACGGGACGAACCGTCTTCTCGAATTTGCCGAGGGCAATTTCGAGAGCCTGTTCGGCCGTGCGCACGAAGTGAACCTTCATGCCTTCGAGCATCTCCTCCGGCAAATCCTCCTTCACGTTCGGCTCGTTCTCCGAGGGAAGGATGACTTCCTGAATTCCCGCACGCTTGGCGCCGAGCACCTTTTCCTTGATTCCGCCCACCGGCAACACGATGCCGGAGAGCGAAATTTCGCCCGTCATCGCGACGCGCGGCCGAATCGGCCTGCCCGTCAGCAAGCTGACCAGCGCCGTCACCATGGCGACGCCGGCGGAAGGCCCATCCTTCGGCACCGCGCCGGACGGCACATGAATGTGCACGTCCTGCTTGCGGAAGAAGTCTGGATCGATGCCGTAACGCTCGGAGTTGGCACGAACCCATGTGAGCGCCGCCCGCATGGATTCCTGCATCACGTCGCCCAGGTGGCCGGTCATGGTGAACGTCTTCCCGCCGCGCATTTTGCTCGCTTCGATGAAGACGATATCGCCGCCCACCGGAGTCCACACCAAGCCCACCGAAACGCCCGGCTTCTGAACGCGCTCTTCGACTTCCTTCTCGAGGTGCACTTTCGGAATGCCGAGCACTTCGCGAATCACCTCAGGAGTTACCACGAGCTTGTCCGTTTTCCCCTCAGCCAGACGCCGCGCTTGCTTGCGAACGAGTGTGCCAATTTCGCGTTCCAGGTTGCGCACGCCCGCTTCGCGCGTGTAGTGACGGATGAGTTCGTGCAAAGCCTCGTCGGTGAATTCGATTTGTTCGCCGAGCGCCAGGCCGTTCTCTTTTGCCTGTCTTGCGATCAGGAACATCTTCGCGATGTGGACCTTCTCTTCTTCCGTATAGCCGGAGAGTTCGATGATCTCCATGCGGTCGCGCAACGGCTCCGGAATCGGATCGAGCCAATTGGCCGTCGCGATGAAGAGCACCTTCGAAAGATCGAAGGGCACATCGAGATAGTGGTCGCGGAAGGTGGCGTTCTGTTCCGGGTCGAGCACCTCCATCAGCGCCGCGGACGGATCGCCCCGGAAATCGCGGCCGAGCTTGTCCACCTCGTCCAACATCAGGACGGGGTCCATGGTCTCAGCGCGCCGAATTCCCTGAATGATCTGACCCGGTAATGCGCCAATGTAAGTGCGGCGATGTCCGCGAATTTCCGCTTCGTCGTGCATACCGCCCAGCGAGATGCGGACGAATTTACGGCCCAGCGCCCGTGCAATGGATTTGCCAAGCGATGTTTTTCCCACGCCTGGAGGCCCGATGAAGCAAAGGATCGGTCCTTTCATACCCGGCTGCAATTTCTTGACGGCCAGGTAGTCGAGAATGCGATTCTTGATCTTCACCAAGTCGTAGTGGTCCTCATCCAGAATGGCCTGCGCCTTCGGAATGTCGATGTCTTCGGTCCCGGAAGTCTTGTTCCAGGGCAGCGACGTCATCCATTCCAGGTAAGTGCGCGCGACCATGTACTCCGCAGAAGCCGGCGTCATTTTCGCAAGCCTCTTCAGCTCGCGGTCACACTCCTTCTTGGCTTCCGCCGACATCCCGGACTCTTCCACTTTCTTGCGGAGCTCCTCGATTTCCGCTTGTCCATCATCGGATTCGCCGAGCTCCTTCTGAATGGCCTTCATCTGCTCGCGCAGCAGGAATTCGCGCTGGCTCTGGTTCACTTGCTCTTGCACCTGATCGTGAATCTTGTTGCGCAAGTCCAGAACTTCGCGCTCCTTGGTCAATTCATTGATCAAAGCTTCCAGGCGCCTGCGCACGCTGAAGGTTTCCAGCAGTTCCTGCCGGATCATCGTGCTCAGTGAAGGAAGAGTTGATGCCACGAAATCGCCCAAGCGTCCGGGCGAGTCAATGCCCATCACTTCGGTTTGCAGATCGTCGGAAAGCTGCGGCGAGCGTGCCACGACTTCGCGAAACAGCTCTTGAACGTTCCGCTCGAGAGCGGTCAATTCCGCGTCGCGCTGATCTTCGGTATCGGGCTGTGCTTCCACGCGGGCCTTCAGGAAGGGTTTGAAACCCAGCACTTCCATCACGCGAATTCGCTCGATGCCCTCCAGGAACGCGACCACGTTGCCGTTGGGCATGCGTACCATCTTATGAACCTTCGCCAACGTGCCAACGCTATGCAGATCGGTTCCTGTCGGCGCCTCGATTCGTGGATCGAGCTGCGCCACCACCCCCAGGATCTTCTCGGTTCCTTCCAGCGAATTCAGCAGAGCCAGCGAACTCTCGCGGCCCACCGGCAGCGGCATCACCGCTCCCGGAAACAAAACCGTATCGCGAACTGGAAGGATCGGAAGCTCCGGAGGTATCACTCTGTTTGATTTAGTCACTTTGTCCCCCTAGCCCTTCAAAAGCATACAGCGCCCACAGCCAGCTCATCGGCTGACTGTAGGGTTAGATGCACGAGCAGGTAAAAAGATTGAGTTAAGTTACGCGTGATTGTAGCACAAAATATGATAGAGCGACACTAATGCTGTTTCCCGCCGGTTTGATGCTCTCAAGACCCTGGAGACTGCCCCTCTGTATGTTCCTATGTTGCGGCAATATCTGTACTTGTAGTGCTTTATTGGGAAGCCAAGTAAGCGGTCGCCCATCGCAGTGCCTCCTCATGCGTCGCGATCTTTCCATCCAGTTGGGCGTCCTCTGCCTTCTCGAGAATCTCCTTAAATTTGGGTCCAGGACGGAGGCCCAGGCTAATTAGATCGTCGCCGGTAAGAATACGGGCTGGGTGAACCTGTTCTTGAGGTGTCTCGGCTAGAAAACGACGCATGAATTCGTAGTTTTCCAGGTTGCGATGGCTGGACATGCAATCCAGCCGGTGCAGTTCCAGATGCTCCTCAAAGCGGTCGAGGCGGGCAAAACGCTTCAAGGTCGCGGGCTTCATCTGCGGCACGTCCTTAAAACGCAGATGATTTGCGACCAGCGCGGCGATCTGCTCGGTATCCGCGTTTGAAAAGCGCAGCCGCCGGCAAATCTCCTCAGCCATGCGCGTGCCCACCTCCACGTGACGGTCGAAGCGAATCCGACCATTCGGCCCCGATGGGGGCGCAAAAGTTGGCGGCTTGCCGACGTCATGCAGCAGGACTCCCCAAGCCAACGTCTGTGAACAGCCCGGCTTCAACCCCTCCAGCATCATTCGCGTGTGAATCCACACGTCGCCTTCGGGGTGAAATTGGGGCGGCTGCTCGACTCCCTTCATCCGCGAGATTTCGGGAAGCAGTTCCGGCAGCAAACGCGTTTCATCGAGCAATTCAATCCCGCGGCGCGCGGAACCTTCGGTAAGCAGCTTGGTCAGTTCGTCGCGCAGCCGCTCCGCGGAAACCTGCACAACCTCGGGCGCGAGCTGCTGAATTGCGCGGAAGGTCTCGGGCTCGATGGTAAAGCCAAATCGAGCGGCAAACCGCACGGCGCGCAGCATCCTGAGCTTGTCTTCGCGGAACCGCGCTGCGGGCTGGCCGATGGCGCGAATGATTCCGGCCTGCAAATCGTCGCGTCCGCCGACGTAGTCGAGAACTTCGTTCGTCCTCGGGTCGAGGAGCAACCCGTTGATGGTGAAGTCTCGCCGCTTTACGTCTTCTTCGGTCGATTTCGTGTAGAGCACCGCGTCCGGATGGCGTCCATCGGAATAACCCACATCCGACCGGAATGTGGCCACTTCCACTTGCAGATTATTCTCCTGGCTCGATTGAGCGATGATGACCACAACGCCAAACTGGGCTCCCACGGTGAGGCTATTCGGAAATATCTCTTCCACGCGATCGGGCGTTGCGGCCGTGGCGACGTCATAGTCAGCAGGCTCGCGGCCCAGCAGAATATCGCGCACGCATCCGCCCACGAGATAAGCCTGGTAGCCTGCGCCGCCAAGGACGCTGCAAATTTGCTCCGCGAATTCACGAGCGGTCATCAGGCGATTATGCGGGAAACGCGGCTGCCTTGGAAGTTTGGCGATTGGCGCCGCCTCTGCTGTCGCGCTCTGTGCAGAAAGCTGAGAAACGTTTAGGCCATGACGCGTAAGACCAGCGCGGTGATATCGTCATGCTGGCGCGCGAAGCCCACGAAAGCATTCACGTCGCCCATGACCCGATTCAGAATCGCCGCGGCAGTCCCGGTCGGTAGAGACGCAATTGCTGGAATGATCCGCGCTTCCCCGAACTCCTCGCCCTTTTCGTTCACCGCCTCGGCAACGCCATCGGTGAAGACGAAAAGCAGATCGCCCGGTTGAAGCTGCACGCTCCCGGAAGCATA
>Ga0208603_1000077_pt1 | contig 14643 bp, 17 predicted proteins | sample MicForSoSWNC24_M_FD_188001 | JGI IMG/M metagenome (GOLD analysis project Ga0208603, IMG submission 188001) | Forest soil microbial communities from Harvard Forest Long Term Ecological Research site in Petersham, Massachusetts, USA - MetaG HF008... | ecosystem: Environmental > Terrestrial > Soil... | reverse complement strand
AAAACTCGGGGCCGAGTAGGTCGCTAATCCTTTCTCGTGAGACTCTCACATTCTCTACTTCATGCCGGTTTATCCCGGCGCACAGGACTTGCACCTCCCGGCTGTTGAACATGCTCGGCACACAAAAAGGAGCCCCGGGTCTGGGGGCGCAGACCCGGGGCGGGGGTGAGGTACGCTGGGCCGAAAACTTTTTGAACTTTGCCGCGGCCGTTTACTAGTAATTCCAGCGGCGCATGACAAGTGTTGCTCGAAACACAAGCTGAATTGCCAAGACGATCAGTGTGTCGCGCACGGCGACTAAGCTACGGCGCATCCGCGAAACCTCCGCAGAATCGGGAAAAGGCATCGCGTGAACCGCTGCTGCTGTGCGGGTGGCCGGTTTCCAACCGACGCTGGTTAGCGCGCTCATGCCGTCCTCTCTTAATTCACAACGTAAACAGGATTGTCGTGTTCGACGCCAAGAACCATTGATTTGAAGATGTCCACGTCCCAACTATCCGCAATGCGCAAGCGCACAACTTCGGTGGTTTCCGAGACCAAACGTCCGCGCAGCGGAACTCGTAGATTGCCTGCTACTACTCTAAGAATGACCGCCTGCCCCATCCAGATTGCGTAACCACCTTCCATGTTGTCCCCCTCGGTGAAGCTGGCTTCCTCGAGCAATTCGATTGTGGCGGAGGGGTCCGAGGCGGCCAATGGTACAGCGGGCTAAAGATGGTAGGAGGAAGGTACCAGGAGTCCCAGGGCCATTGAGGCGCGGCGGTAAGGGGATTTCTGTTATTGTGTTTACAGCCATTTGCGGGCCTGTTTAGGCCCATCGGAACGTCAAGGAACAGGTAGAATGATTGAGTTTTTGAAAGAACTCCTGCACCGCCTAGCAGACGTGCGCGGCCTGGTCGCCTTGGGCGGAATGCTGATGGTGTGCGTGATTGTGTTCGTCGAAACGGGGCTGTTTGTGGGTTTTTTCTTGCCGGGCGATTCCCTGCTGGTGACGGCCGGAGTGGTGGCGGCGGATCAGTATTCCGGTTTGAAGATCGCTTGGCTGCTGCCGCTGGTGACGTTGTGCGCGATCGCGGGAGACCAGCTCGGTTATTTCATCGGGCGGACCATGGGACAGAGGTTGTACCAGCGGGAAGATTCACGCTTCTTCAAGAAGAGGCATTTGCAGCAGGCGCACCAGTTCTATGAGAAACACGGCGCGAAGACGATTATTATGGCGCGGTTCGTACCGATCATTCGGACGTTTTGTCCGCCGGTGGCGGGTGCGGCGCGCATGAGTTATACGCGCTATTTGTTGTACGACATTTGCGGCGGACTTTTGTGGGTATGGGGAATGATCCTGCTGGGGTACACGCTCGGGAATACCATTCCGAATATCGATAAGCGCATTCACTACGTAATCGCCATCGTGATTTTTCTCTCGTTGCTTCCTGCGATTTATTCAACGTGGAAAGCGCGTTCGCAGCACAAGAGTGCGGCCGGCGTGAAGGGACCACAGCCCGAGGAAGAGTAACGGACTCGCCTGCCAGGCAAGCCTCGCTATGGACGCTTTGATGCCGCGCAAACACCTGGGACGGCGGCAAGCCGCCGCACTCCAAGAGGGTTCGTTGCCAGACATACGAAGTTTGCTGCGATCTACGACGATAAAACGCAAAACGGGGAGCCTGGCGGCTCCCCGTTTGCTTCTTCCGTAGGCCGCCGCGGTGCCGAAGGCATCGCAGCGGTGCGCACCGCAAAAGCGGTGTGTAAACGGTGATTAGCTTAAAGTCTCCTGCCCGGTGGCGTCATACTGCATCCTCCGTGCAATGACGACTTACAAGGCCCGTTCTACTCCGCTGCAATGGCAATTGCAACTGGAAAGTTTTGCGGAAGATAAGCCGTCAGAAGAACGACATCCCGGCGAAATTTCGTAAGCGGCGATGCTCAGACCGCCATCGAGACGCACGACAACATCGATTATGCGTGGCGCCATCGGCCCCACTGCAACATTCGACGGCGCGACTGAAGTGCGCCGCTACAGATGCTAGTTCGATCTTGCGTGGCGGCGCCGAGTACGCTGGATTTATTTCAGGAACAGGGCTTCGCGGACCTGGTCGCGACCGACGAAGGTCTTCGAGGAGCGGAACTTTCCGAAGATGTCCAGGATTTCGCGATTCTGAAACACGCGCGCGTGAACCGCGAGCGTGGGGGCCGGAACTAGTTCGATGTTTTGTGAGTCAATGATCTTGTAGCGGTGAAATCGTTCGGGGGCGCGGCTATGAAAGGAGGCGAGCACCGCACCACCGGGCCGCATCAGCGTGAAGATCCTCTCCATCACGCGGGGCAACAGCTCCGCATCGAGATAGTCGAAAAGATCCCAGGCCAGCACTCCGTGAAAATTATCTTCGGGATATTGCAGCGCGGTATCGAGAAATTTCCCAGCCAGCATACCTTGCGAGACGCGCGCGCCTTCGTCGCCCACTGTGGCGTTACGCAGATTTTCCTCTTCAGCAACGAGAAACTCTTTCCAGGAACGGAGCAGATCCTCGGTGGAGAGGCGAAATCCCTTCTCGATGAAAAACATTACAGTGGATTGAAAGACCGCGCCGAGATCGAGAATTTTGCCTTGGCCGGAGTCGGTAATCAGCCACAGAAATTCCTTTAGGCCGTTTGACACGCGGGCGTTTGCAGATGCGGGAGCTGAAGATGCCGCCGTGGGACCCGGTTTGGACGGCGCCCTGGTGGGAAGCGATGAGTTCGGCCGTGTTTTCGCCATCCAGTTCATGCGACGCTCTACTTGCCTTGCGAACCGGCGGCGATCGCCTTGGGTGTGCTTTGTGTTTCCGCGATCGCGGCGCCGGACGAAGTGCTGGCAGAACCATTGGCGCGAATCATTTCCACTTTACCCCGCAGGCCCGCGCCATCTTCAATCGCTATGCGCCGCGTGAGTATGCTGCCCTGCACGTGGCTGGTGGCGCCCAAGCGAACACTTTCGGTGGCTTTCAGGTTACCCTCGACGCGGCCGTCGATCGAGATTTCCAAAGCTTCGATGTCGGCGTTGACTCGACCATTGGCGGCAACGGTGACGCGCCCGTTGACCATTTGAACTTTGCCTTGCACTTCGCCTTCGATGACCAAATTCGAATTTCCAAAAATGTCTCCGCGGATTTTCAATCCTGCGCCGATGGTCGAACTGGAAGTTGGGCCGGAAGGCGCGACGGACGCGGCCGAAGGAGCAGCCGGAGCCGAGGCGGCTGGCGCCGTTGTGGCAGGCGGCGGGGCCAGTGAAGACGGCGTCGATGGAGTCACCGATGCTTCGGTCACGCTTGTCGACGAAATCGCCGGCTGATTCTGTTTCGGAGTCGTGGCTATTGGTTCAGACGACTTGGACCCGGACGAAGATGGCTTAGCATCTTCGGATTTGCGCCACATCATAATTTCCCCCCAGTATTTCCGGACCCTGCGCCGGGCGGCAGGAACCGTGAAGTGATTCCCGCACACTATAGTACAGAGCCGTGCTAGAGCGAAAGAGGCGCGCGTACCTAAATGACAACTCGTTGCTAATCATGTAGTAGCCAAGGCAAGAACCATGGCAGCCGAGAGATTTCTTAAGACATTATAGAACTTGCCTTACCACTTATGGCGCACTAAAGTGCGCCACTACAAAAGCACTGCGTAGTGCGGGATTGCGCTAATTGGTGCGCACATCGTTGTGACGCATTTCCCAGAGTGCCGCGATGTATTTCCCGACTTCGTGGAAAAATATTTTCAGGCCTTCGCGGGTACGCCACCAACTTTGCGGATCGTATTCAATATCCGGTGCCGAGATCACGCGAAGCTGCGTGCCGGGCGGCAGAGTTCGCTCGTAAATGTATTCGGAGAGGCGGGTATGGTAATTGGAGGTGACCAGCAGGATTTTTTTCCAGTGGTGGGACGCCACGAATTCGCTCACGGCGACGGCTTCGTCGCGCGTGTTGTCGGCGCGATGAGTTAGCGGAATGATAGCAGCCGCCGGGACGCCGTGGTCTGCGAGATCGCGTTTCATCAGGTCGGTGGTGGTGGCATAGGAGCGCAACGATCTTCCGGTGGCGACAACGTGGGGAGCCATAGCGGCTCTAAAGAGTGCCGCTGCGCGCGCGGCCCTGACGGCGTCGTAATTGTCGCCGCTCAGGACGATGATCACGTCGGAAGACTCTGGCGCGTCGTCCACAATCCAAAATTCGCCTGCGAAGCGCAGCAGCGGTACGCGAACGAGATAGAGAATCGCGACAACCAACACGACGAAAATCAGGAATAACAGCTTAAAGATGATTCCGCCACGCTGCGGATCGGGCTCCGCCAAAAACGTGGCAGCCAAGTTCGTCATTGGTTTGCGGGATCGAACTGGCGAAGCCGTTCGGCGGCATCTTCGGGGAGCGTGCCATTGAAATAGACTTCCTTGATGCTGTACGACTTGCTGCGCTGCTCGACGATGGGCAGGATTTCGAAATGCCAGTGGTAATCGCCTGCGATCGTTCGCCAGTAAGCACTCAGTTCGCCTTTGGTTTGCAGCGTATTGGGTGCGGTGTGGACTACCAGATGATAACTGGGCGACACCTGGAGCAGGCGCCGGAGCGTGCGCCCGAGGAGGCTGGCCATGTGACGGCGATTTTCTCCTGAGAGCACGGTTTCGAATTGATGATTGTGGGTGCGCGGAAGAATCCAGACTTCGTACGGGACGCGCGAGGCATAGGGGCAGAAAGCATGATAATCCCCGAGGCTATCCACCATGCGTTTCGATTGGCGGATTTCCTGGCGCAGAATATCGCAAAAGACGCAGCGTTCGCGCTCGCGGAACCATTCGCGGGCGGAACGCAGTTCGTAAAGGATGCGGCGCGGAACGAAAGTCGTGGCGGTGATCTGAGAATGAGCGTGCGGCCATTCTTCTCCGGCTTGCGCGCCGGTATTCTTGAACACGGTGACGTATTTGAATCGCGCGTCGCGTTTTAAGTCGGCGATTCTGCGCGCGTAGGCGTCCAGGACGCGCTCGATTTCCTCGTCGGTCATTTGCGAGAGCGCGCGGGTGTGATCGGGAGTTTCCACGACGATCTCGTGCGCGCCAACGGATGCCATGCGGTCGTAGATGCCTTCGGCGCTGCGGCCGGGGTCTCCCTCGATGCGGTACAGCGGGCGGAAATGCGGGTATACGCGCACCTGCCATTTACCTTGAGACGGCAGATCGAGGAGCGTTTTCGTTTCTATACGGTTCTCCGGACAAAGCGGACAGGGATCGGGGCGAACTTTTTCGCGTTCCGGATGCCCTGCCACAACCCAACTACGAGTGATTGGATCTTTACGAAGTTCCATCATCCCCCGAAGGCCAAAGCGAATGGGACATCTTATAACGCGAGGTGAGCGAGGGCAAAAGGATAAGGTGCCGTTTGGTGCGAAGAAGCGGTACCGGCCATGGTCTGGAGCGTGGATTTGTCCATGACCGGTCCGCGTGGTGCGGGAGCTGCAGCTCGAGTTACACGCTTACTGCGGCGGGCTTAGTGGAGCGATGTTCAGGGCGACGTTCTTGCCGTCGTTCGTTGGTTGGTACTGAACAGTGGCGTCGGTTCCAACTCCAACCCGGCCTTGAACTTGAGTCTTCTCGTCCAAAACAAACTGCATGGTGCGTTTGTTGTTGCCGTCGTTCACATCTAGCGAGAACGACTTCTTGTCGCTGCCAATGGCGGTGACTTTTCCATTGACCTGCTTCGATTGATCGGCCTGCTGGCCGGACTGAGATTGCTGCAAAGCCGTATGCGCCTGCGTGGAAACTCCCAAAATTAGTAGAGCGGCCAGAGACGCTGACAGGAGAAACTTCCGAATCATAGGTGTACACCTCCTCGGATGTGGGCGGGTGCAAACCGAACGGCACTTGCGATTCCATTCACGCAAAAAATTTTGGGGGGCGTGAAATCCGCCGAAACGCGACGGTTTTGGCAGAACGGCATCATTTTGGGCTGATTTGGCGCATGATCCAGCTAAGAGCGCGCGCAAGCACCGCAGAAATATTTCACGGCACTGCCCATTCTTTCTCAGTGGATTGCGGTACGGACGCAGGAGCCTAGCGCGTGTAGTGCGTGGGCGTGGGGCCGACTTCGAGGCGATGACGATCCCAGATGGCGCCTTCACGGCTGTAATGAGCCATTTCGAAGTCTTGCGTCAATTCCAGACAATCGGTGGGGCAGGCATCCTCGCAGAGGCCGCAGAACATGCAGCGGGACGTGTCGTAAGTGAAGGTGGTGAGGACTTTGCGGCGCGTGGCATCATCGCGCAGCCAGCCGACTACGATTAAATTTTCCGGGCAGGCCAGCGCGCAGAGATTGCACGAAATGCAGAGCGATTCGCCGGTTTCGGGATTGATGTTCAGGCGTGGCGCGCCACGGTAACGTTCGGCGACCATCGGGCGTTCCTGCGGATATTGCTCGGTGTAGACATTCTTGGGCGCCTGGTAGCGAAAAGTTAGCCACATGCCTTTGAAAAGGTCTACCAAGAAGACGCGACGCAGAAGTTCGTTCATTTGCTGGATTGTGACTTGGCGGTTAGCAGATGTCAATAGAGGCGTAATAGATGGTGAGCTAGATTTTGAGGAAGGCGGCCCGCTCCGTTCCGCAAAGCGGGGAACGCAGCAGCCGCTACAAAACCATTTGGGCCCACGCGGGATGCGACGGGCATCCGTGTTATTCTCCAAAAAATGAGCGCTAACGATGATAAGGATTCGCGGCTGATGCAAGCTGCGATTGATGAGGCGCGCGCGGCTGGCCAACGCGGCGAGGTTCCCGTCGGCGCCGTGGTGGTGATTGACGACGAGATTGTTGCGCGGGCAGGTAATCGGACGATTGCGGATTGCGATCCGACGGCGCACGCAGAGATGGTAGCCCTGCGCGAGGCGGCCAACAAGGCTGGGAATTATCGTTTGCTGGGGGCTACTCTTTACGTGACGATCGAGCCTTGCGCGATGTGCGCTGGAGCGATGATTCAGGCTCGGATTGCGCGTCTGGTCTATGGCGCCGAGGATGCGAAGGGGGGCGCGGTGCGGTCTTGTTTTAATGTCTTGGATCACTCGCAATTGAATCATCGCGTGTCGGTTACGCCGGGAATTTTGGCGGAGGAAGCGGCAGGGTTGTTGAAAGATTTTTTTGCGGCGCGAAGGCAGTAGGAGTTGCGCTGATGGCTTCCTGGAGACTGAAGATGATTGGCAACACTCGAAGGATGGCTCGGATCGCGACACAATTTCTTGTCTTGAGTGCCGCCTTTTTCTTTGCTGGCGCGGCTTCGATGCTCGCGCAGACTCCTCAGGGCACACCAAGCGAGCAGGCGGCGCAAACTCCGGCGCAGACTCCCAAAACGCCTGCAGAAAGCGCCCGAAAGGGTCTGCTGACCGAATTCAACGAATCGCTGCAGGAGCTGACCGCGCGGGTGTCGCCTTCGATTGTGCAAGTGCAAGTGACAGGTTATCGAGCGCTATCTGAAAAGAGCCAGGACGAAGCCAGCACGATTGGGCGGCAGCGCAGCCTGGGCTCGGGCGTGATCGTAGATTCCGACGGCTACATCATCACCAATGCGCACGTGGTGAAGGGCGCACAGCGTGTTCGAGTGGTGCTGACGCCGGTGACGTCGGGCGATTCGCAGGTGCGCGCAAGCCTGGGGTTGGGCGAACACAGCCCTCCGCTCGAGGCGCGCATCATTGGGATCGCGCCGACGATTGATATCGCGTTGTTGAAGATCGAGCAAAAGGATCTGCCCGCGATCGGTTTTGCGGATTACACAAAATTGAAGAAGGGCGAATTGGTGCTGGCTTTCGGAAATCCCGAGGGATTGGAAAATTCGGTGAGCATGGGGGTGGTGAGCGCCGTGGCGCGGCAAGCCGATCCGGATGTGCCATCGGTTTACATCCAGACCGATGCGCCGATTAATCCGGGAAATAGCGGCGGCCCGCTGGTGAACACCAACGGCGAACTGGTGGGCATCAATACTTTTATCTTGACGGAATCGGGCGGCAGCCAGGGATTGGGGTTTGCGATTCCCAGCAGCGTGGTGGAATTCGTGTATCGCGAGCTGCGCAAATATGGGCGGGTGCACCGCAGCATCATCGGTGCGGAGCTACAGGAAATTACACCAGACCTGGCGGCCGGTCTTTCGTTGAAGAAGGAGCGCGGTGTGGTGGTCGCGGACGTGGAACCCGACGGCCCGGCGGAAAAAGCGGGCTTGCAGATACAAGACATTTTGCTGAGTTTGGATGGGCGCGCAATTGGGAGCGTACCGCTTGCGGAAATGATTGTTTCGACGCGGCCGGCCGGCGCAGTGGTGAAGGCGGAGGTCTTGCGTGGCACCCAAACGGTGACGCTGACGATTCCAGTTGCCGAACAGAAGAATGACGTGGACCAGTTGGGCGACTTGGTAGATCCACAGAAGGATTTGGTGGCGAAGCTGGGAATTTTTGCAGTGCCGATTGACGATGATCTGGCGAAGCAGTTGGAGGATTTGCGCGAGCCCTCTGGCGTGATCGTGGCAGCGATGGCTGCGGATTTATTGGGAGTCGAGGCGGACCTGCAGCCGGGGGACGTGATTCATGCGCTGAACGGAAAGCGAGTAACCACCCTCGATGGCTTGCGCGCCGCCTTGAAGGCGCTTCCTACCGGCGCTGCGGGAGTATTACAGGTGGAGCGCGACAATAAGTATATGTACGTCACTTTCGAAATGGATTGAACTGCAAGATCGGAACTTCAGCAGCTGAAGCCGCCCTGTATGTGCGGTGTTCATGTCGTGGCTAAAGCCGACTCTTGAGTCTTACTCAGACTCTACAGTGCTGCACCACATGGTTGTGAGCAGCCAACGCGTTTGCTAAGCTTGTGAAGCTGCAACCGCGGAGAGGTGTCTGAGCGGTTGAAAGAGCCCGCCTCGAAAGCGGGTAGCCTGGCAAAACCGGGCTCGTGGGTTCAAATCCCACCCTCTCCGCCATCCTGCGCTAAGGCTCCGGATAGCATGCCATCGAAGGCAACGAGTGGCGCGCGAGCCTGGTTAAGACTTGACATGATTTCCCAGCCCGCCAAACTGTGCGGCTCCTGCACAGGTTGATATATATTTCTTTCTTTATGCCTTCATCTCGCGCGCGAAAAACTTTGACGAGAACTCGGGTCCAAACAGTGGGGCTGATTTTGGTTCTGCTACTGGGCCAAGTAGGGGTGTGCGATGCGTATTCAGTGCTTACGCACGAAGCCATTGTGGATTCTGCTTGGGACGATGCCATCAAGCCGCTGCTTTTGAAGCGCTTTCCCAACTCCACTCCTGAGGAGTTGAAGGAAGCGCACTCGTACGCTTACGGCGGATCGGTAATTCAGGATCTTGGTTATTACCCCTTTGGCAGCCACTTTTTCAGCGATCTGGTTCACTACGTACGCACCGGCGATTTCGTGCAGGCTCTGATGCGCGATTCCTCGAACTTGGACGAATATGCTTTTGCGCTGGGGGCCCTGGCGCATTACGCGGCGGATAACGAAGGGCACCGGCTCGCGGTTAACAAATCGGTTCCCCTCCTGTATCCGAAACTTCGCAAAAAGTACGGCGATGTGGTCACCTACGACCAGTCACCTTCGGCGCACTTGAAGACGGAGTTCGGCTTCGACGTGGTGCAGATTGCGCGGGGGCGCTACGGCTCCGACGCCTATCATGATTACATCGGATTTCATGTCTCGAAGGAGCTTCTCGATCGAGCGTTCATGGAGACCTATTCGCTGGATTCGAAGTCCATTTTCACGGACTACGATTTGGCGCTGGGGACTTATCGCCGCGGCGTGAGCGAAGTGATTCCCACAATGACCGAAGTGGCGTGGCAGACGAAGAAGGACGATATTCAGAAAGACATTCCGGGAATCACGAAAAAGAAATTTCTTTATCACCTTTCGCGCGCCAGTTATGAAAAAAACTGGGACGGCCATTACAAAAAGCCAGGTTTCGGGACAAAGTTTCTGGCGTTGCTCTTCCGGCTGGTTCCGAAGGTCGGGCCGTTCAGCGCGTTCAATTTCAAGGTTCCGACGCCGCAAGCGGAACAGTTGTTCATGGCCAGCTTCAACGGGTCGGTGACTGAGTACGAGCATTTCCTGCACGAAAAAAGGGATAGCGGTTCGATCATGCTGGTGAACGACAATTTCGATACCGGCACGGTGACCAAGCCGGGCGAGTATCCGCTCGCGGACAAAACTTACGCCGATTTATTGCAGCGCCACGCCAAGGAACAGTTCAAACAGATGACTCCTGAGCTCCGCCAAACCATTCTGGATTTCTACAGCGATCCGAACGCGCCGAACACTACGAAGAAGGACAAGAAGCAGTGGGCTGAGGTGGTTCGCGACGTCGATGAGCTGAAAGCGTTTAATCCGGCGACGCAGCCTGGGCCCGCAGCAACTAGTGATGCGACTCAGCGGTAAAGTGCGAGCGCGTCGCGTCGAGTTTTCATTCGGCCATGCCGCTAGGAACTCTTGCGGGCCGGCTTGCTTGAAGCCGGGCCGCCGATTTTAGCCAGCGTTTCCTGCGCGCGTTGTTTATAGGGCGTGTTCAGCGAAATCACTTCGGTGAGCACTGCGCGGGCTTCCGGAATGCGCTGCATTTTCGCCAGTGTGAATCCCAAACGATATTGATTTTGCGCGTAGCTAAAAGTATCGGACTTCAGCAGCGGAGTCGCTTGTTTGAATGCGTCCACGGCTTGTGGATTGCGGTTCTTGTTCACGTTGACTTCGCCGAGCGAGGAATAGGCGAGGCCCTTCTGCAGCGATATCTGTTTCTGCCACTGATCATCCGGAACGTTGTCCGGCTTTTTCGCTTGGGCTAGCAAGTCGAGCGCTTTCTGTGCGTCCGCGGCGGCTTTGTCGAGGTGTTGCGGGTCATTGCACCAGTTATCGGCGAGCAATAGGAGCATCGAAATGTTGTTCGGATCGGCATCGAGTACGCCTTGCGCCGCGGCGAGCATCTTGGGCTGATTCTGCGCTTGCTGGTAGGCGATGGCGGTCTGCTCGCGGGCCGTGGTGGTGTAGCTGGAATCCGGGAATACAGCAACGTAGCGCTCGAAAAGCGCGGCTCGGGCGTTGGGATCGGTAGTCTTGTATGCGGCGTTGATCATCGCGTATTGCACGTAGCCGATGTCGCCTTGCGCGTTCTTAAGCGTGTTGGCTTTCTGAGCGTTCCAACGGTCGGCGTCAACGCCTTCCGGTGGGGAGGAGGCTTTGTATCGCGCGACGATGGCCGCGGCTTTTTCCCCTTCACTGAACACTTTTTTGGGATCACCCTGCTCGTCGGCAGCGTGGACCGTGTTCACGGCCGTGGAAAAATCATTGGGCTCGAGGGCCAAGGCTTTATCGCCGTATTCGTATACCTTGGCGTAGTTCTTCTGTGCGAGGTAGGACTGAACGTAGAGCTGGTCGCCGAGCAATTCTAGATCGCCCTTGCCGTAGTCGGCCATGAACTTGTCTAGCAGAGCGATCTTGTCCGGGCCGTCCGGCGCGGCGTAGATGTCGGCAAGGGCCTTGTCTTCGGGCGTACCTGCGGCGACGGAGACGTTTTTGCCGAATTGCGCCGCGGCCGTGCTAGTCAGGACCAGGAATATCACCAACCAGACCGTTAGTCGACGCATGTTGCACCTCCTGTAGAACGATTGCCGCGAGCCAGCCGAGGGACGTCACGCGGGCATCTTAGTCGAAGGCTGGGCTGCGCGACAATATCTTCGTATCGCCAGAGGCAAGGCGGATTGGCCACGGAGACACAGAGACACGGAGTCGAAAAGGAGCTGCACGCCGACCGGGCATTGACGATTTGCGCGTTTCGATGGACGATTCTTGCTCGCAGTCTTTTTTATCTTCGAGAGGTGCTGGATGCCTGCAGCGACTTCGTTTGAAAAAGTGGAAAAGGAAAACCTGAGCGCGCATATCACACGCCAGATGCTGAACGGCGAAGATGCAACGTTGGCGCGGATTTTTATTGCGCGGGGAGGGATCGTGCCGCGCCATTCGCATCGCAGCGAGCAATTTTCGCTGATCCTTTCGGGCGCGCTGAAATTTTACTTCGATGACGGCGAGACGGTCGTCGGTGCGGGTGAAATCATTTTGATTCCCGCGAATGTGCCGCACAAAGCGGAGGCTCTGGAAGACACTGTGGACATAGACTTCTTCGCGCCGCGCCGGGAAGATTGGATTCGCAAGGACGACGCCTACCTGCGCGGCGGCGCCACAAAGGATCGCTAACAGTGGACCTCGGACTGAAGGGTCGCGTGGCGATCGTGGCGGCGGCTAGCAAAGGGCTGGGCCGCGCTGCGGCCGAAGAATTCGCGAAAGAAGGATGCGAAGTGGCGATTTGCGCGCGCACCGCTGCCGACGTGGAGCGCACCGCGAAGGAAATCGGCGCTGCGTCGGGGCGGGAGGTTTTCTGGCGCGCCTTGGACGTGACCAATGCGGACGCCGTGCGTGATTTTGTGGATGGCGTAGAGCGGAGGTTCGGACGAATTGATATTTGCGTTACGAATGCGGGTGGTCCGCCGCCCAAGAAGTTCTTGGATACCACGCTTGATGAGTGGCGCACGGCGGCGAACCTGACTTTGTTCAGCGCGATGTATTTCGCGCGCGAAGTGCTGCCGCGCATGCAGCGACGTCACTGGGGACGATTCATCACGATTACTTCGATATCCGTGAAGCAGCCGATTGACGGCCTGATGCTGTCGAATTCTTTGCGCGCGGGCGTGACCGGAATGGCGAAAACACTCGCCAATGAATTCGGCGCGGACGGCATCACGGTCAACAACGTGTGCCCGGGCTACACGCTGACCGATCGCCTGGGAGAGCTTTTCGAAAAACGCGCGAAAGACTCGGGCGCCAAATATGAGGACCTTCTGAAACAAGCGGCAGCCAGCGTGCCCATCGGACGTTTTGCGCGCCCCGATGAATTTGCAGCACTGGTTGCGTTCCTTGCCTCCGAACGAGCCAGCTCCATTAATGGGACGACTATCCAGGTTGACGGCGGCATGAACAAGGCCCTTCTCTAAACATCAGACGAAAATCGGCGGACTCGAACGGATAACAAACGCGCCGCTGCACCTGTCCCTCTGTACAGTTTCTAGTCGGCTACTCTCCCAAGCGATAACCCGCCTCCCCCGCTGGGTGCACCTCATACTTTCACTTATGCGCGACGTTTAACCTGGAGGTCGCTATGCATCGAAAACTTTGGCTGACTATCTTCGCGTCCGTTGCCGGCTCATGTCTCTGCATCGGTCCCGCGTCGGCACAAAGCATTTCCGCCACGCCGGCAGCGGCTACGACCGTGAGCGTCAATTCAACGACGCAGCCGGCCGCGGACGCGCCACTTCCGACGACCATCGAGATCATGCAGAAATTCGAGAAAGCGATCGGCGGACACGAAGTGTGGGCTGGATTCACAACGCGCACCATGAAAGGAATCTACCAGCCGGAAGATCTCTCAGGTTTTGCCGCAATCGAAATCATTACCAAGGCCCCCGACAAGAGATTGATGAAAACGACGTTCCCCAACGGCCTCGCCCTTCGCGAGGTTTGCGACGGCAAGTCCGCTTGGATCGAAGACCCGCGCGGCGGCATGCATGATTTTATCGGCGCGGCACTGGAAAGCCGCCTGCGACTGGCGAAGTTTAACAACACGAGCGGTTCCATGCTGCTGGCACTCACCGGGCGAGTGATTGGAACGGTGCCGGTTGGAACGCACTCAACTTATGTCGTGGAATTTGCTCCCGACCAGAAAGTCACGTCGAAGGTTTACTTCGACGTTGAAAGCGGTTTTCCGGTGCGCGTGGACGATACGATCCATCGAGACGATGGTGACTACATGGTGCAGACCTTTACCGACGACTATCGCCCCGTAGACGGCGCTTATTTTCCGTTTCGCATCCGCCACGTGGAGAAGGGCAACATTTTCACGGTCCGGATAACACAGATCAAGAATAACCCGCGAGTGGATGACTCGGTTTTTCTGAAGACCGAAAGCGCGAACGCTGATCGGTGAGCTGCAAGATGTAGCCCGGCCATCGTAGTTGAAGTGTCTTGGAGGTTGCGCCCATGAGAAGGCAATTTTTGGTCCTTGTCGCGGGAATTCTGTGGCTGATCTTTCCCCGGTTTACCAAGGCGCAAACTGCGCAGGGGCAGCCGCCTCCAGCTGTCGCGAAAAACGCGTCGTCACTCTTGCCGGCGTCGCCAGCTTCTTCGACTTCGGCTTCGTCGCCATCTTCGGCTTCGCCGCAGACGGCTGCGGGAAGCGCCGCAGCCACTGAACTTATACAGCCAGAGCAACCGATGACGCTGGGCGAACTGGCTCGTCGCGAACGTGCGCGAAAGAGCACCCAACCGAAATCGGTAAAAATATTCGACGACGAGAATATGCCCAGGGCGCCGATCAGCACTGGAGAGAAGGCGCCCGGGTTCGCCGATTCCGGCTCGTCCAGCTCTGGAAAAGTGACGCTACTGGACTTCTGGGCAACTTGGTGCGGGCCGTGTCGTCACGCTTTGCCCGGTTTGAAACAGATCCAGTCCGTGTATGGGAGCGATCAACTGGAAATCATCAGCGTGAGCGAGGACGACGATGAGGGCGCCTGGCACGACTTTGTGGCGCAAAACCAAATGACCTGGA
>Ga0208603_1000075_pt1 | contig 14763 bp, 14 predicted proteins | sample MicForSoSWNC24_M_FD_188001 | JGI IMG/M metagenome (GOLD analysis project Ga0208603, IMG submission 188001) | Forest soil microbial communities from Harvard Forest Long Term Ecological Research site in Petersham, Massachusetts, USA - MetaG HF008... | ecosystem: Environmental > Terrestrial > Soil... | reverse complement strand
GGGCAAACAGCTTCCACGGTACTGTCCGGTCCTAAGATCATCGATGCTCTGAATCCCGGAGACTTTCACGGCGAAAATCTTCTGCCATCCATAAAGAAGGTGAGAGATAAAATCAAAGATCAGTACGGACGTCCCATTAACACTTCGCCTGCTGATCGCGGGCAAGCTTTTGAATGTTCGCTGATTTTGGAAGGAGCAGTATGAGAATCGCCGCTGCGAGAATGGGCGGAGAAGTGGGGACGGCGCGGTTCGAGCACAAGACGATCCGGAAGCTGCAATGGCGGGTACTTCCTTTCACATTTGTCCTGTATGTAATTTCCTTCCTGGACCGAATCAATATTGGATTTGCAGCACTGACGATGAACAAAGAGCTGGCGATTTCGAGCCAGCAATTTGGATTTTTGGCGGGAATTTTCTTTTTCGGGTACGTTCTTTCGGAAGTTCCCAGCAATTTGATGCTGCACAAGGTGGGCGCGCGAATCTGGATTGCCCGGATTCTGGTTTCGTGGGGGCTGCTGGCGACGTTGACGGGATTTGTGCGCACGCCCCACCAGTTGTACTGGATGAGATTTCTGTTGGGGCTGGCGGAAGGCGGCTATTTCCCGGGGATTGTGCTGTACCTGACGTATTGGTTCCGTCGGCGAGAGCAGGCACAAGGTATTGCGCTGTTCCTGACGGGATTACCGGTGAGCAGCATTCTGGGAGCGCCGCTTTCGGGATGGATTCTGGATCACGTGCACTGGATGAATCTGGGAAGCTGGCGCTGGCTGCTTATTCTGGAAGGAGTGCCGGCGATTGTGTTCGGCGTGGTGACGTATTTTTATTTGCCAAGCCGGCCTGCCGAAGCGAAATTTCTGAGTGAAGAGGAAAAAAACTGGTTAACAGGAGAGTTGCAAAAAGAAGAGCGCGCAAAGCAAGCAGCGCATTCGATCACCGCGTTACAAGTATTAACGAAAGTGCGCGTGTGGCATTTGGGATTGATAGTGTTCACGGTGAATATTGGCGTGTACACGCTGAGTTTCTGGTTGCCACAAATGGTGAAGTCGTTCTCGTCCGGATACTCGAACCAGTCGGTGGGATGGATGGTGATGATTCCACACGTTGCCGGGTTGATTGGGATGGTGCTGATATCACGGAGCTCAGATCGAAAGATGGAGCGGAGATTGCATGCGGCGATTCCGGCAACGTTTGCAGGCGCGGCGCTGGTCAGCCTTGGTGCAACGCATTCGGTGGCGTTGACGATCGCGCTGCTAGCGATTGCAGCAGCGGGGATGTACAGCGTGTATGGACCTACCTTCTCGCTGCCGAGCGAGTTTTTGTGCGGATATGCGGCGGCATCGGGGCTTGCCTTGGTGAGTATGATTTCGAACACAGCGGGATTTGTGGGGCCGTACATTACGGGATGGATCAGCCAAAAAACCGGGAATCTGCGGCTAGGATTATTAGCTGCCGGGATTTCAGTGCTTGCGGGGGCCGTCCTTGCTCTGGTGCTGCCGAAGAAAGTGAAGAGTAGTTCTGCTTCAGCCGACCAAGAGCCGACCTGAAGGTCGGCCACTGCAAAGGCTAAGCAATCCGTGAGCAAGCGCCGACGAGGGCGATGATAGGAACGACGGTGTTTGCGGCGGCTACTTCTGCGAGGATCCGGGTGGAAAGTGTGTCGAGGCCTCCCAGCTTTTCGAGCGAAATACCGTGCTCCCTTGCTTTAGGAAGGAGACTGTAAAGAAGGTCGCCGATGTATGCGGCGAAATTCCGATCCGCGCCAAGGGCCATGCGGAGCTGCATGGTTGGCGCGGGAAGTCCGGCTCTTTGAAAAGTGCCATGGAGATCGAGGCCCAAGTCCGTGCGCACTCCGGAGCGATGGAAAGCTTCACACGCCACGGATGCGCAAGCGAAAGAAAGCGGGAACGGACGCAGAAGATCGAGATAGGGCGACCACTGAGGTTCGAGAAACGCGACCACGCCGCCGGGCCGGAGCAATTTCGCTAGAGAGCGAAGCACAGCGGCCGGGTCGGGAAGAAATTGCAGGATGAAGCGGCCCACGGCGGCGTCAAACGGTTTGTGGCAGGTGATTTGCGAAGCATCCGTTTGCGTGAAGGATACATTGTGGAAACCTGCTTCCGCAGCACGCGCCGCGGCCACGGCGGTGGAGTTGGGGTCGCGTTCGATACCGACGACTTCACCGGAGGACCCAACGAGACGCGCGGCGACCATGGCGACGTCGCCCATGCCGGAGCCGAGATCCAAGATACGATGGCCGGGGCCGATGCCTGAGTCACGAAAAAAACTTTCCGTAAGCGGAGCGAGCATTGCGGCCTGACGAATGAGGCGCTGGTGCTCGGAGTCTGTGTAGCCGAGGGCGTAGGAAGATTGCAGGTCGGACTTGGTCACGTTGTGAGGGATTGTAACACGAGTTCCGCCCAAGCCGGCGTCCGGCAAGCCCGACGCCGAGATGTCCTCTCCGCGACAACAAAGTATCTACGACAGCCGGGCCAGAAAAGCACTCGGTGCTGCGCCAGGCGAAATTGACGAGTACTACTCGCGGTGGCGTGAAAAGTTTAAGGGCTGTGAGCAGCAGATCCGAGATGCATGCACTTCTTTACAAAAGGTGCATGAATACACGGAAAATCCAGAGGTAGCCACCCCTCAGTACATCGCCAAAACGGCAGCGCACCCGTGGTTTAGGGAGAGGGTATTTGATGTCTACCTTTGGAGTCTCGGCACACCTAATAACCGGAAAGCTTGAGCCGCCCTTTTTGCTCGCAGTCATCGTCACACGGTCTGAAATGGCGCCTCGCGCATTGACCGGCCGCCGATTTGATTCTCTCGCGCGGCGTCGTATAATCCCGCGATGCAAAACAAAGACCTGCTATGGGTTCGCCCAGACTACGCGGCGGGCAAGATTGCGGCAGAGGAACCCGCGCGAAAGTCGTCTAAGAAACAGCCCCAGCCCTTCGTTGACGATGGCACGCTGGATACATTCACAGTCGCACAAGTCGCATCGCTCCTTTCGCTTTCACCGGACACAATCCGTAGAATGTTCGCCGACGAACCCGGCGTTATTCCTTTGGGCGATGAGCATCCGCGTGGCAAGCGTCGGCGCGTGACGCTCAGGATACCGCGAGCGGTCTTCGAGCGCGTAAAGCGCAAACGCGCGAAGAAATAAAACCGTGCTGGACATCTACAAGCGTCACTCAAAAGAGTGCCCGCACAGAGAAGACAGGCATCACCGTCGTTGTGATTGTGTGTATTGGATTAACGGCACATTAGAAGGCACCTTCCGCCGGGAATCATTGAAGACGCGAAGTTTTGAACGTGCAACCGCCCTTGTACGAGAGATAGAAGACGGGAAGAACACTCGTCGCACAACCGTCAAGGAGGCTACCACCTCATTTTTGGATGACGCTAAAGCCCGTGGTTTGCGAGAATCGTCTCTATACAAATACGACCTACTGTTCCGCAGATTGAAAGCCTACGCTGAAAGCGAAGGATTGCGACACATCTCGGACCTGGATATTGAGGCGTTGCGCAGATGGCGTGCAACCTGGACGCATAAGAACTTCGCCGCAAAGGTCACGACGGCGAACCTGCGCGCGTTCATGCGATTCTGCCAGGAATCAGGACGGTTGAAAGTCAATCCCGCGAAACTGCTACGCTCTCCCGAGGTTACATCGCATCCCGTGGAACCGTTCACAGATGCAGAAATGGAAAGCGTTTTCAAAGCGTGCGACAGTTACAAAACGCTGAAATCGAGTCCGCTGCCCATCAAAGCGTTTGTGCTGCTATTGCGGTGGAGCGGGCTGCGCATCACGGATGCCGTGACGCTCGAGCGATCGAGGTTAACGGGCGACAGGCTGTTTCTGTACACCGCCAAGACTGGCACGCCTGTCCATCTACCGCTACCGCCCGACGTGGTTGCTGCGCTTGGCGCGATACCTAATACCTCAAAATATTTCTTTTGGAGCGGGAACGGAAAGGTGGCGACGCGCCGCGGGAACTTTGAGGTGGCGTTGCGCAGGCTGTTCAAATCGGCCGCCGTCAAGGGCCACGCACACAAGTTTCGCCACACAATGGCAACCGCTCTGTTATCTAAAGGAGTGCCTGTCGAGCGGGTTTCCATCCTGCTTGGCCACTCGTCGCCACGAACAACCATCCAACATTATTCAAGTTGGATCCAGGCGCGCCAAGAACAGGTAGAATCAGACGTGCGATCGACTTGGATTTAGTGTTCAGAATCATGTACATGGATTTTTGACGTTGCTAGAATGCACGCCGGCGCGGTAGCCAAGTGGTAAGGCACAGGTCTGCAAAACCTGTATCGGCGGTTCGATTCCGCCTCGCGCCTCCAAAATTTTCGGTTTGAGATCTGGCCCTGGCTATTTCGAGATTTGGGCCTCGACCTCGGCTAGTCGCTTTCTTACTGCGTCGGCGTCGGGGGCGTTGGGGACGGCTTTCAGGTAGGCGCGAAGTTCGACGGAGACGCCGTAGAGGTCGTGTTGGGCGCCGTAGATTTGCGCCAGCAGCAGGCGCACTTGCGGGAGGCGGTGGGAATGATCGTCGTTAATCGTCTTTAGCGCGTCGTTTTGCGCTTCGGGCAGTTGTTCGAGATGAAACTGGGCTACGGCCGAGTAGAAATGTCCGTAGATATTTTGCTGTGGCGCAAGCGCGAGCGAGCGATCGGCCAAATTCAGAGTGAGATGCCAATCGTTGTTCTGCGCCGCGATGTCGGCGAGGCAAAGGTATGCTGGCGCGTAACCTGCGTCCGCGCCGGATGCTTGAGAGCAGGCGTCGCGCGCTTCATCGACCTTGTCGCCCGCTGCGAGAACCTGACCTAGCAAGGCCCATGCGGCGGCATATTGCGGATATATCTGAACCGCCTTGCGAACATGATCCTCGGCGCTGGCGAGTTTCTTGTCCTTCAAGTCACTGCACGCCTTATGGTACTCACCTTTAGCCTTTCCGGGAACTTTTAGATCGGCTGCACTGACCGTGCCGGGCATCTTGTCGATGCTCCAGAGCAGGCAGGACTCTTCGGCATCTGGAACAACGACAGGCGGCATCGCGCCTGTCGCGTCGGGAACGGCATGGTCGGGCGCGGAGCTGTGCAGGGGCCAGCCAGGTGTGTTGTCGTGCTGTGCTGCGAGCGTCGGCGTAAATAAGACTACGGCGAGGGCGCACTGCGCCAGGCCGCGCGCGATAGGTGCTAGGAGCGGACGGAGCGTAACCGGGACCGACATTTTGGCCCTCCGGTAGACAAGACTCTACAAACATTCTACATCAGTTCGGGGTACGAAGGATGGCCTCTGGGTGATGTGAGGCGGCGAGGCGTCGAGCGCGTGGTTGCTCGCAGAGTATTGTGCATAATGTACAATTCGCCGCGCTGGCGGGGCGGGCATGCGGGAGGGCGCGGCCATGCGGGAGGGCGCGGCCATGAGGATATTCAAGGATTGTCGTTTTGTGTTGGCGCTGGGTTATGCGCTGCTGATGATTCCAACAGCGGGATTCGGCGCAAGCGCTCTTGGTCATGCATTGCGATAGAATGCAGGGCAAGGATCTAGCGGCGGGGGACAGCAGCACTCTCGTCCACAAACACGTCCTGCGCAACGACCGCCGGGTGGCAAACCTGGAGATCGTCCTACGATTCAGCCCGTGCCGCAGCCGGCAAGCCTTCGCCTGGCAAACCAGGAGCGCCCGGAAAGCCGGGGCGTCCGATGGTCAAGCCGACACCGCCTCGCCCGCAGCCGGGCAAGCCAGGGTATCGTCCCCCACGACCGCCGAATGGGCGGCCCCCGTACGTTCAGCCGCGTCCGCCATGCCAATGGCCGAACGATCGGGACCGCATGCGGCGTTACTATCGCCGGAATTTTGGTTACATCAACCGCTCGCGCCGGCCGGTATTTGTGATCGGCGGTTCTATACCGTTTGGCGATCGCGGCTATTTCACGCCAGTGCCGCCGCACCTGCTTGGTTATTTGCCAGCACCGCCGCCGGGATACGTGATCGGCTACTTCGATGGTTATTGCGTGGTGTACGACCCGGTGACGTTCACAATCCTGAGCTTCGTGGATCTGCTGGACTGATTCGCGGCTTCGGTCGCTGTGCGCACGCGCTTCTGGGAGAACTGTGCGCCGCGCTTGACAGCGCGATGCTGATGACGTCACAGTGGGCGGCAAAATGATTACACCTGTACAGACGTCCCTCGCGTGGTCGGTGGGACTTCTTCTTGGCATGTTGATATGCCTGGAAATTGGATACCGCATCGGCAGCTACGGCGTTGAAAAGCATCTGGACCTGGCGCACGAGGGCACTGGAACGATCGAGGCCGCAGTATTCACGCTGCTGGGATTATTGCTGGCGTTCACCTTTGGCGGTGCGATGTCGCGGCTGGAAGCACGGCGCGCGCTGATCGTCCAGGAAGCGAATGCGATTGGCACGGCGTATTTGCGGCTGGATATTCTGCCTAGCGCGGAGCAGCCGGGGATGCGCCAATTGTTCCGCCAATATTTGGATGCGCGGCTGCGCGCTTATCAAAACCTGTTGCGACGCGATGTCGCCGACCAGGAATTCGCGCGCGCCACGGCCATGCAGCAACAGATTTGGTCGCGCGCGGTGACCGCCGGACAGAATGATTCCACGCATAACATCGTCAGGATTGTGCTTCCGGCTTTGAACGACATGAGGGATGTGACCACCTCGCGTGCTATCGCGCTGGATACGCATTTGCCGGCGCTCATTTTTCTGCTGCTGATTTGTGTGGCGCTGCTGAGCGCTTTGCTGGCTGGGCATGTAATGGCGAAACGAAAACATCGCAGCGCGCTGCACATGATTTTGTACGCGGCGATTATTTCCGTCACGATTTACGCGGTGCTGGATTTGGACGAGCCGCGATCGGGGTTGATCCGGCTGGATCGTGCGGATCAGGCGCTGATCGAATTACGCGATTCGATTCGATGAGTCGGCGCAGGGTTGAGACCCCGAGCAAAGGCAACGCCACAGAGGCAAGCACGGCGAATAAAAAACGGCGCCACGATCGCAAGATCGTGGCGCCGTTTTGCTGGTGGGAGCCGTGTTAACAGCTCCCGTGGGGGTACGAGTTAGCGACGTTGATGATTGTCGCCGCCTCCATGCGAACCGCCGCTACTGGTGTGTGCGCCGCTATTGCTAGCATGCGAGCCGCCGTTGTTGTGCGGTTGGCTCTGAGCGGTGGGTCGTCCAGCATTACTCGGCGGACGAGACGAGCTCTGGCGCTGTGGTGCTGGCTGGCGGCTCTGGTGCGAAGGAGCCGCGTGCGACGTGTTCTGGCGATACGCCGGGCTGGATTGCTGGCGGGTCGCGTTGTTGTGCTGCGGCGCATTGAACGAGCGCGTGTTGGACGGGCGCGGGTTCGACGAGCGTGAGTTGGAAGCACGCGAGTTAGACGAACGCGACTCCGCTGGACGCGCGTTGTTCTGCTGCACGTGGGTTGAATTGTTTTGCGAACGCGTTACGGGCGTGCGATTGGCGTTGTTCTGCGATCGCGCAAAGGTGTTGTTGTTGCGCCCGTTGCTGCGCGCTTGCATTGCGTTGTTCGAGTTCCGTGTCGCGTTGGCCGAGGTTCGCGTGTTGTTGTTCGAGCGTGCGAAGTTCGAGTTGTGATTGTTGTTCGCCGCAACCGCGCCGTGATTGGAGAATTCACCCGGACGCGCGGTAGCCGTGACAGACGGCCGGCCATGATTCACCGAAGCAAACTGCGCGCGGTTGGTGCTTGCAGCATGCTCGTGCTGCGTTTGCGCTGAGGTTGCGCCGATGTGATGGTCGCGATTCGCTGCCATTTCAGCGGAAGTCGGACGAGCGTTAATGCCGCCACGGCCGCCGTTGAAGCTGACGCGATTCACGTTCGTGTGATTGTTGATCACTGTGCGGTTATATACGTTGTGCACGTTGGTGACGTTCACGTTGTTCACGCTGCGGTTGTAGAAGAAGTGGCCCCCGTGCCAGTAGCCACCTTCATAACCGAAGCCGCCGTAGCCGAAACCGTAGTTAATGCCGCCGTAGAAGCCAACGTGCGGGCCCCAGTAGCCGGCGTGCCAGAAATATCCGCCACCACCCCAGCCCCAGTAGCCCGGCGTCCAGAGGAAGCCGACCTCGGGTGCGATTACCCACGTGCCGGGGACCCAGTAATAGCCGTCAGGTCCGTAGGCCCAATAGCCCGGCGTCCAGATGTAGCCATCGCCCGGGCAGAGCGGCTGCACATAAACCGGCAGCGCTGGGGGAGCGATAGTGATGGCGACTCCAAAGCCCGCCGAAGCGGCAGGCGCCATGGCGGCTGGAATGGCCATGAGAACGAACGCGACGAGCAGCAAACGAACGATGTGAACTTTACGCATGATGTCCTCCCTCCAAACGAAACCAACCCCTACTTTCTTTGACGCTCGGGTCAGCTGGGATGACTCGCGCTATTAGGTTAAACACTGAGGATAGGCGAAAGTAGCGTGGCTGCAGATGATTGAAGCGGAAGGGCTTGGAGGCGCTTGTTCGCTGTACTTCGAGCCTGCGCACGGGCGTGGGCAGAAAGCCAGAAGCGCGGCTTAGCCCGTTGCGCGCTCTAGCGGCGCAACGAGCGGGGAACGTTTTGAGCGTCCCGCTCAGCTGGGGCGAAGGCCTTGGCCAACAAATAAAGGCGTAGAGGCGGTGGCGCTGGCTGGAAGATTGTGCAGGACCGAACTACGTTTGGTCGCTGGACAGGGAATTAGCCGTTTACTTCGAGGACCTGCGAAAGGGTGCGCCACTCGCCGATTCCGAAAAAGCCGGCCACTTACTCGTACCGCAAAGCCACCATGGGATCGACCTTTGTCGCGCGGCGCGCTGGAATATAGCAGGCGAGCAATGCCACGCCGGCCAATGCCAGCGCGACAGTCAGATACGTTATCGGATCACTTGGCTTGACGCCGTACAAGAAAGTGGAGATCAATCGCGCGAGCCCGAGTGCCAGAGCCGCTCCGACCACTACTCCTATGCATGTGAGTTTCAGCCCCATTTTGGCGACCAGGGCCAGCACGTCCGAGGGTTGCGCACCCAGCGCCATGCGGACGCCGATTTCGTGCGTGCGCTCGTTCACGGAGTAGGACATTACACCATAAATCCCGACGGCGGCGAGCAACACTGCGACGCTCGCGAAAATCCCGAGCAGTTGCATATAGAAACGCCAGTCGCCCAGCGATTCGCCGAGAACTTGTTCCATGGACATGACGTGGCTGATCGGCTGGTCGGGGTCTATGTTGGCGATGACCTGCTTCACTCCCGCGGCCAGTCCTGCCTCGCGTCCATGCGCTGTGCGCAGTATCAGATTTTCGTGGAGGTGCGCGCGCGTGGCGCCGCCGGGAAAAACGTCCGGCTGCTGCAGGTAGGAAGCGTAGACAAAGGGCGGCGTCTCTTCTCCCAGGCCGTAATGTTTCACGTCGCCCACCACACCGACGATTTGCCGCGGGCGTGGCTGGTCCACGGGATAAGGATCGTAGCGGAGAAGAATCTGCTGCCCGATAGGGTCTTCGTTCGGAAAATATTTGTGCGCCAGCGCTTGATTGATGACGATCACCCACGGAGAGCTCGCGGTATCGTGTTCGTCGAGGTAACGTCCTTTGATCAGCGAAATTTTCATCGCGCGGAACAAGCCGGGACTGGTTTCACTATATCCGGCGCGCGGGCGATCGTCCGGCGAGGGTGCCGCATGCCCGAGAATAGAAAAAGTGTAGGATTCCGCGCAGCAGCGCATCGGCAATGCGCCGATCAACGCCGCCGATTCCACGCCGGGCAGCCCGCGAACGTTTTCCAGAAGACGCGTGTAAAAGATTGTAGCCGTCGGTAAAGTCCTTTCCATATCGCCGCCCGGTACGCGTTCGAGATATTTGCCACCTTCTGGCAATTGCAATTCCATGGTGAGCAGGCGGTTGTAATCGAAGCCCGGATTCACGCGCTTCAAATGAAGGATGGTGTTGATCATCAACCCCGCGCCCACCAGCAGAACCATTGCGAGCGCCACTTCGGAAATTACCAAGGCGTGCCGCGCCAGGCGGCTGGCCGCCGAAGTCGTCCTGCGTTCGCTTTCGCGCAACACTGCATTCAGATCGGGGCGAGAAGCTCGCATCGCGGGCGCCAATCCAAATAGAATGGCAGTCAGAAGCGAAGTTCCCAGTGTAAACAGCAACACCCGGCTGTCCACGGTGATCGTGTCGGCGTTGGGAAAATCACCGGCCTGCGCGAGGAACACTTTGATGCCCAGCAAGGTCAAGACGGTGCCCAGCACGCCTCCGGCAAGAGCGAGCAAAGCGCTTTCTGTCAGCAACTGCTGAATCAGCCGGCCGCGTTCGGCGCCGAGGGACATGCGCAAGGCATACTCCTTACGCCGCGTCTCGGTGCGGAACTGCATCAGGTTGGCGACATTCACGCACGCGATCAACAAGACAAATGCCACGGCGCCGAGGAGCGGGTACAACGCGCTGCCAGCCCCTCTGTACAGGTCCTGGTGTAGCGGAATCACTTTCTCACCCAGGCCCTTATTCGTTGACGGATAATCCTGTTCCAGGCGGCGCGCGATTACGTCCATGTCCGCCTGTGCTTGAGCTAACGTCACGTCCGCTTTCAGGCGCGCAACGGGCATGAGCCAGTGATCGAATCGCGCGTTGTAGCGACTGCTGGCGGGGTTGATGGGTTGCCAGAGATCAATCGGGAACCCGTAGAAGGGAGCGAATCCCGGGGGCATCACTCCCACGATCGTCGAAACCACTCCCTCGATGTTGCAGGTCTTTCCCAGCACGTGCGGGTCGCTATTGAACTCGCGTTTCCAGAAGGGAGCGCTGATCACAATCGTCTGCGAGAGGTCCTGCTGTTCCTCGGCGAGAAAAATCCGGCCGAGAATCGGTTTCGCTCCCAACATTTCAAAAAAGTTTGTTGTTACGTATTGCGTGTGCAGCGGCCGTGGATCGCCTATGCCGGAAACGATGGCCGTGTCGGTGAAACTGCTGAGCGAAATATCCTCGAAGACGTGGTTCCGTTTCTTCCAGTCCACGTTTTCTGCGATGGGTGGCGGGTGCGTTGAATCCGGGTGCGCTTGGTCGGTTTGCCAAATCACTACGAGGCTTTCGGGATGAGGATAAGGCAGAGGACGGTACAGCAGGGCATTCAGCACGCTGAAAATCGTACTGTTCGCGGCAATTCCCAGCGCCAGGGACAGAATGACTACGGCGAGGAATCCCGGATTCTTGCCCAGGCCGCGTGCCGCGAACTTCACATCGGCGCAGAGGGTTTCGAACATCTGAGGGATTCTCATGTCCGCGTTACCTCCACGGCCTGATCAGCAATTCGCAGAGGAAACCGCGTACAACGCTTCGGAAGGCCGATCGCCATCTTCGATCACGGCCCCTAGTTCTGACACATGATCTGACGCGGTTGCAAGTGGAACGGTAGTGCGCGCCCGCTTCGTAGCCTAATACGAAGCCGGCGGCGCGAATGTTCCATCGATAGCGACGCGGGAGCAACGCAAAGAAAAAGGGCGTCGCGGTGATTGCACCGGACGCCCTTTCGTTCTTGCTTGGACCTACTGAAAGCAGATCCCTCGTGCGCTCGGGATGACAGACCCGAGGCTGGGCTTTTCTTAGTACATGCCGCCCATGCCGCCAGCGCCTGGGGCGCCGCCGCCGTGAGCTGCACCGGCTTCCTTGGGTTCCTTGATGTCTGCCACCAGAGCTTCGGTGGTGAGCATCAGGCCCGCGATGGAAGCAGCGTTCTGCAGGGCGAGACGAGTGACTTTGGCAGGATCAATCACGCCCGCCTTAACCATGTCGCCGAAGTCGCCGGTGTCCGCGTTGAATCCGAAATTCTCTTCCTTGGATTCGCGGATTTTGCCGAGAACGACCGCGCCTTCATGGCCGGCATTGTGAGCGATCTGACGGAGAGGCTCTTCAAGCGAGCGCTTCACGATGTTGACGCCGATGGCATCATCTTCGTTCAGCTTGAGCTTATCGAGAGCCGGGATGCAGCGAACCAGAGCCACACCGCCGCCGGGGACAATTCCTTCCTCGACTGCCGCGCGGGTTGCGTGCATCGCGTCTTCGACGCGTGCCTTCTTTTCCTTCAGCTCGGTCTCGGTCGCAGCGCCGACTTTAATTACGGCAACGCCGCCGACCAGCTTGGCCAGACGCTCCTGCAACTTTTCGCGATCGTAGTCGGAAGTGGTGTCTTCGACTTGAGCGCGAATCTGGCGGACGCGGCCTTCGATCTCGGAGGCTTTGCCGCCGCCTTCGATGATCGTGGAGTTGTCCTTATCAATGGTGACCTTCTTGGCGCGGCCGAGATCCTCGACTTTCACGTTTTCGAGCTTGATGCCGAGATCTTCAGTGATGGCCTTGCCGCCGGTGAGCGTTGCGATGTCTTCGAGCATAGCCTTGCGGCGATCGCCGAAGCCCGGAGCTTTTACCGCAGCGCACTGCAGGGTGCCGCGGAGTTTATTGACCACTAGAGTCGCGAGCGCTTCGCCCTCGACGTCTTCGGCGATGATCAACAGGGGCTTGCCCATCTTGGCAATCTGCTCGAGCAGGGGAAGCAGGTCCTTCATCGAGGAGATTTTCTTTTCGTGGATCAGGATACGGACATCTTCGAGGGTGCATTCCATGCGTTCCGGATCGGTGACGAAGTAAGGCGAGAGGTAGCCGCGGTCGAACTGCATGCCTTCGACTACTTCAAGGTTGGTCTCCATCGTCTTGGATTCCTCGACGGTGATGACGCCATCTTTGCCGACCTTCTTCATCGCTTCGGCGATGATGCTGCCGATCTGCTTATCGTTATTGGCGCTGATGGTGCCGACTTGGGCGATCATCTCGCCCTTAACGTCCTTGTGCTGCTTCTTGATTTCCTCAACGGCGATTCCGACAGCCTTCTCGATGCCGCGCTTGAGGGCTGTGGGGCTGGCACCGGCTGCGACGGCCTTCACGCCTTCCTTGAAAATGGCTTGCGCGAGAACGGTTGCGGTGGTGGTGCCGTCGCCCGCGACGTCGGAAGTCTTGGAAGCGACTTCACGAACCATCTGAGCGCCCATGTTTTCGAGCGGATCCTGCAGCTCGATTTCCTTGGCCACGGTGACGCCGTCCTTGGTGATGATCGGCGAACCGAACTTCTTTTCGATGACCGCGTTGCGGCCCTTGGGGCCGAGCGTGATCTTTACCGCGTCCGCCAATTGATTGACGCCGCGGAGGATCGCCTGGCGAGAATTTTCACCAGTTACGATTTGTTTTGCCATGATTGTCTATCTCCTCTTTCGGATTCTCTTGAGTGGTTGGTCCGGCAGCTGGCCCCCGATTGCGCGGGAGTTTGCCCCGATTGGATCGGGGCTGGCGCTGTCCAGGAAGTTACTTTTTGCCGCCGGCTGCCTTGGCGCTGGGGCCGATCTTAGCGAGGATTTCGTCTTCCTTTAGGATCATGAATTCCTCGTCGTCGATCTTGATGTCGTTGCCGCTGTACTTGCCGAACAGGATGCGGTCTCCGGGCTTAACGTCGAGCGGGATCAATTCACCCTTCTCGCGGCGTCCACTGCCCACGGCGATCACTTCACCCTCTTGGGGTTTCTCTTTAGCCGAGTCCGGGATGATGATGCCACCCTTCACGGTTTCCTTTTCTTCCAGGCGCCGCACGAGCACGCGGTCGTGCAGGGGCGTGATATTGACTGCCATTGTGCAATTCCTCCGATTGTGTGGTGAGTCTTGCGCGCGAGGAGATTCAAGGGTCAGGCGACCGATTAGCACTCCACACGGGCGAGTGCTAATTTAGCACGGCTGGGATGAGTGTCAAGCGAAAACCATGACAATTCAACGCTCACATTTTGCACACTCCTACACACATGTAAGATGCTTGTTTTGTGTGCGTTACTAATTGTCGTGTTTTTCCGACACTTGTGGATTGAGTTGTTTCGGGCGTGAGGCTAAAATCCGTCGCGCGAGGCACTTGGTGACTTGGCTTTTCTACGCTCGATTGATCGGACTGACTGCGGGCACGCTCGTCTATCTATTCCTCATCGCTCTTATCCTGGGGCATCGCCGTCCTCGTCTCTTGGAACGATTGCTGTTCTTCCTGATGCTCTCGCTGTTCCTGCTCTATGCGAGCGGACTGCTTGAGATCAACGCTGCGATTCAATACGCCGCGCCGCCGTATGCCACTCGGATGTTTTATTCGATCTTACGCGACCTGGGAATGGCGTTCTTGCCGGCGTTTCTCGTGCACGTGCATTTTGAATACGTCCGATCCATACAGGGTAGAAAGATTCCGCGATGGTGCTGGAGCGTCGTGTGGGGCCTCTACGCGTTGCCCTTCGGATACGCGTCGGGGTCGGCATTTCTTGTTCGTCGCGTGGTTGCGTCCAGCTTTTCAGACCTGCTGTCGTGGTTTGCGGCGGGCGGTGCCGATGCTCTGCTCTCCGCAACCCTATTGTGCGCCGTCCTAGAATTCACTATCGCGAAATCCCCGAAAAATCCCGGTGAACAAAGATTCTTTGGATGGCTTAGTGCGCTCGCAACTTTGATATTCGTGCCGCTCGCGCTCCGGCAGGGAATTGGGACCACCCCGCCACTGACCGGCGACAACACCGCGACCGCGTTGATCTTGCTTGGAGTGCTACCTGGTGTCCTGCTGCTGTATTACGCCGTGCGTCACAATTTTCTGGAGTACGGGGCGCAACGGAATTTGGTTTATGCGCTTTCGGCGACTTTTTTGGCACTGCTTTATTTGGCTTTGGTGCGGCGG
>Ga0208603_1000073_pt1 | contig 15158 bp, 17 predicted proteins | sample MicForSoSWNC24_M_FD_188001 | JGI IMG/M metagenome (GOLD analysis project Ga0208603, IMG submission 188001) | Forest soil microbial communities from Harvard Forest Long Term Ecological Research site in Petersham, Massachusetts, USA - MetaG HF008... | ecosystem: Environmental > Terrestrial > Soil... | reverse complement strand
GGCTTTGAGCGAGGACTCGAAGTGCTCGCGGGAGAGCGCCCGTGATGCCGGACTTTCCCGTTGCCGAGTCTCTCGGATGCCGTGCGCTTAAGGGTGGTGCCCTGTACCTCGTCTTCCTTCTCGCGGCCGCAGGGCTACTCGCCGCCTGTGTGTATGCGGTGCCGCGGATCGTGCGATTTTTCGACGACCGCTATTCCGGTTCCGGAAACAAACGACATTTTCCAAAAGGAGTGAAACGGAGAGCAGATTCTCTCGCGCCCAGCGCTCCATCACCCTCGCCCGCAGGAAACGATTCCGCGGAAAAACCTAGCGAACGAAAGGAGGGACCGAAAAACCCTGCCGCCGTTGCGGCTGGCGCGGCCAACGCGGCGGCAGGAAAAACCCACGTGCTCTTTGAAGGAACGATTCTGGAAACGGTTTTGATCAACCGGCTCGACGGGGGATTCGCCGGTCCCGTCGAGTGCCTGCTCTCGACCGATGTGTATTCGAGCGACCGCCAGCACTTGCTCATTCCCGCAGGATCGAAATTGCTCGGTGAAACCAAGAAAGTCGACACCTTCGGCCAGACGCGCCTTGCCGTGGTGTTCCATCGTGTGCTGATGCCGGACGGCTATTCCGTCAGCCTCGACCAATTCAAGGGCCTCAACCAGATCGGCGACACGGGCTTGCGGGACCAGGTCAATAACCACTACCTGCGGATCTTCGGTGTCTCGCTGGCGATCGGAGCGATCGGAGCCGTCGCGGAAGGCGGAATAACAGGCTCCCTTAACGCATCCGGTTCCGACTTGATGCGGCAAGGATTTGCGCAAGGCACCGCTCAGTCCTCGGCGCAGATCCTCGACAAGTTCCTGAACATCATGCCCACGGTGACCATCCGGGAGGGACACCGTGTGAAGGTCTATCTTTCGGGCGATCTCGCATTGCCTGACTACCACAACCACAAAATGCCTTCCGATTTGTGAAGGCGCGAAAAGGAGAGAGTGTTTCATGAAAAGGAAGATTCTGATTTGCGTTCTTGTCTGGGGACTAGGAGTCGGTACTGCGACCGCGCAGTTTGGAAGCGGCATCGTCTACGACCCCACGAACTATCACAACGCGCTTCTTCGCTACTACCAGCTCCAGCAGCACCTCCTGGAACTGCAGAAGAGCTACGCCAAAATTACAGGACAACTCAACCTTGCTTTGCAGATGGCGCAGTTCGTCAAGAACATGCCCGCGCGGTACCGGGCGCTATTTTCGCAATGGCGCAAGGTAACCTCGCTCAACAGTTTCGGGAACACGGTGTCGTGGATTAACGGCATCAACACAGGCGTGCTGCCCAACATCAACACCGGCTATCTCCAGTCCACAGCCCAGCTCTCTCCGTACAGTTCCTATGAACTGTCGGGAATGGACCCGATGGAACTCGGCCGGGTCCAATCGCAGTACGCATCGATCGAGCTCGCCGACGGCGCCAACATCAACGCGATGGCCACCATTGGCGCGATTCGCGGCACCTCCGACGGCATCCAGACTCAAATCAGCAACCTCGAACAGGACTCGTTTTCGGGCGACCCCGGCCTTAACAGCGAAGTCTCGGTCTTGAACAAGATCAATGCCGCGGGCGTTCTGACGCTGCGTACCCTGCAGGACTCGAACAAGCTTCTCGCCTCGCTTTTGGAACAGCAGACCATCCTTGCCAAACAGCAACGCGACCAGACCACCAACGCCATCAACTTCGATATCGGACGCGATGCAAGCCTTTCAAGCAACATGGCCCAGGTCACCGGGACCATCGCCGATTCGCTCGAAAACTTCCGCATGCCGTAGGCATGCGGAAACGAACGCCCAGGCGTCGAAGGAGCCGACGGCAGTGCAAACCGATTTCCTCCAGTACATCTTCCAGGCGATCAACTCCCTGCTTACCCAGAACCTCGGTTTCTTCGACACCATGGGTCAGAATCTTTTCCGCTCGTTCGCCACCATCCTGGTGGCCTGGTTCGGGATCAAGTCCGCTCTCGGTTCCGCCTCGGGCCGGCCCGCTTTCCACTTCGATCATTTTGCAAGTTTGCTCCTCACCATCAGCTTTGGTTTCGCCATGGTCAATTACTACAGCACGCCCATTCCTGGTATCGGTACGAGCTTCCACAATATCGTCACCGATGAGGCGCAGTTTCTATCGAGCCAGATCGATCAGGCGCAGCTGCAAGCGGTGGTCTCGGGCGTTGCCGATTTCGAATCGCGCATGAATTCCCCGAGTTGGGGAGACATTTTGGGGACCGCCATCTACGTCAGCGTGACGATTTTGCTTGCTGGTGCGCAAGCCATAGCGATTGTGGTGATCGCCTACGGATTCATTGCTACGGCCGTTTGCGTGCTAGTGGGGCCCGTTTTCATTCCGTTTTTTATCGTTCCCAAGATGGAGTGGCTCTTCTGGGGCTGGTTCCGCTGTTTTCTCCAGTACGCCTTCTACCAGGTCATTGCCGCAGCTGTCGTGTACATCATCGGAAACCTCGTGCTCGGGACCCTTCGTCTTCTGCCCCTCGGCACCGTTTCCACCGTGCAACTCGTTACTTGGCTCCCCGTTCTGTTCATTACATTCCTTGCCTCGATTTACGTGCTGCTGAAAATCCCTGCGCTGACCAATCACATCTTCAGCGGGACTTCCGGCGGATCGTCGGCTGCGCTCCTCGACAAGGTGTTCGGATGAAGAACGAAGCGAGCTTCGAGGATGCCAAGAGGCTCTACCTCGAACAGTACGGGGATCCCCTGGTGACGAACACCTATCTGAGGATTGCCCTGGTCCTGGTCTCGCTTGTGGCCGCAGGCTTGGCCCTGGTCGATTTGAAGACCATTCGCACGTTTCAGAACTTCCGACCCCTGGTGATTCGCATCGACGATCTCGGACGCGCCGAAGCCATCAACTACCACAACCTCGAATACAAGCCGCAGGACGCCGAAGCCAAGTATTTTCTCTCCGAGTTCTGCAACCTTTATTACCGCCGCAACCGCTATACGATTCAGGATGATTTCTCGAAATCGCTCTACTTCCTCGATGGAAAACTTGCCGACGGTATTTTCGATGCTTACCGCAAGAACGACATCCTCAAGAAATTCATCACCAACACCGCAGCGCCCGAGATCGATATCGAAGTCAAGAAGGTTGCGCTCGAACAGATGCAAACGCCGCCCTTCCGCGCGCGCGTCGACTTCTACATGGTCTATTACTCAACCGCCGACCATAGCGAGCTGAGACGCGATCTCTATACCGCGAACTTTGTGTTCGTTTTCAAGTCTGAGGTTCCCAACGAACTCATCCCCATCAACCCGCTGGGAATGACGATCACCTACTTCCGCGAAGATGAGGCGTTCAAGTGAGGGCCCGGGTTAACTTCCAAACCGAACAGGGAGCGGGCGGACGCAGGCGAACGTCGGCCCAACCTCGGCGAGCCAGCGCCGCTGTGCTGCAAAAGCTTCCGCCCCGGCACGAGTCACGTCCCTACCCACCGATTTCTGACGCTCGAAGAACCGGCGCCCCTCACGAGGGCCTCCTGTACACACGGCTTACCGCCCGTTCGCGGAAACACCAGGGACTCGAAGGCAAACTCCCAACCAGACGGAGGGAAAAGTGATGGTTGCAAATGCGTTGCTGTTCACTATTGCGATCCTGCTTGCGTACGGGTTTTGGCTGCTCGATCAGTTGAAGTTCATGGCCCGCTACAAGGCCGCCATATTTCACGCCTATGGCCTTTGGATTCTCGGCTTCGGCGTTGTTCTTTTTGTGAACCTGTTTGGCCTTGCGGTCACTGTCAGCCGCAGGTTCCTTCTCAAGAACACTGGACGCAAGCTCTCGCACCTCGACAAACAGTTCCACGTCGGCCATGTGGACATGCCCTTGCCGGCGAGCGACGAGGAGCCGAACTGATGTCGCGCGACGCCTTTTCTCATGATCCGCAAGACACGCGCGAGCCGTCACCACCGCGTTCGGCGCCCCGGCACAGAACCGCTCCTTCCGCTCCGCGGGACGATGGGACTACCAGAAGCCAAACGGACGTTCGCCGGGAGCGCACTGACCATCGTGAACCCGAAAACACGCATGACGCGCCGACCGGCGCCGAACGCGCTTATTACGTTCGCGACCGGGCGTATCTCCTTCGTGACTCCGAAATCCACTCCATGAAAGAAATCGGCAAGTTCCGCGTCATCGCGGCAGCTGACCTCGCGGGCTATACCTACGGCGGGGACGGGAAGCGCATGGAGAAGGAGATCAAGCATCTGGAACGCGAGCACCTGGTTTCGGAAAAGACTCTCGAAATCTCCCACAGGAAAACCCTGCGCGTAATGATCCTCACCAAGGCCGGCCATCGCCTTCTCAAGCGAACCAATCTGCTGCTGGATGACCAAGTCATCTATCACGGCTTGCTGAAATCTCGCGAGGCTGAACATGATGCCGATCTCTATCGCCTCTATCAAAAAGAGGCCGCCCGGATCGAGCGCGCGGGCGGGCGCCCGGTCCGCGTCATTCTCGACTATGAAATCAAACGGACTCTCAATCGTGATCTGGCGTTGCTCGGCGCGGACAAAGACAACCTCGAGCGTAAGGCTGAAATCGCCGAAAAATATGGCCTTGCGATGGTCAACGGAAGGATTCCGCTGCCGGACATGCGCCTGGAATATGAGGACGCCGAACACCTATTGCAGCGCGTGGATCTCGAGCTCGCGACCCGCGAATACCGGCCGCGATCGCTTGCCGAAAAGGCCAAGGCCGGCTTCGCTATCTACGGCCGTAGTGAAGACGCATCGCGTCTGCGCCGCATCCTCGACGAACGTGAACTCACGCAGGAAATCCTTACACTATGAACTTCGCGTGCCCGCACCTCGCTGCTCTGGAAGCCCTCGGATATACCGAGTCCGAAGCTCGTTTTCTCTACCTGGTAGCCACACATTCTGGCTACTTCACCGCCCGCCAGTTTCTCGCCTGCACTGGCGCGCATGGGGGCAAGCGGACAACAAACTTCTGGAGCAAGATCGAGCGCTTGAGGCATGCCCGCACCGAGCGTTTCCCGATCAGTGGCACCATCCATCACCTCTTCTCGCGGCGGCTCTATCGCGCGATCGAGAAAGAACACCTTCGCAATCGCCGGGTCCACGAACTTGATTTTATTAGGCGCCGCATCGCCATTCTCGATTTCGTGATCGCCAACCAGGAGTACGAGTACCTGGAGACCGAAGCCCAAAAGGTTTTCTATTTCTGCCAGAGATTGCAAATCAATGAGCGCTTCCTTCCGGCGCGGCTGTACCTCGGCCGGAAGAGCGCTCGCTCAAGCGTCCGGTACTTCGTCGACAGCTGTCCGATGTTTCTCGCGTTCGCCCCGCCTGTGGTGACGTTCACCTATGTTCATGAGGGCCCGGTTGGCTTTGCCGAGTTCATCCATCACTTGGAGAACTATCTGCCCCTGTTCCGGCAGCTGTCCGAATTCCGGATGTTATATGTCTCGCGTACCGATGCCAACTTCGCTAGAGCCACGGAAATCTTCGATTCTCTCGTAAAGATTCCGCTCGAATCGGACATCGCCGAAGAACTGCTGCGCTACTTTCGCGTGCGCAAGATGTGGGAGGAAAAGCAATACGCGCTCGTGACGGATGCCGAGCTGATTTTCCGCAACGAAGCGCGCAGCCGCTTCAAGGGCACAACGTTTGAGGGACTGTATCGAAACTGGAAGATCGGTCAGGTCAGCGCATCCGCCATCGAAGAGAGATTTCACAGGAATGAGCGAAGGCGCACGATCGGTTTCGCAACGTACCAGCTCCGCCCGACACAAATGTTCCGCCGGGATTCCGCGGACTTGTGTGCCGAAGGTAAAGCTTGCGCTCTGCAAGCTCGCAATTGAGGTTCTTCATCGGGAGGTTCGGAAGTTCTTCGAAGCCCGGAAAATACAAGGCCAGGAGAAAGGGAAAGTCACTGTGGAGACACACATCACCTAAGGAGAGACGCCATGCCGATCGTAAAGAAAGCACCAGAAATGATGTCTCGGGAAGTAAGGCTTGAACAACCCGTGAACGAGTTGCTTGAAGACTATGCGCGGTTCATCGAGAGCAGTCCGGATCACGTCATCAACGCTGTTCTGAAGAAGGTCCTGTGGCGGGACCTCGACTATCGCAAGTGGCGGGGAGAACGGCGCGCGGGACAGCCCGGCGCGGACAAGCCGCAGCCGGTCGAAGGACGAGGGAGGATCTGATGCAGAGAGTGCTCGAATCACGCGCGTTCCTAGCGGCCATTCTGGCCATGGTCACGGGGCTCTTCCTGTTTTACACACGTGCGTTTCCAGACGACCAAGTCTTCCTGCGGGTTATTGCCGCGCGGGCTCCCGAAGCCTTCTTGAGCTTCAAGTACCTCTACTACACATTCCTGTTCTCAACTCCGTACTTGGTTTATTCGGGCGCTCTATCCGGCCTCTACATTTTCACGCTCAAAGCGAAGCGTCGCATCGAACCCGAGCGCCTCCCTCTTTATCCCGATCCGCACACCAGAAGCGATCTGTTTCTCGTCGTCGGTGAAGTGCACAATCCGCGCAAGCCGATGCCCGCGAAGCAGCCTTATTGGCTCACCATTCCGGAACGCGGATTGTTCACGGGAATTGCGATTTTTGGCGCCGTGGGATCGGGTAAGACCAGTTGCTGCATGTACCCGTTCGCCGAGCAGATTCTTGCCTACCGAGCAAGCGACCCGGTCAAACGAATTGGCGGGCTAATCCTGGAAGTGAAAGGAGACTTTTGCCACAAGGTGAAAGACATCCTCGATCGTCACGGACGGTCTGCCGATTATATCGAAATCGGTCTCGACTCCGAGTACCGCTACAACCCTCTGCACAATGACCTCGACGCCTACGCACTGGCCTATAACATTGCTTCTCTGCTCAACAATCTCTACGGACGCAGTAAGGAACCCTTCTGGCAGCAGGCCTATACCAATCTCGTCAAATTCATCATCCTGCTGCACAAGGTCGCCTACGGCTATGTCACGCTGTTCGACGTCTACGAATGCGCCATTTCTCCGCCTCTTCTTCAAGAGCGCATCAAGGAAGCCGAACACATCGTTCTGGGCCGCGACTACCTGGCCATTCCGCCGGACGTATACGGCAATCACGTCGGCCACCTCATGGGACTCGGTTTCGTTCATGATCCCAAACAGAACCGGCATCTCGCGTTGGCCACTCCCGAGCTACGCGCCATCTTGAAGCAGGAGGGGATTACACCCGAAGCCCGGACAGTCCTCGATCGCCGCCAGGCCCATCCCGACAAACTTGCGCAATTCGATGCCGTCTGGAGATGGTTCAACAACGACTGGCAACGGATCGAACCGAAGTTGCGCACTTCCATCGTCGAGGGCGTCTCCGTCTTTCTTTCTCTCTTTGACGACAACCCCAAAGTGAAAAAGGTCTTCTGTCCAGCGAAGGAGTGCTACGACGCGGCGCAGAATGCTCACAACGAGTTCGGCAAGCCGCTGCCTTCGTTCTCCTGGCTGATCGAGCAGGGAAAGGTTTGCGCTCTCAACTTTCCCATCAGTATGAACGCCGGCCTGGCTAAGGCGCTGGGTGTGATGATGAAGCTCGATTTCGAACGCGCCGTTCTAAACCGTGTGCCTGAGATGGAAGCCCGTCCGAACCAATATTTTCGTCAAGTTCTCTTTCTCTGTGACGAGTATCAGCACTTTGCCACGGTCGGCGAAAGCGAACCCACGGGAGACGAAAAGTTCTTCAGTTTGTCAAGACAGCCCAAGTGCATTCCGATTGTCGCGACCCAGAGCATTAGCTCGCTCAAGTCCGTAGTCGCCGGAGATGGTTGGCGCACGCTTTTGCAAACGTTTCGAACCAAGATTTTTCTCGCGTTGTCGGATGATTTCTCTGCCCATACCGCAAGTGTGCTTTGCGGGCGCGAAGACCAACTCAAGGTCAGTTACAGCTTGTCCGAGAGCGGGCACGACACCAAGGTCAGCTGGCTCACCGGCAAGGCGCTCTCCCACAAGGCCAATCTCATCGCTTCCAAGAGCTACAACACGCAAACCGATTATCGGTTTGATATGAAGACCTTCACGGAATTGCGCAACGCGCAATCCGTCACCATCGCCTACGACGGACTGAACTCCTCTGTCCCGATGTTCTGCTACCTCAAGCCTTATTACAACGATCCGAACCATTCGTATTTCGAGCAGCTCGCCCGAGGAGCCCTGTGATGAACGGATTCGAAATGATCCTGCCGTTTCTGAAACCCATCGAACACTTGATTCTTGACGGCTCGATCAGCGAAGTGATGGTCAACGGTTCCGAACATGTGTTCATCGAAAGAAACGGATTTCTCGAGCGTGTACCGAATGTTTCGCTCGGCGACAGGGCTCTGATGGTTGCAGTCAAGAACATCGCCCGTCGTCTCGGAGACGACATCTCGGAATCGAAACCCATTCTCGACTCGCGCCTCCCCGACGGGAGCCGTGTCGCCGCGGTCATCCCGCCCTGCAGTCTGGGAGGTGTGACCCTCACGATCCGTAAGTTCAACACTCGCCATTTTCAAATGGAGGACCTGATCGCGGCAAGGACTCTCGACCGCGCCATCGCGAATCGCCTCGAAGACTATGTTCTTACTCGAAAAAATATCCTCATCAGTGGCGGCACAGGAACTGGAAAATCGACGCTTCTGTCCATCCTCGGAAAATTTATTCCGCCTGAAGAACGCACCCTGGTCATCGAGGACACTGCAGAGATTCACCTGATACAACAAAACCTCGTCCGATTGGAAGCACGCCGGGAACAGAACGGTCTCCCGGCGGTCGCCATCCGCGATCTCTTGAAGGCAGCCCTCCGCCATCGTCCGGACCGAATTATTCTCGGCGAAATCCGAGGTGGGGAAGCCTTCGATCTGCTGCAACTGCTGAACACGGGCCACTCCGGCACGCTGTCAACGATCCATGCGAACTCGGCAAGACAGGGCCTTGCTCGTTTCACCAGCTGTGTCTTGCAGAGTGGCGTGGATCTACCTTACAGAGCCATCAAGACCAATATTGCCGACTCGCTTGGCGTCGTCGTGCACATCGAGAGAAGACCCGGTCGCCGCTATGTTTCTGAAATCCTGGAGATCAACGGATATGACCCCGACGCGGACCTGTTCGACTACGGGGCGGTCTTTGTTTCGAGGAAGGACCAGACATGAGTACCGCCAGCGGTTTCAAGGCCAGATTTCTTACTGCTTCGGAGTTACGTTTTGGATCTCTTTGGCCCAACCGAGAACGTAGCCGTTGTCGTGCTCAATCGCGCGACCGGCAGGGCGATTCAGAGGATCGCCCGGGCCGACACGGTAGCGGGCACTACGGCCATTGCACATAGGACTTCTTCGATCAGTGTCCACACCGTATGGCCTGTGCTCGTTGTGAGTGTCTACCGCCCCAAGAATAGCGCCGCAGCACTCTTCCTTGAGGGCAAGAAAAATCTCCTTCGCCTTCAGCAAGACATCCCCTTAACCGAAGCGGGGCAAACGCCGTCGAGGATGGTGTAAACGCATTCGAAAAGCTCCTCGCACAGTTTACGGACGTTCCGACTGGGGCGGGTCCTACTCCCCGGCAGCTTCCAGCGGACTCGTCCAGATCGAGCCACAAAGGAAAGGAGGGAATAATGCCAGCGGAATGGGTTGACTTCAAAAGCGTGAAGGCGAAGGTCTCCATGGAGACAGTTCTTTCGCACTATGACGTTCGTCTTCGGCGAGTTGGTGTGGACCAGTTCCGTGGGAAATGCCCTCTTCCTACGCACTCTTCCGCCAGAAGCAATGACAGCTTCTCCGTCAGTTTCACTCGGAACGCCTGGTCCTGTCAGTCCGCTTCGTGCATCGCGGCTCGTTCGGGCCGCGTCGGCGGGAACGTCTTCGACTTCGTCGCTGAAATGGAGCGCTGCTCGATCCGGGAAGCCGCTCTGCGCCTCGATCGTTCGCTCATAGAAAATCTCCTCCCTGTCGCCACATCCGGGGACAAGCAGCCGGAACCCTACACGTCAGAAAATCGGCCTCTATCTTTCACTCTGCGCAACATCGACCACCGACATTCTTATGTCATATCGCGTGGACTAAGTGTGCAGACTGCTCGCTATTTCGGTGTTGGCTATTACGACGGCAACGGGTTCCTTCGGGGGCGGGTTGTGATTCCTATCCACAACGAACACGGCGAACTCGTCGCCTACTCAGGTCGTACAATCGATGAGACGGAGCCCAAATACCGCCTTCCCGCAGGCTTCCGCAAATCTCACGTGCTGTTCAATCTTCACCGAGCCATCCAATCGCGCGTGTACACGCTCATCCTGGTAGAAGGCTTCTTCGACACTTTCAAAATCCATCAGGCCGGGCATCGCAACGTGGCCGCTCTGATGGGCTCGAAGCTGTCCGACCGCCAAGCCGAATTGATCGGAACGCACTTCGATCAAGTCACCCTCATGCTCGACGCTGATGAAGCGGGAAAGGCTGCCACCGTTGCGGCTGAGACAGCCCTCTCGTCAGTCGTCGGAGTACAGATCGTTGAACTCGCTTCGGGAACACAGCCAGACCAACTGGCTTCAGAAGATATCAATCAGCTCCTAGGAGGCTTGGATCATGACGTTCCAACTCCGGATCGATAAAACCTCCTTCCAATTCCACATAATCTTTCTGGGCATGAATCCCATCACCGAACCTGCGGATCGATCCCGCAGCCATTGTCACGCACGACCACGCGCAATCGGCGGGATCGAGAATTTGACCGCGAGCTGTGGATTTTGAGCAAAAAACTGACAGGCATATACTTCCGAACTGAGGATTCCGCTCTGTTTTGTTGCGCATTATGACCGAACCAACGATTCACCTTCCGCTGACTGCTTCGCGGGCTGATCAGGTATTCCCGACGCTGACGTCGGCGCAAATCGGCCGAATCGCGAGTCACGGTTACGCTCGTTCAACCAAAGCGGGAGATGTCTTGCTTGAGCAAGGCGACAAGAACATACCGATTTTCGTCGTAATTTCCGGCGAACTGGAGACGGTGCGCCCTTCTGGTGCTCATGAAACATTGATCGCACGTGTACCGCCGGGGCAGTTCACTGGCGAAGTAAACACGCTTTCCGGACGGCGTGCTCTGAACCGCATCCGGGCCCGTGTAGCCAGTGAGGTCATCGAAGTCAGCCGCGAAAATGTGTTGGCACTAGTGCAGACCGATGGAGAGTTGAGCCAGATCCTGATGCGTGCTTTCATTCTTCGCCGGGCAGAATTGTTCGCGCAGGGCCTAGGCGACGTCACCGTTGTGGGGTCCAGCCACTCAGCTGATACGCTCCGCATTAAGGAATTCCTGGCTCGCAATGGCCACCCTTGTGCCTACATCGATCTCGATCGCGATGCTGACGTACAGAGCCTGCTCGATCACTTCCACGTTTCTGCGTCCGACATCCCAGTGGTGATATGCCGAGGCGAAACTGTGTTGCGTAATCCCACCAACCAGGAGGTTGCCGACTGTCTCGGTTTTAACCAGGCTGTGGACCAATCCGAGGTGCGTGATCTGGTTATAGTGGGCGCAGGACCAGCGGGCCTAGCTGCCGCGGTTTATGGTGCATCTGAAGGCCTCAATGTCCTGCTGCTGGAAACGTACTCGCCGGGAGGTCAAGCTGGCTCCAGTTCGCGAATCGAGAACTATCTTGGCTTTCCTTCAGGTATTTCGGGAAATAGTCTGGCGTCCCGAGCCTACGCACAAGCACAGAAGTTCGGCGCGCAAATGCTCCTCGCGAAAGGGACGCGGCTCATCTGCGAGCATAAGCCTTATGTCGTCGAATTAGCAGATGGCGCTCGAGTCCCGGCGCGCGCCGTCATGATCGCTACCGGTGCGAAATACCGAAAACTGGCCGTCGAGAATCTTTCACGGTTTGAAGGTGTTGGAGTCTATTACGGTGCAACGTTTATCGAGGCTCAGCTATGCAAGGACGAGGAGGTCAGCGTCGTTGGCGGTGGAAATTCGGCCGGTCAAGCGGCAGTGTTTTTGGCTGAAAGCGCAAAACATGTTTTCGTGGTGGTTAGATCAGACGGGTTGGCAGACACTATGTCGCGCTATCTGATTCGGCGGATCGAGGAAACTCCGAACATCACGGTCCTTCCACATACTGAAATTGTCGCGCTCGATGGCACCGAACACCTTGGGCGTGTGACTTGGCGGAACGGGCAGAGCGGCGAGACCATCGAGAAGAGCATTGCTCATCTATTCGTAATGACGGGAGCTATTCCGAACACCACGTGGCTTGAGGGCTGTGTCGTGCTGGATGCAAAAGGATTCATCAAGACCGGTTTTGATCTTTCCGCGGATGAGCTGCGTGCCGCGAACTGGCCACTCGCGCGCCGGCCGTACCTGCTCGAAACCAGTCTGCCGGGTGTGTTCGCCGCCGGTGATGTGCGCGGCGGGAACGTCAAGCGTGTTGCGTCGGCAGTAGGCGAAGGTTCAATCGCGATTCCCTTGGTCCATCAACTTCTTCGCGAATAACCTGTGCCCAGGTTGAGCAGGGGCTGGCAATCCAATCACGCAGCGACGGGCAGGCTCGGGTCGAGCACTACGCCCGTAAGCTCAATCCGAGGAAGAGCGCAATGCTGACCAATTCCCTCCAGCGGACTGCATAGATCTTGCGAGGCACCGGACGCCATGGTGCGCATTTCACTTCGACGAAAAGCGTAATATGCGTAGATGTCATGGGCCACAAGAGAATTGAAACGACCTTGCGTTACTCCCACCTCGCCGAAGATCACCTGCGGAATGCAGTCGAACGATTGGTTGGTGGCGAAGCGCCGATGAGCAGTCAGGAAGCCACAAACCAACTGCCACCAGCTAAGATCACGCGTCAACTTGCGAATCGTCGGATTCGGCGTAAGTTATTAAGAATGTATGGTGCCCGAGAGAGGACTCGAACCTCCACTCCCTTGCGAGAACTAGCTCCTGAAGCTAGCGCGTCTGCCAATTCCGCCACTCGGGCAATGTGTGTGGCAAAACTACGAGGCTGAAGTATATTGACGTGTGGGTTGTGGTTTGTCAACGCGGCACAGGTGCGGCATCATATCTTGACCCGACTGGCTGGACGGCACTACAGTGAGGCCCTGGAGCCGCGGAGAATAGGAGGCGAAACCATGGCTACTACCCGCGCGATGCTGGAGCGGCGCCGTTTTGCGCGCGTATTCATACGCATCCCCGTACAACTCTTCAGTAATAATCTGGATGGCGAGCCGCTGGTCACGCTGGCGGAGGCGATTGCCGTCAGCCGCTGCGGTGCGCTGGTGCGTGCGCCCATCGAGCCGGCATTGGGGTCCCGTGTGGAAGTGCTGAACGGGGTCTCGCAAGAAGTGCAGGAATTTCGCGTGATTCGCGTAAATAATTCGAAGGACCAGGGTGTATTCGAGCTGGGTCTGGAGATGCTGTATCCCACCCGCAACTTCTGGGGCATTCAGTTTCCGGACGACCGCCTTCCTGTTCCTGCTTGAAATCGCGGCCTGCCGCAATGCTATAATCCCTCGCATCCCAGCTCCACACACGGGCCCGCACGGGCCAAAGTACGTTCGGGAAGTCTTCGCGGCCGGCGGGCGGGGAGGCATCCATGGAAAGCATTGAAGGACCACTGCTAGGCGTACTTGTCGTTTGGGGAGTGGTGACCGCCGCACTGATTGCACTCCTCGCCTATCGCGGCACGCTGGAAATCCACGAAGACGATCAGATATTCCTAGATAAAGCCGGCGACTCCATGGCCAGCGAGCAACGGGAAATCGTCGCGCGCATCGAGAGGCTTTCGAAACCGATCAAGATGCTGATGATTTCATCGATCGTGTTGCTGGTGGCGGCGGCCGGCGTTTGGTTGTTTCAGGGCTTCAAGAATTTCTAGGCATTGCGCACACAGGCGACGCAGTGATTCGCCGTGGCCCTCAGCGGCTTAAAGCCGCACTGATTTTTCTGCCGTTTTTGGCACAGATGAAGCCGTGCCCTGACGCGACAAGGTCATCCGTTTCTCTTCTACTTCGCGATTCCACACGCGACTCTAAAACCATAATCCGCGTATTGAAATTCTGGAGGTATGCTCGAGCGCGCGGCGCTGCGCGAGACCTTTGTGTAATGGCGCCACGAGCCGCCGCGGGAGCTTCGGCGCGTTCCTTCCGCAGGGCCTTGCGGGTTGCGATCGGTTGAAATGCGATAGTAGTCGGCGTCGAACCAGTCGGCGCACCATTCGTGCACGTTTGCGCCGATGTCGCAGAGACCGTAGGCATTGTGCTCCGCCTGGCCGACCGGCTCAGGCCCGGTCTTCCACCTTGCGGCGTAATTGCGCAGCGTCTCAGGCGCTTCGTCACCCCACGGAAATTGCTTTTGTTCGGCTCCGCCGCGCGCGGCGCGCTCCCATTCAGCTTCTGTTGGTAGGCGATAGCCGGTACCTTTTGTTGGACTGCAAACTTGATTTAACCATTCGCAATAGGCGACGGCATCGAACCAGGATGGCGCTACCACCGGCTGCTGCGGATCGCAAAAGTTCGCGTCATTCCAGTGGAGGGGTTGGCGGTGATTGGTGGCCGCGAGAAATCTTGCGTATTCCGCGTTGGTGATCTGACATTCGGCTAGCTCGAATCGGTTTATCCAAACGCGGTGGACGGGCTGCTCGTTGTCCTGGCCGGTGAGGCTACCCATGAGGAACCAGCCCTCGGGAATGGGCAACATGCGCGGTGTGATTACATTCCCGCGGACAGCGGAAGCATGGAATGTCTCGGCCACCTTCTCATTGTACCTGTTTGTGTTAGTTGAGCGATTCGTGCTCTGACATCGATGGCGGTCTAAAAGACCGCCGCTACAAATGCTACTTCAGTTTTGCGCCGCGGGATGTTTAGTCTGGCTCAGCAGGTTTACGAACAGGCGATATGCGCCGGGGACGCCGGCGGGCAGTTCGCGGAAAAATGAAAGGCCCGTGTAGGTATAGAGGCCTTTCCCATCGCGCGCGTATACGAGCGAGCCTTTGGTTTCCGGCTCGCCCGGATCTTTCAGGCCCAGCACGGGAGTGTATTTCGGATCGAACGTGCCCCAGAAATAGAGGCCGCGCTCCTGCACCCAGCCTTGGAAATCCGCTTGGGTGATTTTGTTCGGCGAATTCAGCAGCGGACTATCCGGCGTGAGA
>Ga0208603_1000071_pt1 | contig 15546 bp, 10 predicted proteins | sample MicForSoSWNC24_M_FD_188001 | JGI IMG/M metagenome (GOLD analysis project Ga0208603, IMG submission 188001) | Forest soil microbial communities from Harvard Forest Long Term Ecological Research site in Petersham, Massachusetts, USA - MetaG HF008... | ecosystem: Environmental > Terrestrial > Soil... | reverse complement strand
TTCGGCGAACTGACGGAATTCATGAGCTCCGGCAAGGCCGTAGTCATGGTGCTCGAAGCGGAAAACGCCATCGCCAAATGGCGCGAGACGATGGGCGCGACTGATCCTGCCAAGGCCGCACCCGGCACTATTCGCAGAGAGCTGGGCGAAAGCATCCAATACAATTGCACGCACGGCTCGGATGCGCCGGAAACCGCGGCATTTGAGATTGGCTACTTTTTCTCAGGCGCGGAACTAGCCTAAAACCGCAGCGCAGATTCGTCACGAATTCGCGGCATCTTTCACTTCTTCGCAGCCAGAACGACGAGGCCGGCTCCGGCGCGCTCGACGGTCGAGTGGAGTAGAATGTCGATAGTGGCTGCTACTGCATTGGATCCGCTGCGCGAACTCGGCAAGGCGCTCGTGATTTTTGGGATTGTGCTGGCCTGCGCGGGCGCTTTCGTTCTAATCGGAGGGAAACTCCCTTTCCGGCTCGGGCACCTCCCCGGAGACATCGCATACCAGGGACGCAACGGCAGCTTTTATTTTCCGATCGTGACGTGCCTGCTTATTAGCGTGGCGGTGAGCTTGTTGTTTTGGATCGTGAATGTGTTCCGCCGCTAAAGCCTCATGAGCCAAGCTTCTCTTTTCAATCTGATGCCGGAGCGCCGCACCTGGAAAGTCAGCGAGCTGACGGCGCACATCCGCGAGATGCTGGAATCCGCGCTGCCGGACGTGTGGGTGGAGGGCGAAGTTTCCAACTGCCACGCGGCGCAGTCCGGGCACTGCTATTTCACGTTGAAAGATAGCAAGGCGCAAATTCGCTGCGTGTGTTTTCGCGACCAGATGCGCGGACTGAAATTCAAACCCGAAGACGGGCTGCACATCACGGTGCGCGGAGCGCTGAGCGTTTACGATGCGCGCGGTGAATATCAGATTTACGTTACGAATATCGAGCCAGTGGGATTGGGCGCGCTGCAACTGGCGTTCGAGCAATTGAAAAAGAAGCTGCAAGCGGAAGGATTGTTCGATCAGGCGCGCAAGAAACCGCTGCCGGTGCTGCCCCGCTGTATCGGCGTGGTGACGTCGCCGACGGGCGCCGCGATTCGCGACATTCTGCGCGTGCTGAAGCGCAGATTCCCCAATGCCCACGTGAGCTTGTACCCTGTGAAGGTGCAGGGGGCTGGCGCCGCGACGGAAATCGTTCTGGGGCTGCAGTATTTCAATCGCGTGCAGAGCGTGGACGTGCTGATTCTCGCGCGTGGCGGGGGCTCGCTCGAAGATTTGTGGGCGTTCAATGAAGAGCCGCTGGCGCGTGCCATTTTTGCGTCGGTGATTCCGGTGATTACCGGCGTGGGCCACGAGACGGACTTTACGATCGCCGATTTTGTGGCGGACCTGCGCGCGCCGACGCCCTCCGCTGCAGCGGAGATCGTGGTGAAGTCGCGCGAGGAATTCGAACGGCATATTGCCGACCACCAGCGCCATTTGATCCAGCAAATGCGCTACCGCTTTTCGCAGTGGCGGCATCGCCTGCGCGATTTGCAGACGCATCGCGGGTTCCGGCAACTGGAGCGCGTGCTGCGCACCCGGCGGCAGCAGCTGGACGAAATGTCCAATTCGCTGGCGATCGGCTTGCGGTTGCGCCTGGCGATGGCGCGTCAGCGGATCACGGAAGCGAACGCGCACGTTGCGTCGTTTGATCTGCGCGGTCGCGCGGCGGTTTTGCGGCGGCGCATCGAGCAGCAGCGCGGAGTGCTGAGCGCCGCGTTCGACCGTGTGGTAGCGCGCAAGCATCGCAGGTTCGGCATTGTCCAGATGCGTTTTGCGGTGCTCGATCTTCGCGCGCGCGTGGGAATGTTGCGGCGGCACTGGGAGCGCGATTCCGCGGACCTGCAGGTTAGGTTCGAGCGAGTCGTCAAATCCAAGCGCAAGCTGTTCGACGCGCTCGAGACGCAGCTCAAAGAGCGCGACCCGCTCCGTCTGTTGGAGCGCGGCTACGCCGTCGCCTACGATGCATCGGGGAAAGTGCTGCGCTCGCCAGATCAGGTAGTCATCGGCGATGACATTTCGGTGCGCATAGCCCAAGGCGAGCTCGGCGCTAGCGTGCGCACAAAGAAGAAGAACCTTTAGCTTCTTACTATCGATATACCTCGCGCCGGTGTCCCACGTTAACTACGGTGACCGCTCGGGCTGCGTCATCAATATCGTAAGCTATCCGATAGTTCCGACTCGTATCCCCCATCCGTCGCGACCCTTCAGCTTTTGGCAATTCAGCAGACGATGGTTCTCAGCAAGACCATCGATAGCGCGCCTAACTCGTTCAAAATCGGATTTGGGTAGCGTCGTGAATTTGCGCGCACCGCGAGGCAGGAAGAAGATCGAATAGTTCACTTCCGCAGCTGTGGGATGTCTCTTAAAACCTGTTCATACGGAATGGGCGTTTCGCCGGATGCTTTTGCAGCATCGTAGGCTCGAATCGCGTCGAGTTCTTCCAGGTCCTCCATCAGTTTTCGTACTCCTTGATGTCGAGTACGACGCTGACTTTCTGACCCTTCTTGTTTTTGATGAACTTTGCATTTGCCATCGCGCCACCTTCGCTATAAGTCTACCTTCTAACGAGAACCGCGAGCCATAGGACTATTCCTCATCCACGGAGCCGCCCGCGACTTTCAGGACTGCCAGGAAGGCTTCTTGCGGGATGTCCACGCGGCCTACGCGCTTCATGCGTTTCTTGCCTTCTTTTTGTTTCTCCAGGAGTTTGCGTTTGCGGGAAATGTCGCCGCCGTAGCATTTGGCGATTACGTTCTTGCGGATGGCGCTGATGGTTTCGCGGGCGATGACGCGGCTGCCGATGGCGGCTTGCACGGCGATCTCGAACATCTGGCGAGGGATCAATTTGCGCAGGCGAGTGACGAGCTCGCGGCCACGTTCGTAGGATTGCTCGCGATGGCAGATGACGGTGAGCGCGTCCACAGGCTCGCCGCCGACCAGCACGTCCAGTTTCACGAGGTCGGATTCGCGATAGCCGGACAGATGGTAATCGAGCGAAGCGTAGCCGCGCGAAACGCTCTTCAGCCGGTCGTAGAAATCGAGAACGATTTCGTTCAGCGGCATTTCGTAGGTCAGCATAATGCGCGTGGGCGACAAGTATTCGAATTTCTTCTGCACGCCGCGCTTTTCTTCGCACAATTGCAGCACGCCGCCGACGGATTCTTCGGAAGTGATGATCATGGCAGTCAGAATGGGCTCTTCGATTTTCTGAATCGAAGCGGGCGGCGGAAATTTCGTGGGGTTATCCACTTCCATCACTTCATTCGCGGTGGTGGTGATGCGGTATTGCACGCTGGGTGCGGTGGTGATCAGCCCGATATTGAATTCGCGCTCCAGGCGCTCCTGCACGATCTCCATGTGCAACAGGCCGAGAAAACCGCAGCGAAAACCGAAGCCGAGCGCGACGGAATTTTCTGGCTCGTAGAAGAATGCTGCGTCGTTGAGCTGCAGTTTTCCGAGCGCGTCGCGAAGCATTTCGTAATCGCTGGCATTCACCGGGAAAAGTCCGGCGAAGACCATGGGCTTGATGGCTTCGAAACCGGGAAGGGGCGGCGCGGGATGGCCGTCTTCGACGACGGTATCACCCACGCGCGCGTCGGCGACGCGCTTGATGTTGGCGATGATGAAGCCGACGTCGCCGGCGGAAAGTTCATCTAGGACGATGGGTTTGGGAGTGAGCACGCCGAGATTTTCCACTTCGTAGGTTTCGTTGCTGGAAGTGAGACGAATTTTCATGTGCGGCGTGATGCGCCCTTCCATCACGCGAACGAGCACCACTGCGCCGCGGTAGGAATCGAACCAGGAATCGAAAATGAGCGCGCGCAGAGGCGCGTCGGCGGAACCTTTGGGCGGAGGGACCAGCCGCACGATGGCTTCGAGAACTTCGTCAACGCCGAGGCCGCTTTTCGCGCTGATGGACAGAGCTTCATCGGCCGGAATCGCTAGTACATTTTCGATTTGTTCTTTAGCGAAATCCACGCGCGCGGCGGGGAGATCAATTTTATTGATGACCGGAATGATGGCCAGATTGTGGCGCGACGCGAGAAACGCGTTGGCCACGGTTTGCGCTTCCACGCCCTGGCTCGCGTCAACGACCAGCAGCGCGCCTTCGCAGGCGGACAGCGCGCGGGAAACTTCGTAAGAAAAATCCACGTGGCCAGGCGTGTCAATGAGGTTGAGGCGGTATTCGTGGCCGTCGCGCGCGGTGTAGTGCAGACGGATGCTTTTCGCTTTGATGGTGATGCCGCGCTCGCGCTCGAGGTCCATCGAGTCGAGCACCTGCGAATGCATCTCGCGCTGGCTGAGTGCGCCGGTAAGCTCCAGCAGGCGGTCGGCCAGGGTGGATTTGCCGTGGTCAATGTGCGCGATGATGCAAAAATTGCGGATGTACTGGGGATCCATGGCTCTTTGTGTGTTGGGCCGAAGATTACGCGCGTGCGGCGCAAACGGCGCTTGCTCTGTGCGCTCTTGTCGCGCCCTGTAAACTGTCGAGTTTGCCACACAAAGACAGAAAATCGAAATTGGAAATGGGAAGAGCGGGAACCATGAATCGTGATTCCCGACCCGCGACCGCGCCGGCGATGTGAGTTCCGTGGCTCTTGAAAACTGCAAAAGAGTGACAATGAGAACGGTTGAAAACACCGATTTTGTTGGGTTTGTGGCGATTTCTAATCGCGGGTTGTGACGATTAGAACGCCAGAAATTCTGTTTGGGCAGAACAAAGAGACGGTACGCGTAGATACAACGAAAGGCGTTGAGTTGTCCACAGTCGATGCACCGAGACAACCGCGAGCCGTGATTCTAGCGTTCGAGGATGTCTTTGTAGGCGTTTAGGGTTACTTTTTTGGGTGGGCGGTCTGTGATGAAGTCGATCTTGCGCGTGTTGTTTCCGGCTATGCCTACCTGGCCCAGGCGCACCATGCCGTTGTCGAAGTCGGCGAAGACTGGGACGAACATGGCGAAATGATCGTCCACTTCGCTTTGCGTGATTTCGGCGCGGATTCGAATCCTACCGCCGTCGGCTGGTTGGACTTCGTAGGTGAAACGATAGCGCGGCACCTGAGTGCCATAGACCCATTCGTTGAAGAACCAATCGAGGCGTCCATTTTGCTGGATGTCCATCTGCTTGGTCATGTGCTTTTCGGCGATGGATTTGAAGGACTCTGTGGAGGCGGGCGAGTCGCGATAACTTTCCATATAATCGTGCATCATGTCTATGAAGGGCTGTTCGCGTTTGTCGTTGGAGGTGGCGTGATCGTCGTACATTAGCGAGCGCAGCATGAGCAACACGTAGGCGCCCTTGGCGTAGGTGACGCCCTGATAGGCCTGTTCGGAACGCGGAGAAATCAGCCGCTGGCCGAGCCAGAGCGGACCGGCATCGTTCGGCGACACGCCGAAATTATTTTTTTCGAGAATGCGGACGCGCTGCCGTTCCCAGAAGTCGAGGTAATCCTTCTGCCACTTGGGTCCCACCGCTTGCTGTAAAAACAATCCCGCGGAAAATTCCGCGAAGCCTTCGGAGAGCCACTGATCGTGATAGGAAGCCCAGCCGACTCCGTGGCCGAACCACTGATGCGCCACTTCGTGCGGCGTCACTTCCTGGACGAACCCGGTGAACTGGGTGTCAATGCGGCCGAACATCAACCATCGCTGAGTCGAGTCAATGTACGCAGAAATCGGCAGGTAGACCAGGTTCGGCCACGACTGGCCGAAGTTGAAGTTAGGCTGTTCAGTAACGTCCACGTTGTCGTACGGAGCTTTGCCGAAATAAAACGTGCAGAGCTGCATCTGGGCGCGGGTCTGATCCAGCGCGTATTTGGTCATCGCGTTGGGCGACATACTGCCCAGGAATGCACTGCTTTCGTAGCGCCTCAAGCTGTCGGGTAACGCCTCCAAGTAATATCCGGAGAGTTGGTAGTGCGTGATGGTGTCGGGGAAATCAATCTTCTTGTATTGGCCGTAGTTGAAGCCCGCGACGGCGACCGGCACTGGCGTCACCCAGTGGGACACAGCAAAACCGGCTTCGGTGGATTGTCCCTGGAGTTTGCCAACGCTGATCACCACATTCGAGGGGGGCACTTTGAATGTGAGGTCGTAGAGTGATTTTTCACCGAATCCATTTAGATTTGGATACCAGGAGTCGCGCGCACCGACGTAAAAGCTGCCGTCACCGGCGTTGACGAGAACTTTGTCCCCGACATATTCGACGGAGATCGAGTGTTCCTGTCCCATGGCCGGAGGTTCGTCGAGGATGGCGTAGAACGAACCGTCGTTTCTACGGTCTTCTTGAATGAAATGCAGGTCCTGGCCGTTTTGATCAGTAACGCGCGTAACGCGCAGAGTGCGCAGCAGGCCGAATTTCATGACACGTTCGCCGGCGACCAGCGGCTCAAACGTGACAATAGTGCGGGCGTAGAAGTGGTCATTCTTTGCGATTACGGTTTCGATGTTGTAACGCTTGGTGGCGAAAAGACGCCGATCCTCGAGCGAGTTCGCGGTGCGGGCTAGCAGCTCGGTTTTCAAGTGTTGGGAGTACCAAATGCCGTCGTCCAATTCTCCGCCGTTGCAATTGATGAGCGCGACTTCCTCGGGAGAGTTCATTTGCGGAATCGCGCCAACACGCGTGCGCATAAGAAAGCGCAGGTCTTTGTGCGGAGAGCCATGCATATAGGCGTTTAGGAATGGAGGGTGTTTCGGGTTGTAAATTCCGGCAAGGATGTCGGCGTCCACGTTGTCAATCGTTTCGCCCTGCAGAATCGCCTGGGTGAAGCCTTCGGGAAGTTCGTGGCGCTGGCGGACTTTGTTTTTCCAATGCTGAAAAGCGGCCACGGCTTCGGGTGGAATTTCCGTTCGCGTACCCATGGCTGCGACGAATTGCGAATACTGGTTGCCCGTGAAGCGGAAGACAACCTCGGTAAAGTCTTCCTCGGCAGTTGCGCTGCCGGTCCGTCGAACCATCTCTCGTGTGTCGATCGCTCCGAGGGGCTTCAGCGTGAAGTGTCCCTGGCCCACGAAGATCGCACCGGTTACAAATCGATTGACCGGCGTGAGGAAAGTGATGGTCCCGGACTTCAGTTCGAAGGTTCCCACGTCCACGGTCAGCGTAAAGTTTTCGCAGTGGAAGGATTCGGCCAGGCTGACGTCGCGGAGTTGGCGGTAGGCGGCATCTGAGTTCGCGAAGGCCGTGCCTTTTTCGGTGACGTTGACGCGGGTTTGCTGCGTCGCGATGGTTAAGGTCAGCGGAAGGTCGGCGGCGCCCTTGAGCTCCACGGTTATGACAAGATCTTCGAAGCCGTCTTTGGCGACGCGGACGGAATACTTGCCGGGATTCAGGTTAGGCGCGGTGAACTTACCGGATTCGTCGGATGTCAGGACGAGGGGCTGAGACAGATTGCCGCCCGTGATTTCGATGCGCGCTCCCACGACGACTGCGCCGGAGGGGTCTTTCACCGTGCCGGAAATTGTATCTGCGCCCAGGTTAGCGGCGAGTGCTAGGTAGAGCAGCGCTACGATTGATGCACGGAATAAGTGAAGTGGCCTGACGCGCCTCAACGCTTCCACGGCGCCGTAAGGGTTGGGCTTGCGATTTGGATGGTGCGTTGGCTGAATTTGGCTCACGGGCTGGGCTCCCCTGAGAGAATGCTCTGGCGTGCCTTGCTGCGCGATGGCTTCGGCTGTCTTAGTTTCCGGTTCGGTTCACAGGGAAATCCCAACGATGCGGTAATAGTTGTAATCGAGTGATGCGTCAGAATCAACAGCGCCGTTGAATTGAATTGCATAATCGGTCCATAAGCGAGTGGTAACGGAAGGCGAAAGAATGCAGAGCCGGTGCAACGCGCAGCGCAAAAGGCTGAAGCTGGAGGCCGGGTTAATTGGCGAGGTATTGGCGGCGAGGCAAGTCGGCCGCGGCCGACAGGCGCCCGCATTCCGAGAGTGCGATCCATGTTTCCATCGCACGGAGGAGTGCCTGGGTCACCGAAGAGCACAGCGAAGAATGGCCGTACACCAAAGGCGAAGGGGCCCTCAGGCGAAAAACGCCTTCGGGGATGACAGACTCCCGGGGGGCTCGATGTCAGGCAAGGTGTTCGGTAACTCCCACGCCGTGTTACAGGCAGTCATGGATTGAATGGCGAGGGGGGATATCGTAGGCTGTAGCCGGTTTTGGGTGGCCTGATAGTGTCGAAATCACCCCATCGTTCCAGCGATGGACTGAGGGCAGGCAGGAGTATGTGCGCGGAGGGTTGGAGGCCTTCGAACGATGATCACGGCGCCCCCCAAGGATTTGCCTCACTTGCAGGATCCTTTCAATTGAATACTTTGTTCCAGACCGCTGCGCCGCCGAAGTCTCGACTGCCAAAGTTGATCGGCTACGGACTGGCGACCGTCTGCCTATTCTGGGTGCTGCACGATTTTCATATCGTGCAGGCCATGCGCGAACTGGCGAAAGTGGATTGGAAGTGGGTGCTGATCGGCATGGCTTTTGATGTGCTGAGCTACGGGGTGCAAGCGGTTCGTTGGAAGCTGCTGCTGAGCCCGTTCGGCAGAGTGAAGTTGACGCACGCGATTCGTGCGGTGTACGCAGGACTGTTTGCGAATTTGATATTTCCGCTGCGGCCGGGCGAATTGCTGCGCTGCTATTTGATATCGGACTCCGACGACATCTCCATCGGGAAAGTGCTGGGATCGGTAGGAGTGGAACGGCTAGTGGATCTGGTGATCGCGACGGCGTCGCTGGCGGTGGTGTCGCTGATGGTGGATTTGCCGCGGAAGTTCAGGCGTGTGGCGGACACGCTGGGAATCGCAACGCTGCTACTGCTTGGGATCGTGGTGATCGTGATCTATGTGCTGGAAGTGAAGTTGGCGCAGAAACCGGATTTCGGGACTGGGTCGCGACCGCTGCCGGGACGGTTGATGGGGGCGCTCTTGGGATTGCACGCGATGGGGACGTCGCCGAGCTTTTATTCGGCGGTGCTAGCGTCGTTGCTGATGCCGTTCTGCCAGGTGCTGGGCTTGTGGGCGATGATGCAGGCGTACGGGCTGCACCTGCCGTTTCTGGCGGCGATTGTGGTGCTATTGGTGATCAATCTGGGGGTGTCCTTGCCGAATGCGCCGGCGAATGTGGGGTCGTACCAGTTTTTCTGCGTGCTGGGGCTGAGCGTGTTTCAAGTGGATAAAACGACGGCGACGAGTTTTTCGATTTTCGCGTTTTTGGGGCTGACGATACCTTTCATATTTTTGGGATTTGTAGGGTTGGTGCGCAGCGGATTGTCGCTGAAGTCCATGCGCGAGAGGGTGAAAGGCTTGCCAAACGAGGCGCGCGCGTAACGCAGCGAAGCAAAAGCGTGTCGCACCTAGGGCGCTCGACACTACTTTTGCGGCTTACTCAGCGCTTACGCGCCGAGCTAACTTCTCCCGCGCCTACGGCGCTGGGTCGCCGTGGTTCGGGCCACGTTCTCTAGCTTCCGATTCGGTGGTACCTTACAACGCTGGATTCGTTTCTAAAGTCAAATCTTAATCCCACCTTGCCCCAGTATCCTTCCCTTTATCGCCCATATGGGCACGCTGGCTCGATTTCGTTTTGAGAGGGGCTTGGCGTCCGGTATATAGTGGTTGTTCGACCCGCGCGGAAAATCGGGGCTCGTGAAAGCGTGTTGACGAAGCTCGCGGGCGGACTTCCCCAGCAAGCCCGCAACTCCCGATGGACGCCCGGACTTCCATGGCCCAGGACGTTAACAAACATCTCGAACGGGCGCGCAAAAGCCTGGAGAAAAATAAGCTCCGCGAAGCCGCAGCCGAATATCAGGCGGCGTTCGAGGAGGCTCCCGCGAACCAGGAAGCGCTGCAGGCGCTCGCGGATATCTATACACGGCTGAACGAACCGTCAATCGCCGCGGAATATTACGGGATTCAGTTCGACCGGCTCGTTGAGACTGGCGACGGAGCCAAGGCCTCCGCAGTCTTCGTTCGTTTCCTTCGCAATTTTCCGCAGCCTGCCGACCGCTTGATGCGTTACGCGACGTTATTGCAGAAGCAAAACCGCACATCGGAAGCCATTGAACAATTTGGAATTGCCGCGGAGCTTTACGGCAAAGAGCAGCGCGACATCGAAGCGCTGGCATGCTACGAGAGCATGGCAATGCTGGACCCCGAAAATCCGCAGCGGCATATCGTGCTAGGCGAACAGGCAGAGAGGCTGCGGCACGCGGACCTGGCGACGCGAAGTTATTTGCGCGCCGGACAATTGACTCTGGCAGTAGGGGCGCTGGATGAAGCGTTGGAATACTTTGGACGAGCGAACCATCTTTCTCCCCACGACCGCTCCGGCGCGTTGCTTTTCGCGGAAGCGAAACTTCGTAAAGGCGACGCTGAGGGCGCGGTGCTGCTGCTGGAACCGCTATCCGCGAACGAGCGGGATGCTTCGTTCTTGGCGCTTTACGGCGAAGCGCTCTTGCGCGCGGGTCGATTAGACACGGCGCGAGATGTTTTCGAGGCTTACTACAAGCAGAAGCCGGAAGGATTTATCAAACTGTTTGAGCTGGCCGCCGCGTATCTGCGGGCGGGCCAGGACACCAAGGCTGCAGAGCTACTCGTACAAACGAAATTAACGATGCGCAGCCTGCGCAAGGAAGTGGAGCTTTCGGCGAACCTTGACCGGCTGGCCGCGACTTATCCTGGTTCGCTGCTGCTCGCGGAAGTGGTGGCGAAGCTTTATGAAGAGCTGAATCGCGAAACGAAATATTTTGAAGCGCTGGTAAAACTGTTTGATCTATACCTGGGCGCGGGGCGGTTGAAAGAGGCTTGCGATTCGCTCGACAGGCTCGTGGACATTGATCCTTACGACTACCGCAACCACGAGAGGATTTCGAAGCTCGAAGGCAAAGCGGACCCTGCCTTTCTGCAGAATATTCTGGCGCGCGCGGCGAAAGCGGCGACCGTTTCGACGCGCACCGATGGTTTTACCGGGGCGGGGCGGGAGCCATCACAAAATTCCGCGGGGATACCGGAAGAACTTCGAGCGCAGCAAGCATTGGAAGACCTGATCGTACAGGTAGAAATTTTCTTGCAGTACTCGTTGCAGAGCAAAGCCGTAGAGCGGCTGGAGCGCATCGCGGAGCTCTTTCCCAGCGAGGAAGAAAAGAATGAGCGGCTGCGCGCGCTTTACGAACGCGCGAATTGGTGGCCGAAAGGAATCGCGCGCAAGGCTGCGCCGCCCAAACCTGCGGCGCCCGTTGCTGCGGAACCGCCTTCTCCGCCGCCGTCACCGGCGCAGCAGCTGGAAAATTATGGAACCCCGCCTGGTCCTACCGCGGCGGAGACACACCGCGATTTGGCCGCGATCGCCGAAATAAACAGACTGATGTACAGGCAGCCGACACCGCGCGAGGTACTGGCAACCACGGCCGCGGAAATTGGGAAGCACCTTCACACCAGCCGGTGTCTGGTGACGGTTGGCGCTCCAGGTGAGGGCGCGCAATCGACGGCAGAATATTTTGCGCCAGGATTATCCGGAGTGGGCGCGGGGAAAATTTCGACGATTGGGAGCATGGTGACCAAAGTTGCGCCGGATGCGCTGGGTGGCGTGGAACTGCAGGCAGCCACGCTGCCGGCATTGCGCGATTTGGGGTTGGAATCCGCGTTGGGCGTGCTGCTGACGGACAAAGAAACCCAGGCACCATCTGGGGCGTTGTTGATTGGGGATGTAAGGCTGCGGAGGTGGAAGCCGAACGAAAGTTTTTTTCTGCAGGCGGTGGGGGACCATCTCGTTTTGTCGGTGAACCACACGCGCCTGCGTTCGCTGGTGCGATCTCTGGCCGTGGCGGACGAGAAGACTGGATTGCTGAGCCGCGGAGCGTACATTGATTGTCTGCTGGTGGAGTCCAACCGCGCGCGCGCCCAAAATACGCCGATTTCGTTGATCGTGCTGCATGTGGATCGCGGCGGCGAACTACTGCGGCAGCACGGAGACGCGGCGCTGGATCATTACATCGAGCAATTGGCGCGGGGACTTTCGTCCGCGATTCGCCAAACCGACGTCGCCGTGAAATATACGGCATGGTCGCTGGTGTTCATTCTTCCGGATACGTCTCTGGACAACGCGCGCACGCTCGCGGAGAAGCTGCGGCAGACGGCAGCGTCCGTGCGGCCTTCCTGGGGAACGGCGGATTTGACGATTAGCGCGGTGGTGGCGGAGGCTTCTTCCCGGCCGGGCGACGAGACGGAAGATCGCGTCACGGAGTGGATCAATCGCGCCGACGCAGGATTAGAAGACGCGCGGCAACGCGGCGGCGACACGCTGGTGGAATTGGCCACACCTTGATGATTTAGCGATTTGTATTGCGATTTAGATCGGCCGCCGAGAAATTCCACAAAGTCTCGGCGGGCACGCCAAAGCAAGGCCTCTTCGGGTACCATACCAGTGGTAAAATCCGGAAACTTACGATAGGAAACTATGGCCTACGATAATTTGTTGTTCGAAGTGAAGGATCAGATTGCGCGGCTTACGCTCAACCGGCCGCAGGTATTGAACGCGCTGAATCGCAAAACGCTGGATGAATTGGACGATTGCCTGAAGGCGGTGCGCTCGGACAACGCGATTCGCGTGTTGATCGTGACGGGAGCAGGTGAGAAAGCGTTTATCGCCGGCGCGGACATCAATGAGCTGTCGCAGCACACGCCAGTGAGCGGCCAGGAATTTACGGTCCACGGGCAGGAAATTATTCATCGTTTCGAAACGCTGGGAAAACCCTCGATTGCCGCGATCAACGGGTTCGCGCTGGGCGGCGGATGCGAACTGGCGCTGGCTTGCACGATGCGCATCGCCAGCCGTAACGCGAAACTGGGCCAGCCGGAAGTGAAGCTCGGCATTATCCCGGGTCTCGGCGGATCACAGCGGCTGCCGCGGCTGTGCGGCAAAGGCGTTGCGCATGAATTGATTCTGACTGGCGAAATGATTACGGCGGAAGAGGCGTTGCGCATCGGGCTCGTGAATCGCGTGGTGGAGCCGGCGGACCTGCTGGCGACGGCGGAAACGATCGCGAAGAAAATCATCGCAAACGCGCCGTTGGCGGTGCAGTACGCGATGGAAGCGGTGGAGCGGGGAATGGAGATGCCGCAAGAAGAGGGCTTGTACCTGGAGGCGACGTTGTTTGGATTGTGCTGCACGACGCACGATATGCACGAAGGCACGCGCGCGTTCATTGAAAAGCGCCCGGCGAAGTTCGAGGGGCGCTGAAGGATGGCCGAAAAATTGAAGCCGGCAAATTTGCGCGGCGGATTGAATGCGGCGGGGTTGCGAATTGGAATTGCGGTGAGCCAGTTCAACAGCTTCATCACGGACCGGCTGCTGGCGGGCGCGCTCGACGCGCTTGAACGCTGCGGGGCTGAAGAGAAACAGATTCAGGTTGTGCGCGTTCCGGGATCGTTTGAGCTTCCGATTACAGCGAAAAAATTGGCGGCGAGCGGGCGATTCGATTCCATTATCTGCATTGGCTGCATTTTGCGCGGCGAGACTTCGCACTACGAGGTAGTGGTGTCTGAGACTGCGCGCGGCGTTCAACTGGCGCAGCTCGATACCGGAGTGCCGCTGATTTTCTGCGTGCTTACTTGCGACACGCTGGAGCAGGCGATTGACCGCGCGGGATTGAAATCAGGCAACAAGGGTTACGAAGCGGGCCTGGGAGCGGTGGAGATGGGGCAATTGGTACGCAAGATTGCGAAGGATTCCGGTTCGAGGGCTGCCGTACATAAGAGCAGCCGGGCGCGGCGCCGTTAGAATGACGCTGCGCCACAAATCACGCGAGTTCGCTTTGCAAATGCTTTTTGAGTGGGACATGACGCGGCGAAAACCAGCGCTCGTGGAGCAGCATTTCTGGAAGCAGGCGCGCGCCGCGGATTCCACGCGCAAATTCGCGAATCAATTGTTCGAAGGCGCCGTGGCGGAAACGGAAGCAAGCGACAAGTTGGTGGAGAAGCTGTCCGAGAACTGGCGGCTTGAGCGCCTGGCCGCCGTGGACCGTAGCATTCTGCGGTTGGCGATCTACGAATTGCGATTTGCAACAGCGCCGGTGAAAGTGGTGATCGATGAAGCGCTGGAATTGGCGAAGAAGTTTTCTTCGGCGGAATCACCGGCGTTTTTGAACGGGATTCTCGATGCGGCATTCAAGGCGATCGAAAGATAGTGTTGCGCCGCGTGCACAAACCCGTGCTGCTTCAGTTCCAATCAGCTTGAATCGCTCGTTCCAACTTCGCCCCCGGAGGGGGTTTTGCCGCCCCTCCTTGCGCAACGCGCTTCGCACCATCTGCGCACTCCCCTTGCTGACTTCTCTCGCGTGGCCGTCTGTTGCGGCCGGAGCCATTGCAACGCACATACTGCGCTCGCTTTTTCTTGCGCAGGACCAACACACGGAAACCGCATCTCCGCCTGGCAAGGTTCCACAATCCGAAATCGCGGCGCTATTTACGCAAGGCGAAGCCGCGCTTCGTGCCGGGGAACTGGACCGCGCAGAAGCGGACTTCAAGAAGGTCCTGGCAGCGGATCCCACCGCTGCGGGAGCCTACGCGAATCTTGGCGTGATTGCCATGCGCAAGCAGCAGTGGCAGCACGCGCTTGATCTGCTGCGCAAGGCCGATCGCCTGGCCCCGACGGTCGCGGGCATCCGCTTGAATATTGGCCTGGTCTATTACCGGCAGAATGAATTTCGGCAGGCGATTGCGTCGTTCGAATCAGTGGTGCGTGATCAGCCGCAATCCGTACAGGCGCGCTATCTGCTGGGGCTCTGTTATTTTTTCACTGAGCGGTACTCCGACGCGGTGCGGCTTCTCGATCCGCTGTGGACGCAAGAGTCCAACGATTTGAGCTATCTCTACGTGCTCGGCAATGCGGCGAACAAGGCCGGCAAGTCCGATATCGAGGATCGCGCGCTCACGCGATTTCTCGAGCTGGGGCAGAACACTGCGGAATATCACATGCTGATGGGCAAGGCCGCGTTGAACCGCGATGAGAACGACAAAGCTATCGAAGAGCTTCGGAAGGCCGTCCAACTCGATCCCAACCTGCCGTATGTGCATTTCAACCTGGGCCTTACGTATATGGCGCGAGCGGATTTCGAGCATGCTAGGGATGAATTCGTGCGAGATGTGGCCATCGAGCCGGATGTGGCGTTCAATTACGACCGGCTTGGCACGTCGTATTCGTATCTGCAGGATGATGCGAAGGCGGCAGCAAACTTCAAGGAAGCGCTACGACGGGACTCACACCTCGCGAGTTCCTATTTTGGATTAGCGCGCGTTTATCAGCGCCATGGCAAATTCGCCGATGCGCTCGCGGCGGTCAATTCCGCCGACAAAATCGATCCGGATAATCCGAACTATCACAATCTCAAAGGGCAGGTTCTGATCCGCCTGGGGCGTACGAAAGAAGGGCAGGCCGAGATGCAGAAAGCCACGCAGCTGCTGGAAGCCAGCCGCGAGCGCCGTCACAACGAAATGAACGAAGGCGCATTGCCGCAGCCGGAG
>Ga0208603_1000068_pt1 | contig 15802 bp, 15 predicted proteins | sample MicForSoSWNC24_M_FD_188001 | JGI IMG/M metagenome (GOLD analysis project Ga0208603, IMG submission 188001) | Forest soil microbial communities from Harvard Forest Long Term Ecological Research site in Petersham, Massachusetts, USA - MetaG HF008... | ecosystem: Environmental > Terrestrial > Soil... | reverse complement strand
CAAGTAGTTTCCTGCGGAGAGTACTACGTGAAGCGTCGCGCGATCCGAGCCACACAGGCTGCCGGCAAAAGCCATAAGTTACTGAAAAAGAAGGCGATAAAGGGAAGCGCGAAGCCGAAGGCGGCTCCGCCTGATCCGAACGCCCCTGCCAAAGAAGCGCAACTGAAATTCTACGAGGAAGCGCTTAAGTACTTTCAACAGCAGAAGTTCCAAAGGGCCAAGCAGACCCTCGAGCGCGTGCTAGAAGGTCCTAGCAAAGAACTCGGCGACCGCGCCAAGATGCACATCCGCATCTGCGAGCAGCGTATCTCGCGGCCTCCCATTCCGGCACTGAAGTCTGCCGAAGAACACTACACGCAGGGCGTGGCGCTGATGAACCTCGGCCGGTGGGATGAAGCCCGCGAGCACCTGGACCGCGCGCGCAAGTCCGCGCCCAAGGCGGATCACATTGTCTACGCCATGGCGGCGCTGGATTGCCTTACTGGCGAAGCGGAATCGGCCATGCAAAACTTGAAGATTGCGATTCAGCTCCGTCCGGAAAATCGCTATCACGCGCGCAACGATGAAGATTTCGCTTTCTTGCAGGAGGACCCCCGCTTTACCGAATTGCTCTATCCCGAGCGAGACGGTTCAGCGAGCTGACTTCCGCGTTTTTCCCGTGAAACTTTTCAGCGTACTTCTCCGTGAAATTTCTCCACAAGATGCATCGGTGAAATTTTTTCAGTGGTGAAAAATTCGCAGGTTCGAGCACGCCCTGTGCGCATTGTGGCCTTGGGCGGGGGAACCGGTCTCTCCGCTGTGCTGCGCGGACTGAAGGAATACGTCGCTACTCCCAAAGATCAGGCGGATCACCCCATTGCTGATCTTGCGGCAGTGGTCACGGTTACCGACGACGGCGGCAGCTCCGGGCGTTTGCGCCGCGAATATCGCGTGCTGCCGCCCGGCGATATCCGCAATTGCATGGTGGCGCTTTCGAAGGACGAGCATCTTCTCGGCAAGCTTTTTCAATACCGGTTTCCGGTGGGGCGCGCGCTGGCTGGCCACAGTTTCGGCAATCTTTTTCTGACGGCGCTTACGAACGTCACGGGCGATTTTCCCAGGGCCGTGCAAGTTTCGGCGCAAGTCCTCGCGATTCGCGGACGAATTTTCCCTTCCACTGCTCAAAACGTGACGCTCGAAGCGGAGTTGGAAGACGGAACTATAGTTGCCGGCGAAACGAATATTTCCCGTTCCCGGCAACGCATCCGCCGCGTTCGTCTGGTTCCGCATCGCGTGCGCCCTCTTCCCGAAGTGCTCGAAGCGATTCGCGACGCGGATCTGATTCTGGTGGGGCCCGGTTCGCTGTACACCAGCATCATTCCAAACTTGCTTGTCCAACAAGTCACCGAGACGATCGCGAACTCACGCGCCACTCGTGTCTACATCGCCAACCTGATGACGCAACCCGGAGAGACGCAGCACTACTCCGTGGCCGATCATGTGTGCGCAATCTATGACCACACGCACAAAGGCCTGTTTGATTTCGCGGTGATCAATCGCAGGCCAATTCCTCCGCGCCTTCTAAAGCGTTATCGCGCGCAGGGCGCCGAGCCGGTGCAGGCTTCGGCCGCAGAGCTTAAGCGTATGGGACTTCGCTACGTCACGGGAGACCTGCTTCGGCACAATCACGTGGTGAGGCACCACCAGGAGCGCCTGACGCGGCTATTGCTGGAGCATTTTGTGAGGAGCCCCGTGCGCGATTGACAAGGAATGCGCGGAAGAATTGTTCGCAAGTAAAACGGAAGGTCGTGAGTAAACGCCGCCATTTTCAGCCGTCAGCCCCAAATTAAAACGCTTTTCTTGCACCGCTATGCCCAGGTTCGTATACTGGCCGACGCTGTCCGGACGACAGCTCAGTGCGAAGATAGCTGACACGATGCGCGTTTTCGCCGCCCATCACAAACATTACATAGACATCGCGAGCAGCATCGCGAATTGGTCTGCAATTCTTGGAGGTAGGTCATGCCTGCGGTCACGCACGATGAACTAAACGTCTACAAATCGGCGGAAGCACGTTTCGAGCTCGCCGCGCAGAAGCTCGGTTTGGAAGAGGGAATCTACCGCTATCTGAAATATCCCAGCAAGGAAATTACGGTGTACGTACCCGTCGCGCTCGATAGCGGCAAACTGGAAGTTTTCATCGGGTATCGGGTATTGCACTCGTCGGTTCGCGGGCCGGGAAAGGGTGGAATTCGTTTCGCGCCGGACGTCTCGCTTGATGAGGTGCGCGCGCTGGCCGCCTGGATGACCTGGAAATGTGCGGTCGTGAATATTCCGTTTGGCGGCGCGAAGGGAGGCGTGATTTGCGATCCCAGCAAGCTTTCGAAAACTGAGCTCGAACGCATCACGCGCCGCTACACCGCGGAATTGAGCGAATGGTTCGGTCCGGAGCGCGACGTGCCGGCCCCGGACATCGGCACCAACGACCAAACCATGGCCTGGGTGATGGACACCTACTCGATGCACGTGCGGCAGGCCACCACGGCGGTGGTTACCGGCAAACCGCTCGAACTGGGCGGCTCGCAGGGCCGCAAGGAAGCCACCGGCCGCGGGCTGATGATGTGCTGCAACAACGCGCTGACGAAACTCAAGATGAAGCGCGACGGTTGCCGCGTGATCATTCAAGGTTTCGGCAACGTCGGCTCGCAGGCCGCGATTCTGATGCATGAGGCAGGCTATAAAATTATCGGAGTCGCCGATATCCATGGCGGGCTCTACAACGACAAAGGTTTCGACATTCCAAAACTGGTTGACTGGGTTTACGGACAGCGCAAGCCGCTTCCGGAATTCCCAGGCGGCGGCGACAAACAGACGGCGCAACAGGTCCTGTTCCACCCCACCGATATTCTGGTTCCCGCAGCCACCGAAAACCAAATCACCTCCGAAAACGTCCATTTAGTGGATTGCAAAATTCTTTGCGAGGGCGCGAATGGTCCTACCACTTGGCACGCCGACAAAGTAATCGAGCAGAAGGGAATTTTCATCATCCCGGATATTCTCGGCAACGCCGGCGGCGTCACGGTGAGCTATTTCGAATGGGTGCAGGACCGCCAGGGATTCTTCTGGCGCGAAAGTGAAGTGAACGAAAGATTGCAAGATGTGATGGACCACAGCTTCGAACAGGTGGTAAGGTACGCCGAAACGCACGGTGTAAACAACCGCATCGCGGCTTACATCGTGGCGATTGATCGCGTGGCCAGAGCGTTGAAGCTGCGCGGCATTTACGCATAGACGGGATGAGGGCCCGGAATTGGTCGAGGAGGAACCGTGTTTCCTGAATCGATTGCACCCGGAGCGCTGAAAAGCGAAGAAGAGCATCGGCGGGACATGTGCGCCGTCGGACGCTGGACCTACGAGCGCGGGTATGCAGCGTCCACCGACGGAAATATCTCGGTGCGACTGGGACGAGATCACATCCTCACTTCACCTACTGGAATTTGCAAAGGAATGATGACCGAGGAAGACATGGTGATCACCGATCTCAACGGCAAGAAAATCGCCGGATGCCGCAATCCTTCCTCCGAACTTCTCATGCATTTGACGATATACCGGCATCGCTCGGACGTAAACGCCGTCTGCCACGCGCATCCGCCCGTCGCGACTGGCTATGCCGCTGCCGGCATCCCGCTGAATAAAGCTTTGCTGTGTGAATTGATTCTATCGCTCGGATGCGTACCGGTGGCGCCGTATGGCACACCCGGCACGTCCGAGCTGGCAGATTCAATCGAGCCGTTTGTGGATGGTTACGACGCGATTCTACTGGCGAATCACGGCGTTGTGACCTACGGCCACGATTTGATGACGGCGTTTTTCCGGATGGAGACTACGGAGCATTTCGCGCGCGTCGCTCTCGTGACCGAAATGCTCGGCAAGCAGGTTTTGCTTTCCAGTTGCGACGTGCAAAAACTGGTCGCTGCGCGAGCGCGCTATGGCTTGCAGACGGCATCCAGCTTCGGGCCAGAATTTCCGGTGACTTCGGAAACCGCCGGCGAAAAAGAGCGCATCACGCTCACGCGGCGCGAATTGGAAGCGCTGGTGGATGAAGCGATAAAGAAAGACCGCGCTTTGCACTAGGAATGCTCAGAAAGCTTCCCCCGCATGCCTTTGTGCCCTACTGCACCTGTTCGTGCGCATATCCCGCGGCATCCAACGCCGCTTTCAATTCCGCGATGTGCTCCGGGCCGCGCGTTTCCATCGTGATATCGATCGCCGTATCGCCCAGGACCACGCCGTAGTAGGAGCGGTTGAACGACGTTTCCACGATATTGACCTTGTGCTCGGCAATCACCGTGGAAAGACGCACCAGCGCGCCGGGATGGTCCGGCAAATGAATTCGCAATCGCACCATCCGCCCATCCTTTACCAAGCCGCGCTCGATGATACGCGCCAGCAGCGTCACGTCGATATTCCCGGCGGAAATCAGCACGCCTAATTTCTTGCCGGCGTGCGGAGTCTTCTTGTTCAGTACCGCAGCCGCAGCGACAGCGCCCGCTCCCTCGGTCAGCGTTTTTTCCTTTTCGAGAAGAAGCAAAATCGCGTTGGCTATCTCTTCCTCGTCCACGGTCACAATTTCATCTACGTATTTCCGCACAAGTGGAAATGTGTGCACTCCCGCCGACCGCACGGCAATGCCATCGGCGATGGTTTTCTCAGCGGGCAAAGTGACGACCTTTTTCTTTTCGATCGCTGCCTTCATCGAAGGCAACTTCGAAGTTTGCACGCCGACGACCCGGATCTTCGGCTTCATTTCCTTGACCGCGCAAGCCACGCCTGCAATCAGTCCACCTCCGCCGACGGGAATCACCAGCGCATCCAGATCTTCTACCTGTTCGAGCATTTCGATTCCCAGCGTTCCTTGGCCGGCGATCACTGCTTCATCGTCAAACGGATGGATGAACGTGAGGCCCTGCTCGTCGCAGCGGCGCAGTGCTTCTTGGCAAGCCTCGTCATAGTTCGCTCCGAACAGAATCACTTCCGCGCCATGGCCGCGCGTGGCAGAAACTTTCACCAGCGGCGTCGTGAGCGGCATGCAAATTTGTGACGCGATTCCGCGTTTCGTCGCGTGATACGCGACGGCCTGCGCGTGATTGCCAGCCGAAGCCGCGATCACTCCGCGCCGGCGCTCGTCGTCCGTGAGCAAGAGAATCTTGTTGAGCGCACCGCGCTCCTTGAACGAGCCGGTCATCTGCAGGTTTTCAAGCTTCAGGAAGATGGAGTTTCCGCTCAATTGCGAGAACGTTTCTGAGCGCATGAATGGCGAAACGAAGATCGAGCTACGAATACGTTTCGAGGCTTGCTGGATCGCTTTCAATGTGACCATTGTGCCGGGCCCTTTCGTGTGCTCCCGCTGTGAACTTCGTTTTTGTCCCTAAAAACAGTAAAGGCCGTTGCCCATTTCGGGTAACGGCCTCTGGCGTTTCCAACTGGAAGTTCGCCGCCGGCCGTTATCCGCTCCTAATAGTGGGAATAATTCCCGCAACAGCTGCGGCAGAGCCGAAAGGTGTGTAATGACGGTCGAAAGCGCAATGCAAAATCGGAAGCGAGGCGAGTGAATACCACAACCGCTGAATCGGGAGGGTCACTGGCCGAAGATGTTGCTGACAGTGCATCGCCACAATAACGGATATCACGGCGCTCGCGGGCGTGGCAAACGAAAAGTTCAGAGGATTTCAATCCATCATTAAAATCTGGTCGGTGTGCGGCGTGGGAGGTCTACAGTGTTAGCAAAAAAGACGGCGGGCAACGATCGCTCTCGCGAACGCTGCCCGCTGGGGGACGTGCTCTCTGGGGTCTGCAGGTGGTCTTGAAATTTCACTCGGCAATGGTTACGAATCGCGTTTTGCCTCCGAAGTGAATTTCGGTGATCTTGTTGTCGTTGATCACGAAGGCCGAGAACCTTGCCTTGCTGGTCTCATCCTTCCATTGTACGGGCGCCTCGGCTACGACTTTGCCGTTCATCGAAAGCTTCACGTGTGTATCGTCCACGGTTACGGCATAGTCGCCGGGCTTGAGGTCCTTACCCGCAAGAGTCGTCGGATTCAGCAGGCTCATGGTTGTGTTTACGCCCGCCTTGGTGTCTTTTGCTGGAGCCATCTGCGCGCTGATCGAAACCAGGAGCACCAGCGCCGCGAGAATTGTAAAAATCTGCTTCCTTGAGTGACGCGACATTTTTACTTCCTCCTCGGATTTTGTTTGCCCCTCGCACACGCTTAGACGCGGAGGTTTGCAGGGCGAGAGCAAAATCACAAAGGATTTAACGAAAAAATATCGCAGGGAAATAAACTGATGAGTTAACGCGAAAACGAACACCGTCCGCGCAAAACCGAACAGTGCTCGCGCCGCAAAGACGCGCGGAAAAGTCCCCGACTCCGAATATTGGTACGCACGCGCGTCTCAAAATGTTTCGCTGCGCACCGAAATAGCCGGACGCGCTGCGTTTGACACCTCTGCGCCCCTAATCAATAATCGCTGGGCATGATTGGATCGCTGCGCGGCAAGCTGATCGAAAAGCGCCCAAACCTTGTGCTGCTGGACGTGGGCGGCGTCGGTTACCAGGTGCTCATTCCGCTTTCAACCTTTACGAGTCTTGGCGCGCTCCATGCAGAAGCCACTCTCCTGGTTCATACGCATGTGCGTGAAGACCAGTTGGCGCTGTATGGTTTCCTGACCTCGCGCGAAAAACAGTGCTTCGAGCTGCTGATATCCGCCTCGGGTGTCGGCCCCTCGCTCGCCCTGAAGATTCTTTCCGGCATGGGTTTGGATGAACTTGTCCCCGCGATCCGCAAAGGTGATCTCGCGCAGCTGGTCCGAATCCCCGGCGTGGGACGCAAAACAGCCGAGCGCATAGTGCTTGAATTGCGCGATAAACTGGCTGCGGTGGATGTGCCGGAGGTAGGGAAGCCAGCGACGCGTTCGCAGCTTGAATCGGATGTAGCGTCGGCGCTAGTGAATCTGGGCTACGATGAACGGGCGGTGGAAAGCGCCATGGCGAAGTCTCGCGGGACGGTGGGCAACGATTTTGAATCATTATTGCGCGCCTCGCTTCAGGTGCTGGGCGGCGCCGTCATGCAAAAATCGAAACACGACGAATGACGAAAATGCCTGAAAAAGTGAATCATCCGCACAATCGAATCATCTCAGGCCAGGCGCTTGATGACGACGCGCGCATCGAAGCCAGCATCCGGCCGACGAAATTATCCGATTACATCGGCCAGAATCGCGTGAAGGAAAATCTGCAGATTGCCGTCGAAGCGGCGCGCACGCGCGGCGAAGCTCTCGATCACGTGCTGCTCTACGGCCCACCGGGCCTGGGCAAGACCACGCTCGCGCAAATCCTCGCGAACGAAATGGGCTCGGCCATCAAGATCAGCTCGGGCCCGCTGCTCGAAAAAAAAGGCGACCTCACTGCGGTGCTCACATCGCTGGAAAAGAGCGACTTTTTCTTTCTCGATGAGATTCACCGCTTGCAGCCCTCCATGGAAGAAATTCTTTATCCCGCGATGGAAGATTTTCGCGTCGATTTGATCATTGGCCAAGGCCCCGGCGCGCGCGTTCACCCCTATCAATTGAATCGCTTCACATTGATCGGCGCAACGACCCGCGCGGGACTGATCATGGCGCCGCTACGCTCGCGCTTCGGCATCGTGCATCGCCTGGAATTCTATTCGCCCGACGACTTGTTGCGCATCGTGCAGCGCTCGGCAAAGATTCTGGGCATCACCATGGACGAGTCCGGCGCTTCCGAAATTGCCCGGCGCAGCCGTGGCACTCCGCGCGTGGCCAATCGTCTGCTGCGACGCGTTCGCGACTTCGCGGAAGTGCGCGCCGAAGGCCACATCGATCTGGGTGTGGCGCGCGACGCACTCGCAATGCTCGGCGTAGATGAGCACGGACTTGACGAAGTGGACCGCAACCTGCTCCTCACAATTATCCAAAAGTATTCTGGCGGTCCGGTGGGCTTGAACACGCTAGCCGCTTCGCTCAGCGAAGAAGAAGACGCCATTGAGGAAATCTACGAGCCCTACCTGATGCAGCTAGGGTTGCTGGACCGCACCCAGCGCGGCCGCGTAGCCACAGCCTTGGCCTACAAGCATTTCAAAATGGACGAACCACGCCGCCAGCCCGGCCTATTTAGCTGAAAAGCGAACCCCCCAAGCTAGCTCTTCATCCGGTGAATTTCACCAAAGACAATTGCTTCGCCGTACAGTTCACCGTAAGCGTGAAATTGATGGTCTGCTTGGTGCTGGCTGTTGTGGCAGTGAATGTCACCGTGTAGTTCGGAGGCTGTTTCGTGGACGTGCTCGAGCCGCCGCAAGCCGCGATTGAGCAGATTGCAACGATGGCAATGACGATCGCCACGCGACTGAATCAGAAGCGGTGCGACGCCAGGTTGCGTTCCGGTTTGTTGGTGTCGCGAACCACGCCAGGAACGCAAAACCAAAAAAACGCCAGCAGCCACGCCGTGCGAGATGCTAGAGGCAAAGTCACAGGGCGATTCGAGAAGTTCATGAAATCGTGCGGCTGCCAGAACCTAGCCGTAGTAGCAGGAGTGGCAACCACGCTGACGGGCGTCGTAGCGGGATTGTTCGTGACTTGCACCATCGCGGGTATAGCTGCGCCATCGAACGTCGCAAGAAAGCTTCGACTCGGCGAATTTTCTCTGCAAACACGGCGTCTCTGCGGTGAATGCAATCCTCTTCAGGCTAGAATGGTCTCGCATCCATGCAGGGGATCTATCTCTCGTTGGGATCGAATATCGGAGACCGAGCGCTGAACATCGCCCGCGCGATCGAGGTCTTGCCCGCGCATGGCGTGCGCGTGGTGCGGCAATCGGCGCTCTATGAAACCGAGCCGGTGGAAGTGCGCGCACAGGACTGGTTTCTGAATTGCGTGGTTGAAGTGGAAACCGATTCAACGCCGCGAGAACTGATGCACGTATTGCTGGAGATTGAGCGCTCGATGGGCCGCCTGCGCGTTACTCCCAAGGGGCCGCGCATGATTGATATGGACATTCTGCTTTTTGGCACGATGATCGTTCGGGAAGTGGGGCTGGAAATTCCGCATCCACGCATAGCGCAGCGCCGTTTCGTGCTAGTCCCGTTCACTGAGATAACGCCGGGCGCCCTCCATCCGGTGCTGAAGAAAACGATTGCCGAGTTGCTCGCCGAAACGCCCGACCTCAGCGAAGTGCGGCTTTTCGCATAGCGTCGGCCTGCCTACCGGCAGGTAGGCGTCTCGCCAGCTGTTTTTGGCCTTGGCTAGTTTCGACAGAAAGTCAACGCAGCGCTGGTGCCACGTTAAAGACCGGGCGCAGCAAGCAGCGCCCCTCCCAGGAATCCACGCGACAATGCGGTCCGCCACGAGCCCGGCTTTATTTCTAGCTAGTGCGCAGCACCTTCAACCAGTGCAGCGTCAGTGGCTTCGGCTCGAGTGCCTCGAGCTCGATTTCCGCGACGCGTCCTTCGCTTCGTTCGCGCCAACGATAGACGCCCGGCTCGGTTTCTTCGTGCACGTGGCCAATCGCTGGACGCAGAAAATCCCGCGCGTCGGAAAGCGAAACCTTCTCCTGTGCGGCAGGACGCGTCAGCGCTTCCACCGCATAACTGCGCAGCAGCTTCGGCCAATAGGCGTCGAAAAGTTCCGAGGAAGCAAAAATATCGCTCCAAGCGACTTCGCCGCCGTATGCGACGATGACGCCGACAACACGCTCGCCCTTAAGCCCGGACGTCGCGCGCTCGAAACGCTTCTGCACTTCCTGCGCGAAGTTCTCAACTGACGGTCCGACGGCTGCGGATTGATAAATACTCCGATAGCCTTCGGTCGGTGCAGCCGACGCCATGAGCCGCGAAAGCTGCTGCGATGAAATAGGTGGGGGCGTCACCGCTAGGTTGGACCCCAGGTCACGTTGCTCCATTGCCGCAGCCGTGTCACCACGCACGGCCGCCCACACTTGGCTCTGGTCCGAATCGATCGCGGCCTTTTCGCGCACGGTGGGATGAACCATCGTTCGCGCTGCGGAAAATTTCGCGTCGCCGTTAGTCCAACGGCTATGCTCGACGCAAAACACATCGAGCGGCAGCGGTTTCGCCCCGATCGGAATGATGCGGTCTTTGGCGATGATGCGATCCTGCTTGCCGCCGGAAACCACCTCGCCTGCGAGCAGCAGCAGTGGCCTCGTGCCACGATTGATGAGCACAAGCTGGTTGACTTGCGCGCCGCTGGAGACGTACGGAACCGGTTGAGCGTCGCCATTGCGCGACCGACGGATGGCATCGCCCTGCTCGGTCACGACTGCTTCGCCAGAGGCGAGCGCCGCGTCGAGCGTTTGAAAGGCCTCGGTATTCGCGTCTTGCGATGAAAGCACCGGAAACACGGTGAGAGTTTCGTACGTTACCGGTTGGCCGATGCGCCAGCCGGCAGGTGCTTGCGGGCTGGGTTCCGCCTCGACCTCGATCAAGGGCTCGGCATTAACGACTGCACGTGAAGTACTGCAAGCCCAAGATACAATAACAGCTAAAGTGACGGTGGCGCCCAGACTTAGGATCCATATCCACTTCGGAATGGCCTGCATGACGTTCTCCTGGATGGCTCGCGGCGGCAACGAAAATCCGCGCGGCTTCATGGTGAGAACGTGCGGGCATCAATTCCTTGCAGGATTTTTCGGAGTAGCGCCGGACTGCCTACCGGCAGGCGTCTCGCCGGCAAACGTGGTTTGCTGATCTGACCGCGCGGAAGGAAGTTGACACTGCCAAGGACCTGCAGCTTAGTTAAAGGTGTTCGCGATCCTTAATTTGCTTCTCGCGTTTCTTCTTCTCTTCTTCTTCGGTCCGTTCCCATTCCAGCAGATCTTCTTCGGACATCTGGTAATCATCGCGAGAAGCAAACATCGTGTTGCGCCGGCTAGTGCGAGCGGTCCGGACGCCGCGCCGCTTTTTGGTGCTCGAAGCAAAATTCCGCATGCTGCGGATGGGATCGGCAAGAGCGCCCGCCTCTACCAAAAGCTCGCCTACTTTCTCCAGGAAGTCATGCAAATGGTAGGGCTTGAGTAGGTAGGGCAGCGCCTCGCGCTCGAGGACCGGCTGCGCCTGCTTTGCCGCTAGCATCGGTACCAAGAAGAGCACGCGGATACCCTTGGGGCGGGCAGCATCGAGAACGGCGTCTTCCGGTGCGTCCGCTGCACCTTGAGCCAGATCTTTCAGCGTGTAGAAGAGCGGGCCGCGTACGTCGGTCATCGCCACGTTCACGATGACCAGATTCCACTCCCCGGTCGCCAGTTCCAACATGGCTGCCGAGGCGAGCGGAACGATGCGCACGCGCCAACCCTCTGAATCGAGGATGTTTTTCAACGCGCGCTGACTGACGATATCGTCGTCAACGATGAGGATGCCGATTTGCGCCAACGCAGCTCCCGCCAGGTCTTTCCCTGCGAGTATATCGGCCTGACCGCGGTTCGACATCTGGCCATCCGCCGGGTTTCCAGAGCGCGTGCTGCCCGCCTGTACAGGCGAACTAAAAGCGAAAATAATAGTTGACATAGCGAACAAAAGGCGAATATAGTCTCCCTCGTGCGGCGAGGCAATCAATGGCCACTTTCCCCATTCTTCGTGCGACACCAGCGACGCTTGAGCGTCCTCGGAAGCGTGCGAAGCAGACCAGTCTCACCCTTTTCCCCACAGCCGCTCGCCACGGCACCTGTGAGTCCGCCAGCGAAGCTTCCGCGCCCCCTCCGACGCCAAGCCGGAGTACGAAGCCCGCTACGGAACTGGTCGGCATTGCACGCCTCGCCGCTTCCTCCCCTCGCGCCGAAGCCAAGCGCGGGACGGAGTATTTCCTGCTGCCCGTCCGTTCCATACTGAACCACTGCGATTCCGAACGAGTCCCGTTTCGCTGGACCGTGAACCCGTACCGCGGGTGCGAATTCGGCTGCCACTACTGTTATGCGCGCTATACCCACGAATATATGGAGCTCGATGGCAACGAGTTCGAGTCCAAGATATACGTGAAGAAGGATGCCGGCCCCCTAGCCCAGCGCGATTTAGCCAGCGAGAAGATCTGGGGCGAACACATCGCCATCGGCACAGCCACCGATCCTTACCAGCCGGCCGAGCGCGAATTCGGCGCGACACGCGCGATCCTGGAAAAAATGGCCGAGCGCGAGGGCCTGAATCTCTCCATTACCACGAAGTCGAATCAGGTGCTGCACGACGTTGATTTGTTGAAGCGTATTTCGGAACGCTCCGCGTTGGTGGTGAACCTGAGCGTTACCACCGTGCGCAGCAGGCTCGCTCGAATGCTCGAACCTCGGGCGCCACGGCCGGATTTGCGTTTGGAAGCGGTGCGCGTTCTGAATGAAGCCGGGGTCTCCGCGGGAGTGCTGGCCATGCCGATTCTTCCCGGCATCACCGACCGCCCCGAAGATCTGGACGCGCTGGCACGCGCAGCGCGCGACGCTCGCGCGCGTTGGTTTGCCGGCAACGTGCTGTTTCTGACGCCCACGTCCCTGAAACATTTTTTGCCATTCCTGGACGCAAAATTCCCCAAGCTGTCGCGCCAATATCATGCCTGGTACGGACGTCACGGAAACGCGCCTGATGCTTACAAGAAGAACCTTGCAGCGCGCGTCGAAAATCTGCGCAATAAATACGGTCTCGGTTCGCGCCCGGACCGCTCGATTAACCGGGCGTGGCGTTCACCGCAGCTGCAGCTTTCACTCGAGAATGGAGCGCAATGATGCCCAGGATGAGGACCGGACGTTCGAAAGGCCACAGACGCAAAAGGAGCGCTTCGCACGCCCTGGAGTCGGCGCCGTTAGTCCCACAAACCAAGCCTGCACGCGGCATGAAGTTGAAGCACGTCTCCGCGCTCACTCTGCTTCTTGCAGGGCTATGCTTGCTTGCGTACCTAGCCGGCCACGTAGATCTTTCGGCGGCTACTGCGGCGCCATCCGTAACAATTAGCGACGCAAAGGAGCACTCCATGTTTCTGGGTTTGCGCACCGTGAAGTACGAAGTGCAGGATATGGCCAAGGCCAAGGAGTGGTACACGAAAGCGTTGGGTTTCCCGCCTTATTTCGACGAGCCTGCCTACTACGTGGGCTATAACGTCGGTGGATATGACCTTGGCTTGGTGCCCGCGAAAGCGGAGACAAAACGAGCGCCAGCCGGAGTCGCATACTGGGGAGTTGAGGACGCGCGCGCAGCATACCAGCGGCTGCTCGATCTCGGTGCCACTCCAGTGGAGGAAATACAAGACGTCGGCGGCGGGATGCTTGCCGGCGAGGTGCGCGACCCTTTCGGCAACGTGCTGGGCATCATTTACAACCCGCTGTTCAAGCCAGGCGAAGCCAAGTAGCCAGCTGCGCAAGTCAGGGGCGCGGCATGTCGGAGATGGGCCGGTTGCGTCCTGATGACGCGGCGGGACCCGCTAGGAGGGCCGTGCCCCCGTGATCCAGCATCATGGCACAATAATCCGCGATGCCTCCTTCGCCGCCTCGGCCGGCGGAGGGAACCGCGTGCGCAGAAACCCGAGGAATGCGCGCGAACGCTGTCGCCCATTCGTCTCCTGTTTGCCGACGCGCAATAGAAAAACCAGCAAGTTCAGAATGTCGGATTCCCTGAGCGCCGGAAATCCTGCGCGCTCGGCTTGTTCTTTCCGCATTTTGTCCAGAAGTTCGGCAATCGCGGCATAGAGCGCGTGCGCCACCGGCAAATCCGGGGGCCGTTCGTAGTAAATTCCCGTTGCAAGAGTGCGATACGTTTCGGCCAGAGCTTCTAGCGACGAAAGAACAGCAACATCGTTCAGATCCTTGTTCTGTGCCTGGAAATTCAGGATCGTTGCCGCGATGCCGCTGACCACAGGCCAGCGCTCGTAGATAAATTCCACATCGAATTCGATCTTGGGATAGGGAAGCGTGTCGCGCGAAATTGGCTCGCGGTGCTCGGTCTCGTACCGATGCGCCGTGATCAAGTACGAGCAATCCTGCGGACAATCAATTGTGACTTCGCGCTCGCGCCCGCAACAAACCGCGCAAATCTTCTCGCCCATCGCCGGACAAAGCCGCTTTGGCGGCCGCTTTTCGCAAATCGGACAGCTCATTCACATTCCCTAATTGAATTTGTTGGCTACCTAGCCAAGAGAATCAGACTACGGGAAGAGCTAATCCGCGGCAAGTTTCAGCGAGTTCCTTAACCACAAGACGTCGTCGCTCTAAACGAATTCGGTAAGCAGTTGGGCCGACTCCATCCGAAAACCATACGCTGGGAAGAGCGAACTGCTAGGCAGGCTGCGCGGTGGCTCGCTGCTGCGCGTGAAACTTGTTGAGCGCCTCGACATTTTGCAGGATCGTGTTGATCACGAATTCATCGCCGAATTTCGAATTGATCATCAGATTGTAGAGCGGCCGGTGCGGCCATTCGGCGCCGAAATAGTGGCGAATGAAATCGGCGCGTTCCCGGTCCACCTCGTTCACCAACCGCAGTGCTTCCTTCTCGGATCTGCCAATGGATCGAAGGCGCCGAACTTTTTCCTCGACTGGCGCATAGATAAAAACATGAAATACATCCGCGCGATTGCGAAGAATATACGGCGACCCGCGCCCTACGATCACGGAATTGCCGCGCGAAGCCACGTCTTCGATCACGCGGTGCAGCATTTCCACCATGCAATCTGTATCGAACACGCGGGAGTCGCCGATGGCCAGAGCGCGTTCATAACTGCCGCGCGCATACACCTTGAAAAGGCGGTACAAGAATGGGTCCACACGCTCGTCGCAGCGTTTCGCGGCCAGCGCATCCACATTTGCGGCGCGCGCGATTTCAGCGGTGATTTCTTCGTCCCAGAGTTTCCAACCAAGGTGTTCAGCGAGCGACTTCGCGATCAGCGTGCCGCCGCTGCCGTACTCTCGTTCGAGGGTGATGATCTTGACCGGCACGGTCGAACCCCAATGGCCCTAGTGTACCGCCATTGGGCCGCCCGGTTTCACTTTCTTCATCAAGAACACCAGAGGAACCATGAACGCAACGAGGATTCCCAGAATCCAAAAATTATCTATGTATGCCAGCATCGTTGCCTGCTGATTCAGCAAGTTCGCTGCGATTCCGTGCGCTTGGCGCGCGGCTTCATAAGCGCTCGATCCGTGCGACTCCAGCAGACGCGTTGTGTTGTTGATCAGCGCCTGATATTGGCCATTTCCTGAATTAAGGTTATGCGTCAGATCGGATTGATGGGCTTGTGCGCGCCGCGCCAGCATGGTGGTGACAAACGAAATTCCCACGCTGCCGCCCACGTTTCTCGCGAGGTTGATCAAACCAGAAGCAGCATTATTCTTTCCAGGCGGCAAAAAAGCGTAGGCGGCTGTATTGATCGGAACAAAAAGGAACGCCAGGGCCAGCGCCTGGAAGGCCCGCGACGTTGCCACCGTGCGGAAATCCACCAAGGTATCGAAGTTAGTCATGTGAATGAGGGCGATCGAAAGAAGCGTGAATCCAAAAAATAGCAGCCGTCGCGCATCGGTGTGGCCAAGTAAGTAGCCCACAAATGGCATGCACAAAATAATCGCAATTCCGCCTGGCATCAGCGCCAGTCCGGCTTGCTCTGCGGTGTATCCCATCAACTCCTGTACGAACTGAGGGATCAGCACCGTACTTGACAACAGCGCGAAGCCGACCATAAACATCATCAGGTTACCGACCGCGAACGAGCGGTCCCTGAAAAGATGGAGATCGATGATCGGGTGCTCATGATGCCACTCCCAGAAGCACACGGC
>Ga0208603_1000067_pt1 | contig 15830 bp, 10 predicted proteins | sample MicForSoSWNC24_M_FD_188001 | JGI IMG/M metagenome (GOLD analysis project Ga0208603, IMG submission 188001) | Forest soil microbial communities from Harvard Forest Long Term Ecological Research site in Petersham, Massachusetts, USA - MetaG HF008... | ecosystem: Environmental > Terrestrial > Soil... | reverse complement strand
CTGCGCCACGGATTGCTCGCCAGCGGACCAACGCTGCGCCGTTGCCGTTTGTTTCGCAGCCGCCTTCTTTCCGCCGATCGCGGGATGGGCGTGAAATGCCGCAAGCCAGTCTCGGCGACTAAGCGTCGCCCAAGCATCATCCGCCGCATCGTAAAGGCCCGCCGCATCGCTGAAGGGCCGACGCGCCAACACCTGCTCGACCCATTTTTTCGAAACGCAGCAATCCAGGAGCGCCTTAGCCGCCTGGGCTTGTGCCATCTGGTTCAATCGTTCAATCCCGGTAAGCCTGTCCGCCGCCTGCGACGCCCGCCCGAAAGCACGGAAACGGCTGACTCCACCGTCCGGAAAAATATTCAGCCGCACATGAGTGGCCGGACCTGCGTCGTGTAGCTGGTTGCGAAAAATATGAAGACGGTTCGCCTTCAGCGGAATCTGCGGTAGCAGTTGCTGCCAGTCCACGGCCGAGGAGTCAGACGTCAAGCGGGAGATCTCCGCTTTGCCACCTTCCGCGTAGCAAACCTCTACCGAACAGCTGTCGGGAAAATTTCCTTTGAAATGTGTGGTGTCAATTTCAATCCGATCGATCGAGCCTGCCATCCCCAATTTAACGATTGCCCAATCGTGGCCCGGTCCCCGACGGCGACGCGTTTCCCAACCGTCACTCATCTGTTTTGCGCGCCCCGGCATCAGCAAGTTCAACGGCGCGCTATAGAATTGATCGCTGGACGCAACGGCGCGCCCGCCATTTTCGACCGCCGCCAGGTCGAATTCTCCTTTGCTCATTCGCGCCGCGTCGGGAATCACTTCCCCATATAGTCGCAGCCGCGCCACGCCGCCGTCGGGATATATTTTGAAGCGCACGTGCGTGAAGCGTCCGGCGTGTTCGATGGCGACATGATTTTGCGAATCGCCTTTCAGTGCGGTTTCCGGTAACAATTCCGTCCACTTTGCCGTCGAGGCGAGGAGTTGTTTTTTTTCGTCCTTGTAGGGTACTGCGCCGCCGATTTTGCAACCCTCGAGCGAAAATCGCCCGGGATAGTTTCCCGTGAAGAAGCTGGTATCCACTACCACGCCGCGGAGAATTCCCGGCAAACCCAACCGGATAATGCACCAATCGCATCCCGGCGTGCGCCGCCGGCGCGTCTCCCAGCCATCCATCCAATGTCCGCGCGACGTGAATCTTCCTTCGACAAAAATCGGCTTCGCCTGCTTCAACAGATTTTCTTTGGGAGCGAAAAATTCGTCGTTGGCCGCAATCACGCGCCCGCCCAGCCGCTCGGCTGCCAGATCAACAAGTTGAGTGAAATCGTTCATACCGAGCCTCGCAACAGAACATGGCCTATGGGGCTCGCGGAAAATTCTCCGCGCTCGAAAATCTTGCGGCCTCGCAAGAATGTCGTGGCAACCATTCCCTTAAGTTCGCGTCCGGCGTACGGCGTGATTTTGTGACGGTGATGTAGTTGGACCGGATCCACGCGAAACTTTTCGTCGGGATTCCAGATCGCAAAATCGGCGTCGCAACCCACCGCGATGGACCCCTTGCGTCGATCCAACCCCGCGAGCCGCGCCGGGCCCTCGCATAACCACTTCGCAACGTGCGTGACAGCATAGCCGCGCGCGCTTGCCTGCGTCCAGACGGCAGGCAAACTCAGTTGCAGGGACGCGATCCCGCCCCACGCGCGCAAGAAGTCGCCCTCCTCAGGCAGCTTCATGGCTGGAGGGCACGGCGAATGATCCGTCGCTATGAAATCAATCGTGCCGTTCGCGAGTCCTTCCCACAATTTCTCGCGATTCTCCTGCTCGCGAATCGGCGGCGCGCATTTGAATTCCGTCGCGCCCTCTGGAACCTCCTCTGCGGTGAACGTCAAATAGTGCGGGCAGGTCTCGACGCTAACTTTGGCGCCGTCGTTTCGCGCGTGCTGCAGCACCGGAATCGCGTCGCACGACGATAAGTGCACGATATGAATCCGCGCGTTAAACTCGCGGCTCAAGCGCAGTAGCAGCGCGACCGCTTCGTTCTCCGCATCGCGCGGACGGGACGCGAGCCACCTGCTATAGCGCCGCGCGGACGCATTCTTGGGCAGGTTTGCAACGGCTTTCTCGATCGGCTCCGGCATCTCTGCGTGCCCCAACAGAGGCGCGCCCAGTGCGACAAGTTCCGGCAGGGCGCTGCGAAGATGTTCCTTTGTCACGAATTCGAATTCCGGAACGCCGCTGGGCACCAGGAAACACTTGAAACCGAAAACGCCCGCTTCCCACAGTGGCCGTAGCTCGGCAATGTTTCCGGGAACCAGGCCGCCCCAAAATCCCGCATCCACCCAAAGTTTGCCCGCCGCTGCGGCCAGCTTTTCGCGAAACGCTCCTGCCGATGTCGTTGAGGGGATGCTATTGAGCGGCATCTCAACCGAGGTCGTTACGCCGCCCGCAGCAGCCGCGCGTGTGGCGCTCGAAAATCCTTCCCACTCCGTGCGGCCAGGCTCATTGATATGAACGTGCGTGTCCACAATCCCGGGCATCACCACCAAGTCGCCGGCCTCGTGGATGGCAACTCGGCTGGGAACTTCGTTGAACTCGGTCAGCGCCGTTACCACGCCGCCACGAACGTGTATCGCCGCCGCTCGCTCACCATCGGGCGTGACAACACGCTTTCCGCGAACGATGAGATCATCTGTTGCGGTCGGCCCTGGCGACGAATTCCCTGAGGGATCAGGAGGCTTATTCATGTGCGCTCAGCCTGCCAGACTTTCGATGAATTCCGCGAGCAAATTCCGCGCCACGGTGCGGCGATAACGTAACGTTGAGCGCATATCGTCTATCGGCGCAATTTCACGGGCCAGCGCCTCCTGCGCGACTTTCAGAATCGCAGGCTCCGGCCTCTGTCCGCGCAGCACTTCCTCGGTGCGAACCGCACGCAGCGCCGTAGGCGCCACACTGCCAAGGACGATCCGCACATCGCCGATTCTGCCTGGGTCCATGCGCGCCGCCGCCGCAAAGCACACTTTCGAGATCGCCTGCGCGCGCCGCGTGCCAACTTTCCGGAAATATTGCCTCCAAGCGTTCTTGTTACGCGGCACACGAACCCGGCGAATCAATTCTGCCGGCTGCAAATCCATTTGCTTGTATCCGGAATGAAATTGCTGGTAGGGAATCCAGCGCACACCGCTCGCGGACACGATTTCGATTTCCGCGTCATATACCAGCAGCGCCGGAGGCGAATCCGCCGCGGGCGAAGCGTTGGCGATGTTGCCGCCGAGCGTTCCGCGATTCTGCGTTGCCACGCTCCCCGTTTCCGCAGCCGCCCGGCACAGCAGCGGAAATTCGCGCGCCAGAATTTCATGCCGCCGCACTTCCGTGTAAGTCGTCAACGCGCCGAGCGTGACGTGATCCGCGCTTGTCTCGATTCCGCGCAACTCGGCCAAATTCCATATGTTCAAGAATTTCTCGCGCGGCAGCTTCCCCGCTTCGAGCAATACCATCAAATCAGTGCCGCCCGCGAACGGCTTCCATACGCCCGGCTCCTTCGCCATTCGGTCAAGCGTCTCAGTAAGGTCCCTCGGCGTCTCCATGTGGTAGCCCGGGAGAAACGCCCTCACGCGCCAGTCCCCGATTGCCCTTCAGCCTCGTCAGAATGCCGCACCGCTTCAACCACGGATTCGAAAATCTTCATGTAGCCGGTGCAGCGGCACAAATTCCCCGAAAGCCCTTCGCGAATCTGCGCGTCGTCCGGATGCGGATTCCGAGCAAGCAGATTCACCGCCGCCAGAATCATCCCAGGAGTGCAAATCCCGCACTGCGCGCCGCCATAAGTCAGGAACGCCTCCTGCACCGCGTGCAACGCACCGCCGCCCGACGCAACGCCTTCAATCGTGCGTATCTTCACGCCCTGAGCTTGCAACACCGGCACGAGGCAGCTATTCACTAGCGCGCCATCCATTTCTACCGAACACGCCCCGCATTCGCCTTCGCCGCAACCTTCCTTCGTTCCGGTAAGTTTCAATTGTTCGCGCAGCACGTCAAGCAGCCGCGCCATCGGATACGCTTCGAGGGTCACGCTCTCGCCATTCACCTCGCACCGCACGGAAACTTTGCGCACCAGCTCAGACATGCGCGCCTTCCCATGCCTTGGGCGGCATCGCGGCCAGCATTTCGAGCAGTGCTTCCGGCGTAATCGGAATTTGCCGCACGTCGGCGCCAGTCGCGTGCGCAATCGCATTCGCAATCGCCGGCGCCGTGCCGTCGAGCGGCAGTTCGCCGATGCCCTTCGCGCCCGCCGGCCCCCGCTCGTAAGGAATCTCCTCGAAGAAAACTCGAATCGGCGGCAGATCCATGGAAGTCGGCATCACATAATTGGTCATCTGCGCGTTGGCCATGCGCCCTTCCTGCCACACTACATTTTCGTAGAGAGCGAAGCCGATGCCTTGGGCCACGCCGCCTTCGATTTGCCCGGCCGCGAGCGCCGGATTAATCACCTTGCCCACTTCCTGTACCGCGACGAAATCGTCCACGCGAACTTCCCCAGTGCGCGTGTCCACCAAAACTTCGGCCACGTAAACGGCCCACGCATACGCGCCGTACGCGTCTCCACGATAATGTTCGTCATCCCAATGCAGATCGCGCGGATGCTCGTATTTCACGAAAGACTTCAGCGCGCCGTGCGCATCTACGTATGTGCGGCAAGCGCGAGCGAAATCCGCAGCGCCATCCTCCAACTCCAGCAGCCCGCTTTCGAGCAACGTGCGCTTTAATCCCAGTGCCGCCGTCTCTACCAGCTTACCGACGATCATCGCCGTTCGCGACGCCACCGTCGGCCCGCTATTAGGCACTTGCGCGGTATCCGGCTGCAGAATTTTGATCCGATCGCAATCGAGCCCCAGAGCATCTGCCGCGATCTGCGAAAAAATGGTATTGGTGCCCTGCCCCATTTCGGTGCTGCCGGCCAGGACGTGCACGCTGCCGTCGCGCATCGCTTCCATCGCCACTTCCGACGCCAGATACTCTTCACCCGACCCGGTGAACCCCGCGCCGTGCAAGAACGACGCGAACCCAATCCCCTTCTTGATCGTGCGGCCCGCATTCTCGTCCACAAAACGCTTTCGCTTGGCGTGGTAATCGCTCAATGCGAACGCCCGATCCAGCAAGCGGTTCATGTCCACTTTTTCTTTGACCACCTGGCCCACCGCCAGCGTTTGCCCCTCGCTAATAAAATTGCGCCGGCGCAATTCATCAGGCGCCATCCCAATCGCGTCGGCGACGCGATCCAAGTGCCGCTCCAGCGCAAAAACGCTTTGCGGCGCTCCGAATCCGCGAAACGCTCCATGCGGCGGCGCATTGGTAGCCACCGCTCGGCTATTAATCCGCACGTTCGCGCAGTGATACGGCCCTGCGGCGTGAATCGTCCCGCGCGAAAGCACCACGGGCGAAAGCGTTTCGTACGCGCCTCCGTCAATGGTGAAGTCAATATCCATCGCCAAGAGTTTGCCGTCGCGCGTCACTGCCGTGCGATGCCGCGTCTTTGACGGATGCCGCTTGGTCGTCGCCACCATGTCTTCCGCGCGGTCGTAAATTATTTTCACGGGGCGCCCGGACTTCTGCGCCAGCAGCGCGGCGTGCGCCGCGATCATCGAGGGATATTCTTCCTTGCCGCCAAATCCGCCGCCGGTTTCCGTCTGGACCACGCGCACGCGATCCTTGGGCAAACCAAACAAAATCACCAGCGCTTTGTGCACATAATAGGGACACTGCAGCGAACCCCACACTGTCACACCCTGGGCCGCGTTGAACTGCGCGATCACTCCCTGTGGCTCGATGTAGAGCTGCTCCTGCGCGCAAGTTTCGTACTCGCCCTCCGCAATAAAATCCGCAGCGGCCCAGGCGCTGTCCACATCGCCCTTTTCCACGTAGAACGCCTTAAAAATATTGTCGTGTCCCCAAATGATTTCCTTGCGTGCGAGCGAATCCTCCATCGAAAAAATCGCGGGTAAGGGTTCGATTTCAACGCGCACGCAGCGGCGAGCTTCTTCCAGCAGATATCTATCGTAGTGGGCCAGCAACACAACCGGTTCTTCGCAGTGGTTGACGACGCCGTCGGCAAGGCAGGGCTGATCTTCAATCAGTAGCGCGATGCAATTCTTGCCAGGAATATCCTTCGCGGTGACGATCGTAAATTCGTCCCAAGGAATGTCGCCTTCGAAACGAATCTCGCGAATCCGCCCGCGCGGCGCGGGACTTCGCACCGTCACGCCGTGCAGCATATCCGGAAAAGTCAGATCGTCAACGTAGCGGGCACACCCGGTGACTTTTTCGCGCCCTTCCTTGCGAGGCACCGATTTTCCAATGCTGTGCGTCTCCACCGCAAACCGCCTTAGTAGCGGATTCTATCTTCTTTCTCCTGCCACACGCGAAATGCGGCCAACGCTCCGTCCTGCGCGAGTTGAATCATGGGAATCGCACGCTCGGGATGCGGCCGGCCTATTTCCTGGTAGATAAAGGCGTCGTCGAAGCCGGCCTGCGCCGCGTCCGCCGCTGAATTCGCGAAATAGACACGCGCTGGCCGCGCCCAGTAAATCGCCCCCAGGCACATCGGGCACGGCTCGCAGCTCGTATAAATCTCGCAACCCTGCAAATCGAAGCTGTTCAATTTCCGGCACGCTTCGCGGATGGCAACCACTTCTGCGTGCGCGGTGGGATCGTTCGTGGTGGTCACCGCGTTCGCGCCTTCCGCAATGATCTCGCCGTCTTTCACCACCACAGCGGCAAAGGGACCGCCCGCGCCGGTTCGAACATTCTCCAGCGACAGCGCAATAGCGCGAGCCATGAAAGGGTTGGGCGATTTAGTCATTCAAGTCCCACGTGCAACCGCCAGCTTCGATACGCAAGATTGTAACGCAGCCGCCGCCACGAGCTGGAGAATGTGTTTTCTAGCCTTTGCTGTTTTCAATTCGCCTTTATCTGCGTTCATCTGCGTTCATCTGTGTTGCGGTTGCGATCTCCAGCGCCGGCAAATACCCAGCCGCAAACGACCTTTCCTTGCGGCGCCAGAAATAAAGTAGTGCACTGCCGATCATAATCAGTGCCACGCTCAATCCAGCCCACATTCCAGGCGCGCCGAAGCCCATGCGAAAACAGAGATAAGCCCCCAGCGGCAACCCAACAAGCCAGTAGAAGCACAAATGGCACAACATCGGCGTGCGCGTATCGCCCGCGCCGCGCAAAGCCCCGGTCGCCACCGTTTGCATACCATCAAAAAGCTGAAAGAACGCTGCGACGAAAAGCAGCGCGCTGGCAGGCGGGATCAGCGCCGGGTCAGCCGTGTAGATACGCACGATCGCGCGCGGCACAACCAGAAACGCAACGGCCATGCAGCCCATGAAGCCCGTTCCCAGCAGCATCGCGGTCCAACCCGCGCGGCTCGCCGCGTGCGCGTCCTGCCGTCCCAACGCCTGGCCCACGCGCACCGCCGCCGCCGCGCTGATGCCCAGCGGCACCATGTACGTGAAGCTAGCAGTGTTCAGCGCCACCTGGTGACTCGCTAGCGCCACCGCGCCCAGCCTGCCGATCAGCGCCGTCGCCACCGCGAAGACGCCTACCTCCAGCCCAAATTGCGTCGCAGCCGGCAGACCTAAATACACCAGCCGCCAAACGCGTGGCATATTCGGCAAGCGCGCAGCGTTGCGCAAACCCGTTTTGTTGCGGTGATCGTAGTAGAGCGCGTAGGCCAGCAGCACCGCCATCATGTAAGTCCGCGCGAAGCACGTGGACCAGCCCGACCCCACCGTGCCCATCGGCCGAAAACCCAAATGCCCGTAAACTAACGCCCAATTTCCCGCCAGGTTCACCAGGTTCGCCGACACCAATGCAAACATCACCGGCTTCGCCAGATTCATCCCTTGCAGATACCGCCGAAAAACGAAATACAGCAACAGAGGCAAAGTTCCCCAATTGAGCGTGCGCAAATAAGGAATCGCCTGGTTCAACACGGACGCCTGGATATCCAGCGAGCGCAAAAGCGGCTCGAACAATCGAATCACGCCCATCAGCACCGGCGTGATAGCCAAACTCAGATACACGCCATTTACCAGCGAGCGGTGGCAATCCTCCACGTCGCCCGCGCCGTAGGAATGGGAAACCAGCGTGTCCAGTCCGAGCATCAAGCCCGTACCGAAGATGGCGGCGGAATTAAAAAGTATGCTGCCCAGGCTAACAGCTCCGATCGCCACTGCGCTATCAGCCTGGCGCCCGACCATCATCGTGTCCACGATGGCCATGGTCATCCATCCCAGCTCCGCAAGGACCAGCGGCAGCGCCAGCCGGATCATGGGGCGCGCTTCCTCCGCGATGTAATGTAAAAACAGGCGCTTGATCATGAAAACGCAGTCCTAGCAATGCGAAACATCCGGTTCGGCAGGCTCTGCGGAAATCAATGCACGCAGTGGCAATCCAATCCAACACGAGTTTATACTTTTACGGGCCTTGCGTCTCTCGAATGCGAGAACGCGCCAAAGCTTTTATATCAAGGGGTCGAGATTAAAGCCGCAGCTTGCCGAAAAGCTTGAAACGCCAGAAGGCTGCGACCTGCCAAGTTGACCGCCATCGCGCCGTGGCAGGCGTTCAACGACGCACTGAAGCGCGCCGCTACAACCCCAGCCTGCGTGCTTTTTCACTACGGATGCCAGGTAGCATCCGCTCAAATGCCATTACCGGAGGCATCATGCCAGCACAAGAAAAACGCGTCGTATTGCAGGGCAGTGAGCGCGTCGCCATGCCCGGCGCCCGCGAAGTGGGACCGGCAGATCCGAAAGAACGAATCGAAGTAACGGTATTTCTACGCCGGGGCTCGTCGCCGAAAAAACCGTCGGCCGCAGCAACAGGGAAACTCCCGCCAGCGCAGCGTCAGCATCTTTCGCGCACGGAATTTGCCGCTGTTTACGGCGCCCGCCCGAGTGACATCCAGAAAGTCCGCGCCTTCGCCGCTAAATATGGTTTGAAAGTCATGCAGGAAAGCCGCGCACGCCGCTCCGTGGTCCTTAACGGCACCGTGGAGGCGTTCACTCGCGCCTTCGACGTGCAACTCAGCCGCTGCGAACACCCCGGAGGAATTTGCCGGATTCGCACCGGCACAATTAAGATTCCGGCCCAGCTCGATGGCATTGTCGAAGGCGTTTTTGGTCTCGACAATCGGCCTCAGGCGCAAGCGCATTTCCGCATTCGCAAAAGCAATCCCAACTCGGTGAACGCCCAAGCCTCCACTAATTCTTTCACCGCTCTGCAGGTAGCGCAGGCTTATGACTTCCCCGCCGGAACTGACGGAACCGGCCAAACGATCGGCATTCTGGAATTAGGTGGCGGCTACCGCACCGCCGACCTGAATTCGTATTTCCAAAATCTGGGCATCGCCGCGCCCAAGGTCACAGCCGTTTCTGTTGACGGCGCCACCAATTCGCCGACAGGCAGTGCCAGCGGTCCGGATGGCGAAGTGGAGCTTGATATCGAAGTAGCCGGGGCCGTCGCGCCCGCCGCGCAAATTGCGATGTACTTCGCGCCGAATACCGATCAGGGATTTCTGGACGCGCTCACCACCGCCGTCCACGATACAAAGCTGAAGCCTTCGATCGTTTCCATCAGTTGGGGTGGCCCGGAAAGTTCCTGGACGCAGCAGGCGCTCAACGCTTTCAGTTCCGCGTGCGAAGACGCTTCCGCCATCGGCGTCACAATCTTGGCCGCGTCCGGCGATAACGGCTCGACAGACGGCGCAGCCAGCGGCGCGCCGACGGTTGATTTCCCCGCGTCCAGTCCTTTCGTCCTTGGCTGCGGAGGCACGCGTCTGGCGATTTCGGGCAGCACCATTTCCAGCGAACAAGCCTGGAACGAACTATCTGCCGGCGAAGGGGCCACCGGCGGCGGTGTCAGCGAATTTTTCGCGCTGCCAACTTTCCAGCAAACCGCAAACGTGCCGAAGGCGCCGAATGGATTCGTCGGCCGCGGCGTGCCGGATGTCGCCGGAGATGCCGACCCCGAAAGCGGCTACAACGTGCTCGTCGACGGCCAGCCAACGGTGATTGGCGGGACCAGCGCCGTCGCACCGCTCTGGGCGGGCCTATTGGCGCGCATCAATCAAGCGCTCGGCACCATCGTGGGTTACCTGAATCCGTTGCTCTACGCCGCCAATGTCGAAACGACGCTTCACGACATCACAGCGGGCAACAACGGCAGCTACTCAGCAGGTCCAGGATGGGATGCGTGCACAGGCCTCGGCACGCCCAACGGAGCCGCGCTCCTCGCAGCGCTAAACACGAAGGCGGCGCCGGCGCAACAGGGCCGTTCCAGCAAGCGCAAAACGAAACCGGCAAAACGCAAGGCTGCAGGCGCTACGCGAAAGAAAAAATCCTGATTCATGCGAATGGCATTCATGGTAGTAGGGGCGCTGCTTGCTGCGTCCGGCTTGGGGGGTTCGTAGCGGCGGTCTTAGAGCGCCAGCGTTAGCGGAATGCTAGTTGTCGAATTTCGACGGGCTTTCGGCAAGTTCCTGCCAAACTCCATACGTGATTGCGCCAAGCGCCCCGGTAAAAATCAGATAGAAGGCCAGACGACGCCGGCGTCGCCGCGGCGGGACAGGTGCTGTGTTATCGGCCTGCCCGGGTAGCGCCGCAGGCGCAACCGCGGCCGGCTCCAGTTCCATCGTCACGCGATAAGATTTTCCAGCCGGAATCGTGTGCAGTTCGCCTTCGTTATCGAGCACCAACGTCCCGCGATACGCAGAGATCACCACTTCCAGCGGATTCGTGATCGTCACTTGCCCGTACGCGGGCATTCCATCTGCCGCGCGCAGGATGCCCTCTGGAATTTCGAGCTCGATCTTGTCGGTGCCATTCGAAGAAAACCCCACGGTCCCGTGGTCGACGACCGCCCGCACGATCGCAGAACCCTGCGCCAAAGTGGCAGCACTGGACGCCAACAGGTAAAGTTGGTTCGTTCCCATCTTCAGCCGCAGCGTTCCGCCCGTGTCGGTCTCGACCGTATCCCCGGGATACACTGTTGTGCCCACGGCCAGCTTGGCGTTGTCCATGTGCGCTTCCTGCGCTTGCGTCACCAACCCCAGCGGCTTCTCATTCGCCGCGAATGCAGGCAGGTCCAGCAGGCCAATCACCAACACTACGACCAGGCAGTAACGTCCGATCAATCGCAAGGAATCCTCCGAGAGGTACGAATTCAACGTAGGCGCTGACGCAAAAACCGTCAACGAACAAGGCATGCAATGCTACGTAGGAATTAACGCTGTAGTGGACGTGTAGTGGAAAATCCCGTCGAAATATTTCTGAAAGGCTGCCGCTTGCTTAGTTTTTCGTAGCGTTTAGACCCCCCTTGGTTTGCTTTCGCAATATGGACGGCGCCCTAAAGTGCGCCGCTAGAAGTGCAAAAACACATTTGGCCTTCTCTTTTCTTTCCGCTGCATGAACCGCGAACCCAGTAGTATAGTTTTTGGTCCTGAGGAGGCTCGTAAATGTCATCTGGCCGGCGCGTTGCTGCACTAACCGCACTCATCATTTTTGTAGCAATGCTAAGCGCCGCCGCACCAGCGCAAAACGCGCCACCAGAGAAAACGAGCGCCAACCCCAGCGAACCGCAATTTAATCCGCGCCTCTATCAAGATCTAAAATGGCGCTGCATCGGGCCCTTCCGCGGAGGACGCACTGTGGCCGCCACCGGCGTCCCCGGCAAACCAAATCTTTTTTACATCGGCGTGAATAACGGCGGCGTGTGGAAGAGCACGGATACAGGCCGCACCTGGATTCCCATATTCGACGGCCAGCCGACCGGCTCGATCGGCGCGCTGGCTGTCGCTCCATCGAACCCGGACGTAATTTATGTCGGCAGTGGCGAAGGTCTGCGGCGCCCAGACCTTTCCACCGGCGACGGAATTTACAGATCAGCTGACGGTGGAAACACCTGGATTCACCTGGGGCTTCGCGACGGCCAGCAGATTACGAACATCCTCGTTGACCCGCACGACCCCAATCGCGTTTTCGTCGCGGTACTCGGCCACCCCTATGGACCGAATCCCGACCGCGGCGTTTTCCGCTCAACCGACGGCGGCGAAAACTGGCAGAAAATTTTGTACCAGGACGAAAACACTGGCGCGACCGATCTCGCATTCGATCCCACGAATCCACAAATCGTTTACGCGGTTCTGTGGTCTTCGCGACGCCCCCCGTGGACCACTGGCGCTCCGCTGGAAGGCCACACTGGCGGCCTTTTCAAATCCACGGACGGCGGCGACACTTGGAAGCCGCTCTCGAAGGGCCTGCCGACGAATGAACAAGGCCTAGGCCGCATCGGAATCGGCATCGCGCCCAACGATCCGAATCGGATCTACGCGCTAGTGGATGCACAGCCGGACCTCGGCGGTCTGTTTCGTTCGGATGATGCGGGCGAAAGTTGGCAGCGCGTGAACAACGAAGAACGCATATGGGGACGCGGCTTCGATTTCGCCTGGGTGCGCGTTGCGCCGGATAATCACGATACGATTTACATCTGCAATACTTCCACGTATCGCTCCACCGACGCCGGCGTGAATTTCACCGCGATCAAAGGCGCGCCGGGCGGCGATGACTATCACACCGTCTGGATCAATCCCGAGAATCCGCAAATTATTCTGCTGGCGAGCGATCAAGGCGCCACGCTCAGCGTCAATGGCGGCGCCACCTGGAGTTCCTGGTACAACCAGCCGACCGCGCAGTTCTATCACGTCATCACCGACAATCAATTTCCCTACTGGGTTTACGGCGGGCAGCAGGAAAGTGGCTCTGCGGGCACCGCCAGCCGCAGCGATTGGGGCGAAATCACCTTTCGCGATTGGCACCCAGTGGGAACCGAAGAATATGGCTACGTCGCGCCCGACCCGTTGCATCCGAACTTGATTTATGGTGGCAAGGTCACGCGCTTTGACATGATCACCGGGCAAACGCAGGACGTCTCGCCGGCAATCTTGCGCACCGGAAAATATCGCTTCAACCGCACTGCCCCGCTGATTTTTTCGCCAGCCGCGCCGCACACGCTCTATCTCGGCTCGAATGTTTTATTCAAAACCACTGACGCGGGACACAGTTGGCAACTCATCAGTCCCGATTTGACCCGCGAAGATCCCGGCGTGCCCAAAAATCTCGGCGACCTGGCTGCCAACGATCCGGCCAAAGGCAAACATCGCGGCGTGATTTATTCGCTCGCGCCTTCGCCCGTCGATGCCAACCTGATTTGGGCGGGCACCGATGACGGCCTGATCTGGATCACGCGCGACGCCGGCCAAAATTGGCGCGACATCACGCCTCCCGACCTCACGCCCTGGAGCAAAGTCGCCCAACTCGACGCTTCGCATTTTGATCCCAATACCGTATATGCCGCCGTGAATCGCTTTCGCCTCGACGATTTGCATCCGTACATCTATCGCACGCATGACGGCGGCCAGACCTGGCAGAAAATCACGAATGGCTTGCCCGACGATGCTTCCGTGAACGTCGTGCGCGAAGATCCCGTCCGGCAGGGCTTGCTCTTTGCCGGCACCGAGCGCGCCGTGTACGTCTCCTTCAACGACGGCGACTCCTGGCAATCGCTGCAATTGAATTTGCCGGCGAGTTCGATGCGCGACCTCGTCGTTCACAACGACGACATCGTCGTCGGCACGCACGGCCGCTCGTTCTGGATCCTCGACGACATCACTCCGCTACGGCAGTTCAGCGATCAAGTCACCGGCTCGAGCGCGTTCCTGTTCAAACCAGGCCTCGCCTATCGCGTCCGGCGCAACGTGAATACAGACACGCCGCTGCCTCCCGAAGAGCCTGCCGGAAAAAATCCACCTGACGGTGCGATATTCGATTACTACTTGCAAGCCGCCACCGCCGGGCCGGTCACACTACAGATTCTCGACGGCAGTGGACGAGTCATTCGCAGTTTTTCCAGCGCGGACAAACCTGAAGTCACCACGGACCAGCTCGGCAAGGAATTAAATGTGCCGCTCTACTGGATTCGTCCGCCGCAGATTCTCTCGGCAGCAGAAGGCTCGCATCGCTTCGTGTGGGACCTGCGAATTCCACCGCCGGGGTCAGTCCGTCACGACTATCCGATCTCCGCGATCATTCATGACACGCCGCGCTATCCGCTCGGTCCCGCCGTGTTGCCCGGCGATTACACCGTGAAACTTGAGGCCGCGGGCCAAACGCTGACGCAGCCAATTGAAATCAAAATGGATCCCCGCGTCACCACGCCTACCGACGAGCTCAAACAACAATTCGATCTTGCTTCCCGAGTCTGGGATGCGATGAATACGACCTACGCGAACTTAGGGCAAGTTCGCTCTCTGCGCACTCAATTGAAGGATTTGGGCCGGCAAGCCCCGAAGGGAGACCTCACCGACGCTATCGCCGCGCTGGATCAAAAAGTCGCGGCACTCGAAGGGAAAGCGCAGCGGTTCGGGCCGGCCTCAACCGAGGACAGCTTCGCGCAGTTGAACGGGCAATTCAGCCAACTGCTCACGGTGGTGGACGGCGCCGATGCCGCGCCCACGCAAACCGTGCAGGATACTTTTGCCGACCGCCAGCGAGCGCTAGCGGCCGTCACAAGCGCTTGGGACGACATCAGAGCTCACGCGATCCCCACACTGAATGATCAGCTTCTACGCGCCAAGCTCCCCACCATCAATCTCGACAAGATTCTAGAGCCTGAATCAGAAACCTCGGGCGACGACGAACCATAAAGAGACCCGGTCTCGGAGCGCCGGCTTGACTGCCAGCAGGCACGGGTCCCGACGGCTCTTCGCCTTTGATTTCGTAGCGGCGCACTTCAGTGCGCCATCGATGTCGCGGCGCGGGAATGATGGCGGCGCCTAAAGACCGCGGCTAGCAAACCAAAAACGACGGGATGCTGACGCTCAGATTTTGTCGATCTTCGCCGCCAAAATAAAATCGCTCTCCGTCAATCCATTGATCTTGTGCGTCCATGTCGTCACTTCCGTCTTTCCCCACGACAATAGAATATCTGGGTGATGCCCCTGCTCCTCCGCGATCGCGCCCACTTTATTTGTGAACGCGAGCGCCTGCCGAAAATCGGGGAACGCAAACGCGCGCGTGATGTGATGGCCGTCCACGACCTTCCATTGCGGGACTTGCTTCGCCAGATTTTCAAGTTCCTTCCCGGCCAACGGTGGGACTCCGCCCTTGCACGGCACGCATGTTTTGCTCGCAAGATCGCTCATGATTTCGTCCTCCAGATATCAGACCCAGTCTCCAATTCTACAAGAACCAGCCCTGATCAGGTTGCGGCCCAAGAGAAAACGCAATGAATCGCGCGGTAGCAAGTATCGGACGTGTTCTGCTATTCTCTTGCGCGCATCCGATGGCCAGCAGCAGCTCACGCCAAATCTTGTGAGGGATAAGAATGCCGGATGAAATCAGTGAATTGAAAGAACGCGCTGAGGACGGCGCGCACGAACCTAGCCTCGCACCTGTTACCTTGACGATGGCTGTTCTCGCCGTGCTCGTCGCTGCCGTTACCCTGCTGGGACATCGCGCGCACACCGAGGAAATCATTCTGCAAACGCGCTCGGCCGATCAGTGGGCCTACTACCAGGCCAAGGAAATTCGCCGCCGCAACTACGAGCTTTTTCTCGACGAGCTCTCCGTTTTCTCGCTCCAGACTTCGCAACCAGTGGACGCCATCAAAGAAAAGTACGCAAAGGAAATCGAGCGCTACAAAGAAGAGCTGAAAGACATCGAGGCCGAGGCCAAGAAAGCGGAAGCGGAAGTGAAAATCGAAGAAGCCCGCGCCGATCGCTACGATCTCTC
>Ga0208603_1000065_pt1 | contig 16018 bp, 16 predicted proteins | sample MicForSoSWNC24_M_FD_188001 | JGI IMG/M metagenome (GOLD analysis project Ga0208603, IMG submission 188001) | Forest soil microbial communities from Harvard Forest Long Term Ecological Research site in Petersham, Massachusetts, USA - MetaG HF008... | ecosystem: Environmental > Terrestrial > Soil... | reverse complement strand
GAGAGGCCAGCCATCGGGAGACTTTCCGCCATGAAGTAAATCGGGTCCGGTGATGAGGTAGCCGGCCTCGTCGCGCACAACACCAGTCTCTTTGGCCCATTCGGTGTGTGGGCCGCCGCCAATACACACGAAGAGCCACCGCGTATTGCAGGTGTGGGTCGTCCCCGTCCGGCGATTCGTGAACGTGATGGCCTGTAGAACGCCGTTACCTTGCAAGGCCGTCACCTCGGTATTGGTGAGCACCTCGATGTTTTTCGCGGAATTTATCCGATCCGACAAGTAAGACGAGAGCGTGCTTTTCAACGAATCGTCGCGCACCACGATGGTCACCTTTCGCGCGAATTTCGCAAAGTGCAGTGCCGCTTGGCCCGCCGAATTTCCACCGCCGACGACAAAAACGTGTTCGTTACCGCAAAGCGATGCTTCGCTCGCGCCCGCGCCGTAATAGACGCCCGCCCCGTGGAAGCGATCCTCCCCGGGCAGGCCTAGGCGACGATAATCAATGCCGGTGGCGCAGATTGCGGAGCGCGCAATGATCCTCGATCCGTCGGCGAGGTAACCCACTCGTTTGCCGGCGGAGAATTCTCCGCGAACTCCCTCGCGGGCGAGCAAAATCTCGGCTCCGAACCGGCAGGCTTGTTCGCGGGCGCGTTCCGCCAGGTCGGCGCCGCTGATACCGGAGGGGAAGCCCAGGTAGTTTTCGATTTTCGGGCTGCTGCCCGCCTGCCCGCCGATGGCGCTGCGTTCGACCAACACCGTCGCGAGGCCCTCGGAGGCAGCATAAACCGCAGCACTCAAACCCGCGGGCCCAGCGCCGTAGATAGCCACGTCGTACTCGGACCGCGACGGATCGCGGAACCATCCGAGCTTTTCAGTGATCTGGCGGATCGTGGGATTCTGCATTCGCGCGCCATCTGCAAAAACGCAGACTGGCAGCCGGGAATCGTTGATGCTGTCCACGCCGATTGCGTGAGCCTCTTCATCTGTTTTTAACTCGGCCCACTCGAAAGGTACATCGCAGCGATGGAGGAAATCACGGATGGCGTAGGCAGCGGCACACCCAGCCCGTCCGAAGACCTGCACCCGCGACTGAACACTTTGCGCGTCATTCCCGTCCTTCATGATTTTTCACCTGCAGCACGCTCACGTGAACCGGTGCCGGCGAATTCGTCAGAGCATCTTTACTGCGGCAATTCGCGGGGCGCGAACGAATCTACGTACCACCAGATCCAGCGTTCTCCCGGCTCGATCGAACGTATCAGCGGATATCCAATTCGGTGGAAGTGCTTTCTCGCGTGCTTATTCTTGGACGAATCGCAGCGGTCGACGTGTCCGCAAGAGAGACACATCGTAAGTGGAGCCAGCTGTCGCCGACCTTGATGCAGTCGTCACAGACGTGCTCATCGGTGTCGGTGATCTTAATCTCGGTCAAATGCGTGCGCGCCACTTTTGACATAACTGCTCCTCGCCCTTAACTCGCCGCATCCTCGCTTCTCACACGTGCTCAGGTCAATTCAGTAACTGCGCGCCGCGCCGCGAGAGAGAGCATCAAGCGGGCCACGCCGCTAAACAACATGCTGATGCCCGCGAGCGTGCCAATCGCCCATGCGGAACTCAATGGCCACGTCGCGAAGATGATGACGGCGAGGATCGCAGTAATGATTCCATCGAACAGCAGCCATCCGGACCCAGGCATTGGCCGGAGCCGGAAGGACAAAATAAATTCCAGTACCGTTTCCACGACGAAGTAGACGGCGAGGGCGAGAGTGAGGGAAACCATCCCCAGAACCGGATTTATCAGCATGTAGCCGCCAACCAGAAGGTAGAGGATACCTACCAACACCTCCCAGATCGCCCCGCGCGTAGCGCGCGCGTGCCAGGCGAATACGAAATGCGCGCCGGCGCTGAAAACAAGCAACCACCCGACAAACACGGTTACTACGATTCCGGCGATCGGGGGCACGATGATGGCGAGTATGCCGGCCACAATCATCAGAACGCTCACGACGATTGACCACGTTAAGGACTTTTTTAACACCGTAGGCACAGAAGCTGATGCAACACTCATGGCGTTTCCTCCTGCGACCCTTTCAGGGTCTGAATGATTGATTTCCAAGAAAGCGACTGCCGCACTCCACTCGCATCGCGGTGAAGTCACCTTGGTGGAAAGTCTTTGAACAATTTCTCGACGGCCTTGTTGAGCTTTTTCGTGTCCTTGTCCGGTTTCTCGGACAAGGTCTCCGTAGCCACTCCGCGCCAAATCAGCTGTTTGGTGTGGGAATCAAACAAATCCACCACCAGCGTTCCGACCTCGTAGGGGTGGTCCGTCGTATAGGCTTCGCCGAAACCAACGCCCCAATGGTGCCAGCCCCAGCCACCGCCAAATCCGTCATAGAACGTTTCCAGAGTGTGCCGTTCCCGCGTGGCTACGTGCACAACAAGGCCTACGTCAGCGCCTTCTGTCACCAGTTGCCATCCTTTTGCCGTGAGCGCCGCATTGATGGCCTCCATCAGGCGCGGCTCCATGAGCGGGTCCATCTCGATCTTTGGAGGCCTGATCCACATAAAGGTTTTGTACTGGCCAAAACGTGCCCTGGGGTCGAAGTCAGTGGTTATTTTTTGCGCCATGGCTTCGCTGGCCAGCAATATAAAAAGAAACAACCCAACGATGATCTTCGTAAGTCGCATTTGGTCCTCCTACGCTTTGTCTTGATCGATGTGCACTCATTCTTCTTGCGTCATGATCAAAAGTTAGTTCGATCAATGATTTCTTGCTTCCCAATCGCTGCCCGCCTGCGAATCTCCCAGCACATAGTTGTGTCAATCACCCGTCGCGTTCTTGGGCGTGTAGCTCGCTTGCAGATAGACTCTTGCTGCGACCACTTTGCCGCTGGCGTCATGGATTTTCAGCGGTCCACCGGTGGCGGGGTCAATAAGTTCAACGCGAATATTCCGCGGCGGCCCGATCGTTGCCGTGTTGGATGACACATACTTGATCACGTACCGGACCCGCAGGTTTTCCATGAGGTCGTCGTAAATCGCCGGAACTTCCAAATCGGAATCCGGCACGTAGGCGCGGCCTCCTGATACTTTCGCCAGATCTTCCAGTTGCTGTTCCGCGCTGTTCCAATCAATGCGCGCGAAGGGCGCGGCGGTTCCGTAAACAGAAGCTTCCCTCTGTATCAGTCGCATCAGACCAATCGTGTAGACCGTGGTCTCGGACTCTTGCGCTGCCTGCAGCACTTGTTGGTGGCTCGCCTTGCTGAACGTGTCGAGACCACTCGAGATTGCGATGACTGCTTTCCGTCCACTGATATTCCGCATTCGCTCTATCGTTCCCAGAAGCGCATCGTAAAAATTCAATTCGGATTCAGGCGGCGTTCCGAGTACATCGAGGGCCTTCTCAACCGCGTCCCGGCCTTGATTGAAATCGGCCAGCGTCTGCAATTTGTCGCCATATGCAAAGATGCCGACTTTGTCGTCGTTGCGTAGCCGGTCCATAAATAGCCGAGCAATTTCCGCCACCTCGCGACCGGTGGACTGCTTCAATTCGTGATATCGGCCTCCGTATTCCAGCAGTAATGCAACCGTCACCGGCGCGTGTTCCACGTCCACTGTCAGGTTCTTTTGCCGCACCTCGTCCTCATAGACTGCAAAGTTGTCCCGCCGGATGTTCGGTAGAAAATATCCGTTGGGGTCCTCCACCTGAAATTTGATCGTTACGGTGCGGGTTAACGGAACGAACGTGACCTCCGATTTTTGGGGGCCTTGTTCTCCTTTGTAGAGCGAGCTGGCGGACCTGTTCGGAACCGTGACTTGGGATTCCTGGCCGGATTGCTGACCTGCATTCTGCGATTCCTGCGCGCCCAGAACCCGGCTGCCGTCTGCAAGCGCGAGGAAGAAAACCAGAAGCCCAGCAACGCTGACTAACTTGGTCATCTTCACAGCCCCTTCCTCCTTTCGCCCTGAGGATTTCGCGTGGCCTGGTTCCTGTTGGTCACCGCGTCTGGAATTCCTTGCGGGTCCGAGCTAGCGTCGGGATATTTGCGCTTCAAGTTCATCAGTGCCGGCCGAATGACGGAATAGTCTTCCGCGTCTGCCTTCATCACTGCCTCCGCGAGCGCACACAGAAAATGTCCCGATCGTTCCCCACCGAGCGCCATCACCCATTCGCTCAATTCTCTGTCGTCAAGTGCGGTCAGCCTGGCCATACCTTCTTTCTTCGTAATCCTATTTCTCGCGGCTCGCATCGGCGCTTTCGATTCCGCGATGGAGTGGTTCAGTAAGAGGCGTGCTGGCCGTCCGGGAACCAAATGAAAACTCGGAACATCCGAGGGCGGTAACATCGCTCTGGATGACTTGTCCTACGGCCGCCGACGCTCGAGCCCGGGAGGCGCGTGCGAGCGGATGCCCGCACGCGCCGAACCCCCGTCGCCCAGAGGCGCAGCGTGTTCTCAGCGCTTATTAAGCGCTGGCGCCTTTGGTCTTTGGCAAGCTCTTGATTTCGATCTTTCTCGGAAGAGCGTTGGCACTAAGAGGCGCCGTGATTTCCAGCACGCCGTTGTTGAATTCCGCGTTGATTTTCCCCGTGTCCACGCTCTCAGGCAGCATGACCGTCCGCTCGAAGTGCTCGTAGGAGAATTCCTTGTGCATATAGTCCGAATCCTTTTTCTCCTGTTCGCTCTTGTGCTCGCCGCTGACGTTCAAGTAGTTGCCCTGGAGATTGATCTGCACTTCGCTCGGTTCCACGCCCGGAAGAGCCACGCGCAAGTGATATTGGTTGTCCTTGGGGTCCACGCGGGCTTCAATCGGTGGCACCGTGGCAAAAAGCGTCGCCGGATTTTGCGCCGTAGGAGCCGTGTTCGTCAGCAAGCGGTTGAATATGCCGTCGAAATCGCGCCTGAAATCGAACAACCCGTCGAAAACATTTTCCCTTCTGGTGAGATTTGCCATTGCTATCCTCCTTGTTCAAGCTTCTTGAAGTTTTTGCCGTTCACTTTGCTACAAATCATTTTCCGCGCAGCGAATGTGCGCCTCTCATTCGTGAATAAGCGCTTCGTTCAGGTCCGACGTGCGGCCGGCACTATGCCGCTGCCGAAAGCGCCCCGATCGTGATTAAATTCTCGACGCTGCGTACGCCAGGCGCCGCCCAAGCGGCGCGTTCCGCTTCTTCGCGCTCGGCCCAGGAGCGCACCGTCCCGCGCAGTATTACTTTGTCGCCGTCTGTCTCGACCTTGATTCGGCCCGCGTCCAGTTCAGCGCTGCGTTTCAGGGCTGCCTCGATCGAGGCCTTCACTTCACCAGTGCTGACCCTTGGCTTAACTTCCACCAAATTGATGACGCCTTTTACGCCGATCAGATTCCGCACCGCAGATTCGGCTGCCTTCTTCTGAAATTGCCAGTCCGCCGAGCCTTCCAGCGTGACCCAGCCATTGGAAACCTTTACCTTGATCCGCTTCGCGGGAACTGTGATGGACGCGTCCAGAGCGGCTACCGCGGCCTTGGCGATATCTTCGTCGGTGCGTTCGCTTGAGGTTGGCAGATGCACTTCCACCTCATTCACAATCGCTCTTACACCCGCCACGCGCGAGGCGGCCCGCTCCGCGCTCCATTTCTCCCAGTAACTCTTGACCTGGCCGTTGAGCGTGACGACGCCGTCTTTAGCACTCACGCCGATCTCTGCCGCATCAACGCTCGGCTCCCAATTCAGTTCTGTTTCCACATTTCGCTTCAATTCCAGATCAGTCATCGCCATTTCTCCTTTTTCACCTAAGTTGGCGCCTGCGCTGCACGCCTGCCGAAAATCGGTTAGTCCGGCGAATTTCGCCGCGCCACAAATTCACGCCTTTTGCCGCCAGCAACCTCGCCAATTGCTTGCGCGCGCGCCATGCGCGTGACTTTGTGGCGCTCACGTTGACGCTTTCTGTCTCGGCTGCCTCAAAGGCGGAAAGATCCACGATGTATCGAAGTTGAAAGGTGGAACGCAGGGCCGGCGAAAGTTGCTCCATGCCCTTCGTCACCATGTCCTCGGTTTCTGTGAGCGCGCAAGAGTGCTCCGGATCAGGTCGAGGATCGACCAGCCGCGCAGCCCACGTTTGTGGTTGGTCGCAAATGGCTTCGTCGAGAGATAGCTGTGCGCGGGCACGCTGCTTGCGCCGGTTCATCAGCGCAGTATTCAGAACGATTCGTGTGACCCATGTCGCGAGGCTCGATCTCCCCTCAAACGAAGAGAGATTCGTATAGGCGGAGAGCATTCCGATTTGCAATGCGTCCTCTGCATCCTCCTTGTTGCGCAGAATGGAAAAAGCGGCGCGGTATAGGCGCGTTCTCTCACGGGCGAAGAGCAACGACAGCGCTGTGCTGTCTCCTGGGAGGGTGCGCGGTACTACAGCGTGCTGCTCCTCGCCGGCCGCCAGAGGTTTCGCTGGGATGCGTGAAGGTAATTTCTTTGGCCACTTATGCGTTTTTGAGATCTCGGCATCTTTTGACAATCCCGTAGGCTGCAATTGAAGTGTCCCAGCAACGCTCATAGCGCTTTTCACCTCGTTGTTGTGATCCGCCTGCAATATCTTTTCGTGCCACTTCGCCGCTGCAGATTGCTTCCTCCGTCTGAAACGCCGGGTCTTACTCTACGCATCCGATACGAAGCATCTTTTGTTCCAATGCGAGATGCGCGACCGTCACTGTGACTATCTTCGTCTCATAGAACGGATTAGCGGCCGTGTGGTGTGCTGGGACAGCTTCTTAGCGGCTTAACACGGGGACTTTACGTCAGTCTTTCGACAGCGTTTTGACAGCACATGAATGAACAGAATTCATGGGAATCTTGCGCGTGCATCAATTATTGCTATTCGCGCCTTCTCGGCGCGTCTCCGCGTTAACGCTCTGATGGTCTGCGCTTTGTGGGAGATCCTGACACTCTCGCAAATCTTCTCTCGCGCTAGATGACACCTGACGCGCGCGCACCACGAAGCGGCTGGGAGCTGGCCCGACATAAGAAAACGGAAAGCAAGTAATGAGCGTCAGAACTGGTTCGGCGGTCTTATCCAGAACTTGCATGTCGCTAGATTCGACGATCTGGATCAAATCCACGCGATAGACGTACGAGCGATTTAGCGTCGTCAATTGGATAACGTCGTCCTTGCGAATGTCACGCAGGCCGCGAAAAAACGTATCGCGGTGCCCCGCAATCGCTAGGTTGCCTGCGTGGCCGGCCCAGGCGCTGCCAGGAATGTGACCAGCTCCGCGGCGCAGCGTTCGCGTGCCGTCACCTTCAAGCACCACCACTGAAAGCCCAAGCCGCGGAATTTGAAGTCGCCCTATCGAGGAGTTGAAGGAGTCGAAAGCCTTTGCGGAAGCCTTGCAATTCGCAATCTGTCCGTTCGAATTAGCCGGCAACGACGGGTCAAAACGCTGGCTCTCCAGCGCTTGGTAGACGTGCGCATCCGCCCAGATATATATGCCAGATGCTAGAACGACTGCGCCGGCCGTAAGAAAAAGGCGTGAGAGCCATCGCAGGCCAGGGTTTCTACGCGAACTGTGCTCGTCTTCGCGCATCATGGACTCGATGTTTGCCCAGCCGCGGACGGAGTTGGCGTTGCACCGGAGAAGTAGTAACCAGCGCGTGTGCGTGCAAAAAGTTTGCCGCGGCCGGGCGCTGTTACGCTCACATGAACCTTACGGTATCCCGGGTGCGTGTCCGTAGGACTGTAGCCGAGCGTGTATTGGTGCCGTATATCGCCGGCAATCTGCCGGCAAACACCCCCGGTTTCTGCCGCAGACTTCGGGAAATATGTCTCTCCTCCAGTTTCCTTCGCAATTTTTGTCAACACTTTCGGGTTTTGATCGAAACTGTGTTCGTCAAACAGGCCAATCGTATATATGATGACATTCGAACTCTGCGCCATCCTCAGCGCTTCCGAAAAAGTGTGCTTGCTGGCGTTGTCCCCGCCGTCGCTCACCAGCAGCAGGACTTTCTTATCGCGCGAATCTTTTTCCAGGCGCTTCAGCGCCGCAATCAACGCATCGTAAAGAGCCGTTTGCCCGCTTGCGGGAGTGTTCAATACGGCGGCCTCCAGTTTCTGAGTGTCGCTAGTGAACTCCAGGTCCGGCGGCAGACCAAACGTGACGCTGTTGCTGAAATTGACGACAAACTCGCGGTCCTGCGGGTTGCTGGCTTGCACAAATGCCATGGCGCCCTGAATCACTTCACCCAATTTTGCGGCCATGCTTTCGCTGTGATCTACCAGCAGTCCGGCTGTCACCGGTGTGTCTTCATGACGAAACACTTCGATTTTTTGCGGACGGCCATCCTCGTCAATTCGAAAATTCGCAACGTCCAGGCCTTGAACAAATTCTCCTTTGCGATCCGTCACCGTGACAGGCAGAACTACCAGGTTGACGCTCGTGGAGATTACAGGGCCACTTTCTTGCTCCGATAAGCCCCGCGGAGGCAAGGAAGCGGAAGCCGCAAGAAAAGCCGCTAGAAAAACGGCCGCGCCCGTGGTGCGACTTTTTTGAACCCGGCTCGTTGGCGCATTCTTTGCTTCCAACATCCTTCCCAGTCTTCCTTGCCCCTGGCGTACTTCAGAAATGGCCGCGCCCAAAAACTGCCCCCGGCCGTTAAGATGCGCGCCTTGCGACCACCCAGAAAAGCCCGCCCAGCAGCAGCAGGAAAAGTCCCCAAACGGAAAGAAGTGGCAATGAGCTCGCCGTCTGCGGCAGTTTTTGGGCAACGGTTCTTGTTCCGTCGTCGGCCGGAGGCGCTTGGACGATGAAGACTTCTGCAACCTCTACTTCCTGTCCGCTGGGTTGTTCGGCCTTCAAGGAGCTCGCCTCCATATCCTTTACACTCTGATCAGAGGCGCTCTGAGCCGGTTGATTGATGTTCGAAGCCGTTTGCTCGGGCTGGGAGGGCACGGGCTGATTTGATTGTTTAGCAATTTCCACTGCCCGATTCTTTGGGTACACAAACTCCTGCCCATATTGATCACCCGGATAGAACCATTCCTTGATTGCCACCGGACCTCCCGCCTTTGTTTCCGAAAACGTGATTATGGGCTCGTCTGACGGGTTTGGCCGATAGTCTGGAATCGCCATTACCGTGGCGTACAGCTTCATTTGATCCTTGTCAAAAATCTGAACGATGTTGCGGTCACCCGGTGAATCGAGGAGTTTGAACGCATAGGTGCCCGCGGGAAGAACCTTGCCACCCGGTATCTCTACCGGTTGGCTGAACGTGAATATGGTCAGCCGGTTACTTTCGTCGGCGTTCACAGGCAATGTAAACGCAGTTATCACAACCGCAACAAAGAACACCAGCATCGTCGCTCTAGAAACCTTCATGTCTCAGCCTCCTTTGTGAAAACGAAGCACTGAGTCGGAGACGACGCACATTTGATTCCAACCGGCATATTTGTGAGCCGGATCCAGTATCCTCCATTGAATGATTCGACTACGTTCAGCCGTGACGTGGACTGGGTACTGCGAAGCTGGCTAGGAACGAATGGTCGCGTCAGAGATTTGACAGCAACCCGACAGAAACAAATCGGTCAATCAACATGTCATCTACGTGAAACCCGCATGCGCTGCACAGACAATTCATTGCCCCGTAAATACATCAAACACCTTATTGAACTTAAGGGCTCATAGAGGCAGCTTGGCTTCGTAATCCTAAAGTTATAAAGCGCCCATTTTCGATGGTCTCCCGCCGGTAGCCGGCGACAGTGTTCTAACTGACCGCAACGAAGCGTTGACCCTTCGTCCGCTCCCGTCCTGCAGCCAGGGGGCTACGGTGCATATTCTTAGAGGTTTCCTCTCTCCCGACTTTGTACCGCACGGGTATTCCTACTTATGGCAACCGGGCCTGGTGTGGCTGCACGTCCTTTCGGACTCGCTGATCGCGCTGGCCTGTTTCTCTATCCCGGTTATGCTCATCGCTTTCATCCGCAAAAGAAGAGACTTGCCGTTCGACTGGATGTTCGTGTGCTTCGGCGTGTTCATCCTCGCTTGTGGCGCCACGCACGCGATGGAAGTCTGGAATACCTGGCATGGAGATTACTGGCTCGCAGGAATTGTTAAAGCCATCACGGCTGTAGCCTCCCTAGCGACAGCTATCCTGTTGGTGAAGCTCTTCCCAAAAGCGATTCGTCTGCCCAGTCCGGAAGAATTAAAACTCGAGGTCGCGGAACGCAGGCGTGCGCAAGATGCGCTCTATCAAGCAAAGAATGAATTGGAGCTGCGTATACAGGAGCGAACCGCGGAGCTTCGTAAGATGAATGAGGAGATGCTCGGCGAAATCATGCAGCGGAACCTGGCGGAGGAGGAATTGCGCCGTACCGAGGAACGGTTTCGCTTACTGGTCGAAAGGGTCGAGGATTATGCAATCTTCATCCTGGACCCTTCTGGCCGTGTCGCCAGTTGGAATGCAGGTGCCGAGCGCATCCAGGGATATAGTGCGAAGGAAATGATCGGCCAGCATTTTTCTCGTTTCTATCCGCCGGCTGCCCTAAGCCAGGGCAAGGCAGAGGCGGCGCTCCAAGTGGCTGCCGCCGAGGGACGCTTTGAGGAAGAAGGCTGGCGGCTCCGCAAGGATGGAACGAATTTCTGGGCTAACGTGGTGATCACTGCTCTGCGCGATGTCCGAGGGACGCTGATCGGCTTTTCAGAAATTACGCGCGATCTCACTGAGCGAAAGCGCATCGAAGAAACTCTGCGCTCCAGCGAAGAGCAGTTGCGGATCGCCCAAAAAGCCTCAGGTTCCGGCGCATGGGATTGGAACCCTGCTTCGGGCGTTTGTACCTTGTCTGAGGAGCACTGCCGGATCTTTGGCCTCGCGCCAGACAAAGTCAAGCAAACCTGGGCGTCATTCTTGGGGCTCGTTCATCCTGACGATCGCTCTCGGGTGCAGATGCTGTTACTCCAGGCACTCAAGCCCGAGGGAGAATTGGAAATGGAGTATCGCATTGAGCGCCAGAACGGCCAGGTCCGATGGGTGGTGAGCAAAGGCCGGACGTACTGCGATAACTCTGGCGTGCCGTTACGGATGATTGGGCTAACGCAGGACATTACCGATCGCAAGCAACTCGAACAAACCCTCCAGAAAACGCAATCGGAAATTGCCCACCTATCCCGCGTCTTAACCATGGGAGAGCTCACCAGCTCGATCGCACACGAAGTCAATCAACCCTTGGCGGCCGTGGTCACCAATGGTGACGCCTGCCTGCGCTGGCTAAGTCTTGATCCACCGAATCTCGCCAAGGCTCGTGAGTCGGTGTCCTGGATCATTGAGGAAGGCCGGCGAGTCGGCGAGGTCATCAAGCGTATACGCGCTATGGCCAAAAACACGCCTCCGCAGAAAACGGCACTCGCAGTCAATGATGTGATTCAGGAAGTGATTGGACTCGTGAATGTCGAATTGTTCCGGAATCGCGTGTCGCTGCAAACCGAACTTGGGTCGGGGCTTCCGGGCGTGCTTGGCGATCGCGTGCAGCTGCAGCAGGTGATCCTGAACCTCGTTGCCAATGGTGTCGAGGCTATGAACGCAATTACGCAGTGGCCCAGAGAATTATTGATCAGCTCAAAGGCGACCGAAGATGATCACGTCCTGGTCAGCGTTCGTGACTGCGGCGCCGGATTCACGCCAAAACTTATCGACCGCGTGTTTGAGGCCTTTTTCACCACCAAGAACGAGGGCATGGGCTTGGGGCTCTCCATCAGCCGCACGATCATCGAAGCGCATGGCGGCAAGTTGTGGGCCGTTGCAAACAACGATCACGGTGCCACATTTCAATTCACATTACCGCGGATGGCACAGGCCGCCGTATGACGAGCGCCGAACCCACAGTCTTCGTGATTGATGACGACAAGGCGGTGCGCAACGCAACCAAGAACCTGCTGGAATCCGCGGGGTTGCGTGTTGAAACCTTTGCCTCCCCGCATGAATTCTTAAGTTCGGACCGCAAGAACTCACCGGGATGCCTTGTGCTCGACGTGCGCCTTCCCGGAACCAGCGGACTGGATTTTCAGAAGGAGCTGGCCTCCCTCGATGTGCATATTCCAATTATTTTTATAACCGGTCATGGCGATATTCCCATGACCGTGCAGGCCATGAAAGCTGGTGCTTCGGATTTTCTGGCGAAGCCCTTCCGCGATCAGGACCTTCTCGATTCCATTCACAAAGCCGTTGGCCACGATCGCGAAAGACGCGAACAGGAACTTCGGTTAACTGAAGAGAGAAAGCGATCTAACAGTCTCACTCCGCGCGAGCGTGAAGTGATGGCGCTGGTGATCGCCGGCCACCTCAATAAGCAGATCGCCGCCGAGCTCGGCACCAGCGAAACCACTGCGAAGATTCATCGCGGGCAAGTCATGCGCAAGATGCAAGTCCAATCGCTGGCGGATCTTGTCCGTGTGGCCGAAAGGCTCGGGATATCCCCCCGGTAGTCCGATACGCCTTCCCAAAGGTGTTAGTCCTCCTTCCGAACGGGTAATGGATTCGCTGTCGCGCCTCATTTAGTCTCTGCTTGTATGAAAGCTGCGGAGGGGGAACGGACCATGACGCAGAAGGTCCAGGAAATCTACCCGGTAACAATCGTGGACGATGACCAGGCGGTGCGGGACGCTCTGAGCAATTTGCTCGAGTCTGTAGGGATGCGCGTGGAGGCGTTCGCCTCCGCCGAGGACTTTGTGAACTCCGGGCGATTAAACAGGACGACCTGCCTGATCTTGGATATCCAGTTGCGGGGCATGAGTGGGCTGGAATTGCAGCGCGAGTTAGCAGCCGGCAAGAGCTTGATTCCGATTATTTTCATAACCGCCCACGGCCAGAACGGCATTCGCGAACAAGCGCTGCGCGACGGCGCCGTAGGGTTCTTTTATAAACCATTCAGCAGCGTGGCTCTATTGAATACCGTTCATTCTGCTCTGAGGTAGGTTCGGATCGATCCTTTGCATTTATTTGCGTTTTTCCTATTCACCTTCCAGCCCGAAAGAAAATATTGGAATAGTAGGAGCGACTTTTTTACCCATGGGGAGGCTGTGATGGCTCTGACTAATTTCGTCATTAATGAACGTCCGGCGATGGACGTGACACGCAGACCGCAAATAAGCGGTTCGCTTGCTGGAAGCCGGGATTGCACGGACGCGGAAATCATTGGAGAGAGCTGGAATCTGAAAAAAGTACTGCGTCAAGTGGAGATTGTCGCGGGGACAAGCTCGACCGTTCTAATCCTGGGAGAAACCGGGACGGGCAAGGAACTCATAGCGCGAGCGATCCATAAGCAAAGTTCTCGTCGCGAACACAGCCTTGTGAGGGCCGATTGCGCGTCTATCCCCGCAGGGTTGCTCGAAAGCGAACTGTTTGGACACGAGAGAGGTGCATTCACGGGAGCCATCGCGCGCAATATCGGCCGTTTTGAGCTGGCGCATGGCGGCACTCTCTTTCTGGACGAAGTCGGTGATATCCCGCTGGAACTCCAGTCCAAACTGCTCCGCGTCCTTCAGGAGCAAGAACTCGAAAGGCTAGGCAGTACGCGAACGGTTCGCGTGGATTTTCGCCTGGTAGCCGCGACGCATAGGAATCTCTCCGAGATGGTCCCGCAGGGCCAATTTCGCAGCGACCTTTATTACCGGCTCAACGTTTTCCCCATCGAAGTTCCTCCGCTGCGTGAACGTCCGGAGGATATTCCTCTCCTGATATTGCACTTCGCGAGGATGTGCGCGCACCGCCTGAATAAATGCATCGATACGGTTCGTGCCGAAGATATGGACACTTTTATTGGTTACCACTGGCCCGGTAATGTGCGGGAGCTGCAAAACATCGTGGAACGATGCGTGATTCTATCGCCGGGTCCGGTGCTTGATTGCTCTCCATTCGCCGACCTTCGCCACGCCGCCAGGACGCCCGCCGCCAGGGTCAGAACGCTGGCCGAAGCGGAACGCGACTACATTTTGGATGCTTTACGCGATACCGAGTGGGTCGTGGGCGGACCAGATGGCGCTTCCGCGCGCCTCGGAGTGAAGCGCACTACCTTGCTCTACAAAATGCGACGGCACGGCATATGCCGGCCGCAGAACTGACGGATTCACCTGTCCACATGCCCGGCAGCGACAGATTTATCGACTGACAACAGCGCAACACAGTTTGCATATGGACGTGAACCAATTCTTAAGGACGTCGGGAGGTCAAAAATGAAACTAAGTAGAACTTTCCTATCTTATTTCTGCATTCTATTCCCGCTGGCATTCGTTCTGTCCACGCTCTCGTCGCTCGCTCAAGGCAATCCGCCGCCCGCGCCCGATAATTCGCAAGCACCGGCCGGCGCACCGGCTGAAAATCCACCGTCTCGCGTCGCGCGCATCAGCTTCTTGAAAGGCAACGTTTCATTCTTGCGCGCCGGCCTGGATCAATGGAGCCAGGCAGCCTTGAACTTTCCAGTGACGATCGGCGATCGCATTTATACCGACGCGAACTCCAGAACGGAACTCGAAGTGGGTCCCTACACAATTCGCTTGGCCGCGGCTACCGAACTGACCGTGACAAATCTGAACGACCAAACCGTCCAACTCGGTTTGGAACAAGGTACGTTGCGTTTCAGCGTCCATCAACTCGTTCCTAATGACACCATCGAAATTGACACGCCCAATGGAGCGCTCACACTCCTCGCCCAGGGGACCTACCGCGTGGACGTTGGCCAGAATGGCACTGGCACGACCGTCAGCGTAAATAGCGGGAATCTGCAAATAACTGGGCCCGGCGTTTCTCAAACGGTACAAGCTGGGCAAGCCGCCAGGCTCACGGGAGAGAATCCGATCAGTATTGAATCTGTTCCCATGCCTGCGCTCGATGACTTCGACATGTGGTGCGAGCAGCGCGACTCACGTCTCGCGCAGTCGAAATCGGCGCAGTACGTCAGCCGGTCCATTCCCGGCTACGCCGACCTCGACGACTACGGAACCTGGCAAGATGTGCCGGATTACGGTCCGGTCTGGTATCCCGCGGGCGTTGCTGTGGACTGGGTACCCTATCGCTTCGGCCATTGGGCTTGGATCGGGCCGTGGGGTTGGACGTGGGTGGAAGACGAGCCCTGGGGTTTCTGCCAATTTCACTTCGGACGGTGGGTTCACATCGGCGTCGTGTGGGGTTGGCTCCCAGGACCGTATGTTGTCGCGCCCGTGTATGCTCCAGCGTTGGTGGCATTCGTCGGAGGTGCCGGGTTCTCGATCGGGGTGGGCGTAGGAGACGTCGGATTCGCCGCATGGTTCCCGCTGGGTCCGGGAGAACCATTCTTCCCCTGGTATCATTATAGAGGCGACTACTTGCGAGTGGTCAACGTCACGAACATTCGAAACGTGACCAACATCACGAACATAATTAATGTCCGGAATATCAACGAAGTTCACTACGCTTACAAGACTGTCGCGGCTACCGCCGTACCGGCTAAAGTTTTCAGCGGCGGTGAGCCAGTGGCGCATAACGTCGTAAAAGTCCCGCCAGAGCAATTGGCGAAAGCGCCGATCACTCCTCATCCCAACGTGCGTCCTACGATGGCCGCTGCCATGCCGGGAAAACCCATTGCCACGCCGCCGGTACGTCCCACGACCCTGGTCTCATCTCGGGGTCCTGTTACTCACGCGGGCAGAGCTCCAACAGCAGGAAGCCGGCCGGCGTCACTCAGCGGAAGTGCGCCTGCGAACCGCCCCGCAGAGCGAGCTCCTGCCCCTGAAGCAAGCCTCAGAGCGCCAGAATCAAGAGGGGCGGCTCCGCCAGTGACCACTTCTCCTCCGCACCTGGTCACCAGAAGCAGTCCTCCGGTGGCGAGAGTTCCGTTCGCGGATGAGCACGAAGCCATGCTCAATCACCCAGGGCGTCCCCTGGAACCACAGCAGCTCGAAAATCTGCGCCGAGGAATCGCCCCCGGTCCGATGGTTGATAGAGAATTCCCCCCGCATGTGGGAGGGATTCCACGAGCGAGGGCAGGTACTCACCCGCGATAAGCGAGTCTATAATCGCAACGGC
>Ga0208603_1000064_pt1 | contig 16237 bp, 10 predicted proteins | sample MicForSoSWNC24_M_FD_188001 | JGI IMG/M metagenome (GOLD analysis project Ga0208603, IMG submission 188001) | Forest soil microbial communities from Harvard Forest Long Term Ecological Research site in Petersham, Massachusetts, USA - MetaG HF008... | ecosystem: Environmental > Terrestrial > Soil... | reverse complement strand
AGGGCGTCCCGGTCATTTGGGATTTGGACACCCGCGCGCTGGTGCGGCATTTGCGCGAAGTGGGTGCGTTGCGCGGAGTGGTGTCAACTGATGGTGCTCCTGCCGAAGAATTAATCGCTGAGGCACGGGCGCTTCCCACTATGGCTGGTCAGGAACTCGCAGGCCGAGTGACAACGGCGCGGCGGTACGCCTGGACGAAGGGCTCGATTGATTTGGCGTCGCCTCTTTCCGTTTCCGCGGCGGCGGGCGCATCTGATGTGGGGAGGTCAGCGGGGCGAGGGGCTGGTTCATCGGGTGCCTGGCCGCGGCGAACCGACGGGACCTCTGGCGCTGGTGGCCAAGCGCGCCATAGAGTCGTGGCCTACGATTTCGGCATCAAGCAGAATATTTTGAGGATTCTGGTGGACCACAATTGCGAAGTGACGGTGGTGCCGGCGCGGACTTCTGCTGAAGATGTTCTGGTGCTGAAGCCGGATGGGGTGTTTCTCTCGAACGGTCCTGGAGATCCTGAACCGATCGGCTATGCGGTGGAAAACATTCGCAAGATGCTAGGACGCGTGCCGATCTTTGGTATTTGTCTTGGGCATCAGCTTTGTGGCCTCGCGCTGGGCGGCCGCACGTTCAAATTGAAGTTTGGACATCACGGTTCAAATCATCCCGTGAAGAACTTGCTGACGCGGAAAGTGGAAATCACTGCCCAGAATCATGGTTTTTGCGTGGATCCGGAGTCGTTGCCGTCGAGCGACGTGGAAATTACCCACGTAAATTTGAATGACCACACCAACGAGGGCATGCGGCATCGCTCATTGCCGCTTTTCAGTGTGCAATATCATCCGGAAGCGTCACCCGGCCCGCACGACGCGCGATATTTGTTCAATGATTTCATCGCGCTGATGAATAAGACGGCGCGGTGACGACCGACCGCGGACGTGTATTGACTGGAACAAATGCCGAAACGTGCTGACATAGGGAAAATATTGATCATCGGGTCTGGGCCGATCGTGATCGGGCAGGCTTGCGAGTTCGACTATTCCGGGACGCAGGCTTGCAAGGCGCTGCGTTCGGAGGGCTACGAAGTCGTCCTGGTGAATTCGAATCCGGCGACGATCATGACCGATCCGGAAATTGCGGACCGCACTTATATCGAGCCGCTTTCGAAGGAATATCTCGAAGCGATTATCGCGGCGGAACGGCCTGATGCGCTTCTGCCCACAGTCGGCGGACAAACCGGCTTGAATCTTGCGGTGGAGCTTGCGGAAGCCGGAATCCTCGAAAAGTATAAAGTGAAACTCATTGGCGCGTCGCTCAACGCGATCAAAATCGCCGAGGACCGCCTCTTGTTCAAGGACGTTTGCCGCAAAATTGGCCTGGAGGTTCCGGCGTCGGAAGTGGTCACGACGGTGCCTGACGCGATACGCCTCGCGGACCAGCTCGGCTATCCGGTGGTGATTCGTCCGTCGTTCACCTTGGGTGGCACGGGCGGCTCGATTGCTTACAACCACGAAGAATTCGCAGATTTGATTGCGCGCGCGCTAGACGCGAGTCCCGTGCATCAGGCATTGATCGAAGAATCGGTGCTGGGCTGGAAGGAATTCGAGCTCGAAGTGATGCGCGACCACCGCGACAATTTTGTGGTGATCTGCTCGATCGAAAATTTCGACCCGATGGGCATTCACACCGGGGACTCGATCACCGTTGCTCCCGCGCAGACGCTTACTGACAAGGAATATCAGCGGATGCGGGACGCGGCCGCCGCGATTATCCGTGAAGTCGGCGTCGAAACCGGCGGATCGAACATTCAGTTTGCCATCGATCCCGAGTCCGGGCGCATGACCGTGATCGAAATGAACCCGCGTGTTTCGCGCAGTTCGGCGCTGGCCAGCAAGGCCACCGGGTTTCCGATTGCCAAGATCGCGGCAAAGCTCGCGGTGGGCATGACACTCGACGAAATTCCCAACGACATCACCAAGAAAACGCCCAGTTCGTTTGAGCCGACGATTGATTACGTGGTGGCAAAAATTCCCAAATGGCAATTTGAGAAATTTCCCGGCAGCGATAGCACGTTGACTACGCAGATGAAATCCGTCGGGGAAGTGATGGCCATCGGGCGCACGTTTCAGGAAGCGATCTGCAAGGCGATTCGCTCGCTGGAGCCGAGTTCGGCCTGGCGGCCGCCTGCCGAAGTCACGACCGTACTACTGCGCGAGAAATTGCATGTGCCTGGTCCGGACCGTTTGCACTGGCTCTTCGAAGCGCTGGAACGCGGAATGTCGGCTGAAGAAGTCTGTGACCTGACCAAGATTGATCCGTGGTTCATCCGCCAGCTTCAGGAAATGCTGGCGATAGACAAGCGCGTGGCCGCGACGGCGCTGGGGAAATGCCCGCCGGAATTGTTCCTCGAATCGAAACGCTCGGGCGCGAGCGACGAGGAAATCGCGAAATTGTGGAATGTGAAAGCTTCTAGCGTGCGCGCGCGCCGCAAGGAATTGGGCATTCAGCCGGTCTTCAAGCGCGTGGATACCTGCGCCGCCGAATTTGAATCGTTCACACCGTACCTTTATTCCACATACGAAGAAGAAGACGAGTCCGGCGCCGTGGACCGTCCCAAAGTTGTGATTTTGGGCAGCGGGCCTAACCGCATCGGGCAGGGCATCGAATTCGATTATTGCTGCTGCCATGCGGCGTTCGCGTTGAAGGAAGACGGCTACGAAACGGTGATGGTGAACTGCAATCCGGAAACGGTTTCAACGGACTACGACACCTCCGACCGACTGTATTTCGAGCCGCTCACATTGGAAGACGTGCTGGCGATTCTGGATCGCGAAAAGCCACAGGGCGTGATCGTGCAATTCGGCGGGCAGACGCCGCTGAACCTGGCGCTCGAATTGAAGCAGAACGGCGCGAAGATTATCGGTACCGCGCCGGAATCAATTGATCTTGCCGAAGATCGCAGGCGGTTCGGCGCGTTGCTCGACGAATTGAAAATTCCGCAGCCGCGCAACGGTACCGCTTTCGCGCCTCAAGAAGCTGTACAACTCGCAACGGAAATTGGGTTGCCCGTGCTGGTGCGGCCCAGCTACGTGCTGGGCGGGCGCGCGATGGTGATTGCTTACGATTTGAAAACGGTGGAGGAATACGTCGCGCAGGCCGCGCTGATTGGTTCCGGCACCGATCCCAAGCGCCCGATTCTGATCGACCAATTCCTGGAAGACGCGACGGAAGTGGACGTGGACGCCCTTGCCGACGGCGAAGACGTTTTGATCGCTGGAATCATGGAGCACATCGAAGAAGCCGGCATCCATTCCGGCGATTCGTCGTGCGTGCTGCCGTCGGTGACGCTGAAGCCTTCGGTGCTGGAACGCATCCGTGACTACACTACGCGGCTGGCCCGAGCGCTGAGGGTCGTTGGTTTAATGAACGTGCAATACGCGATCCAGCGCGACACGGTGTACGTCCTCGAAGTGAATCCGCGCGCTTCGCGCACGATTCCGTACGTCAGCAAGGCTACGGGCGTGCCGCTCGCGAAGGTTGGCGCTCGCCTGATGACTGGCCGCAAACTGCGCGACCTGCATCTGCCGTACATGGAAACGAACGGCATCAAAGAACTCACTGTACGCAATTTTTATGCGGTGAAGTCGCCGGTGTTCCCGTTCAACAAGTTTCGAGGGGTGGATACCATTCTCGGTCCTGAGATGCGCTCGACCGGAGAAGTCATGGGTATTTCGTCCACGTTCGGGCTGGCTTTTGCGAAGGCGCAGCGTGCGGCGGGGCAGCGCTTACCCCAGAGTGGGACAGTGTTTCTTAGCGTCAACGATCACGATAAGAGGCACGTCGCTTTCGTGGTGCAGGATTTGCTCGCGGCAGGTTTGAAGGTCGTGGCTACACGAGGAACGGCGGCGGCGTTGGCTAGTGCGGGGATCGAAGTGGAAACCGTTTACAAGGTGAACGAGGGCCGGCCGAATATCGTGGACTTGATCAAGACCAATAAGGTCGACCTCGTCATCAATACGCCTCTCGGGCGTGAATCTTTTTACGACGAAAAATCCATCCGCCGCGCCGCGGTGCGTTACAACATTCCGTGCATTACCACGCTTTCGGCAGCCAGCGCAGCGGCGCGGGGGATGCGCGCGATGGCGGGGCATGCGGTGGATGTTGCGGCACTACAAGACCTGCATCAACGGAAGTCTGCGGCATCAGCGCCAGTTGCGCCGGCGGAGAAGTAGAGTCTCGGCTTTTGGTGTTGCGGCAACCTTTCGGTATTGCTCACCCTTTACACCGCAAAGGATTACCGCAGGGACGCAGAGGAAGGCTAAGGCAAGATTTAACAGAGTTCACAGAGAAGAGCCAGAGGCCACGGAGACAACCAGAAGGGCCTGGTACCTGTCGTTGCCCGCAGGTGTGATATAAAATATCGCGATGAATATCCACGGCATTTTTGCACCGCTTACGACGCCGTTTGAGGCGAATGGCAGCCTTGCGCTGACGCGCCTGCGCGAAAATCTGGCGCGTTACAACCAGACCGGCTTGGCGGGGTACGTTTCGAACGGTTCGACCAGCGAATCCGTGCTGCTGAAATGGGAAGAAGTTTATCGGGTCTGGGAGACCGTCAGAGATTGTGCGGCTCCTGACAAAATAGTGATCGCCGGGACGGGCGCCGAATCCACCGCCGAAACGATCGAGCACACGCATCGTGCTGCGAAAATCGGCTATGCCGCCGCACTGGTCCGCACGCCGAGCTTTTACAAGCCGGCGGTGAATGAACACATGTTGGCGGAGCACTACCTGCGCGTGGCGGATGCCGCAACCATTCCGGTGATGGTGTATTCGGTACCGATCTTCACGCACGTGACCGTCGAAGCGCCGCTAATCGCGCGGGTGGCGCATCATCCAAATATCATCGGGATAAAGGACAGCTCCGGCGACGTGGGGGGCGTCGCTGCGATCGTCGCTGCTGCGCCAAAGCATTTTCAAACCTTGGTTGGCTCCGCCGCGACTCTCTACGAATCGCTGGAAGTTGGCGCAGTCGGAGCAATCCTTGCACTGGCAGACGCCTTTCCGGAGCTGTGTTCGGAAATCTACGAAAGGTCGCGCGCCGGCGACCGCGCCAAAGCGCAATCGTTTGCGCAGAAACTGATTGCCCCTTCGAAGATGCTTGGCGCGCAGTACGGGATCGCGGGGCTGAAGTACACCCTCGACCGCCTCGGCTACTATGGCGGCCCGCCACGTCTTCCACTCTTGCCAGTTGACGATCGGGCCCGCGTGGAAATTGACGCCATGTTGGCGAATCTTATGTCCCAGCCAGCGCATCTTTTGTAGGAGTTAGATCTGTAGTTTCGGACGCGCTGGGAGGACATCATTCAAACGAGTTCCCGAAACTCAGGATTCCTGTTTCGCTCGCTACAGGCGCCCAAGCACGGCGCACGGCCCTGCTCCTGTTGTCACGGGGAACGATTGGCTGCTAACCTTCGCAATCGGCGCGCGTCCCACGTTCATTGCTGCGTATCGGGTCCGCGTGTATCATGACTGCCTCCATGGAGACGCACTGCATCTCCTTCCGCGAGATTCCTCAGACCACTAAGTTGTTTGCAACGTTCCTCGAAGATTTTGGCCGCGTGGCGCGCTATTTCGGGTACGCGCCTTCTGTCGCTGGAGCAATTTCGGCGTCCAAGGAAGTCCAGCTCGATCCCGTAGTGCGGCAGGGCGTCGTCGAAGTTTTGCGCGAACAAAATCTGCGATTCGGCGGAACTGCTGAGCTGGACCCGGAAATTGCGGCCAATCTTGATCGCCTGGCCAAGGGTGCTGTGGCGGTCGTCACCGGCCAGCAGGTCGGACTCTTCACCGGGCCTGCTTACAGTTTCTACAAAGCGGTTACCGCCGCCGCGTATGCCGAAGAGCTCACGCGCCAAGGAATCGAAGCTGTCCCGGTTTTCTGGCTGGCGACGGAAGATCACGACCTTGCCGAAATCAATCACGCTGCGTGGACCACTCGCACAGGGCTGGCTGAATTTGCATTGCCGGTGGGCGAGGACGAAGAAGGCCGCCGGGTCGGGGAAATTGCCCTGGGAGAGGCCATCGTCGCGCCGATAGTCACCGCAGTTGACACGCTGGAAGGCCCGCACGCCGCCGACGTGGCGCGCGCGTTGCGCGAATCCTATGCGCCGGACGAAACTTACGGATCAGCATACGGCAAGCTGATCGCGCGGCTGGTCGCAGGGCGGGGAATTGTTTTTCTCGATCCGCTGGATTCGCGGCTGCACCATTTTGCAGCGGGTATATATCGGCGCGCGCTCGATGAATCGGATTCGTTGCGCGATGCGCTGCTGGCGCGGTCGAAAGAACTTGAACGCGGAGGATTCCACGCGCAGGTGAAAGTCGCGCGCGAATCCACACTGCTTTTTTACAATGTGGACGGCATCCGGCAGCCGCTGCGCCAGCGCAACGGAAAATTCTTTGCGGGCGACGCGACTTTCTCCGGCGAGGAATTGCGTTCGGCGATCGAAAAGACGCCCGAAGCCTTTACGCCGAACGTTTTGCTGCGGCCAGTCGTGCAGGATACGTTGCTTCCCACCGCTGCTTATATTGGCGGACCGGCTGAGATCGCCTATATGGCGCAGGCCGAAGTGGTTTACAAGCATCTGCTCGGGCGCATGCCGGCGATTCTGCCGCGCGCGAGCTTTACTATCATCGAGCCACTGGTCGCGCGCCTGCTCAAGAAATATGACCTGGATTTCCGTGATGTGATTCGCGGACGGCAGCACTTACGCGCGCGGATGGAAGTGAAATCACTGCCTCACGCGCTGGCCCGGCGTTTCGAGAAGGACGAGAAATCCCTGCGCAAGTTGCTCGGGGACTATCAAAAGCCGCTCGAACGGCTCGATGGCACGCTCACCGGGGCGCTCGGCCTCGCCGAACGCAAAATCCTGCACCAATTTTTGAAGCTGAAGTCCAAAGCAGGCCGGGCCGAGAATTTCCGCACGGGCGTGCTGGACCGCCATGAGCGGATGCTACTTGACGCGCTCTATCCGCATCGCGGTTTGCAAGAGCGCACTCTTTCCGCGCTGCCATGGCTCGCGGCGTATGGTCCGGACTTCCTCGATGATTTGGGGGAGCTGTCTGCGATCGGCGCTTCTGGTGCAGCGCCCACGGACAAACGGTCCGCGAACGCCACACCATGCGCTCACCAGCACCACGTCTTATTCACCTAAGCGCGGGCCGCCGGCAGCTGCAATTGATTCGGCGGCTCGCTCTTCACATACCGCCAATTGCGGTGTTCGTGTCTGGTGGCGGTGCTATTTTCCCGGAATGTAGCTGAGATCCGAGCGGAATTGGATTAGCTCGCTGTAAGTGCTCTCGATCGAGCCGTTGAGTCTCTCGATGACGGACATCGCTTCCTGCTCACCGAATGCCGCGCGCAGGTCGTCCCGCAACGGTTTCACGGCCGGGTCGTCCTCGAACGAAGCAAAATTGGCGTGGTCGACCGTAAGGACGTAGGTTCCACCTGGGCCGCCGTCCACCAGGTGATGCCACGCATAGTGCGACGGGGACTTCATCTTCTGGCGGGCCTCGTGCACGCGCATGACGGCGCTGCGGAAGTCGTCACCCTTTCCATAACGCAAGTGAAAGGTGATGACCTCCGTGTACTTGGCGCTCATGTCCGTGGACGGATTGCTCCACTGCGGCATGTCCTCGTAATAGGAAGCGGTAAGCTTCTCGACCGAACCGGCGATGAGCTTTCGATACTGTTCGAGATCGGCAGCATCCGACACCGATGGCTTGTCCAAATCTGCCCAATGTACTCCGAAGCGGCCGACGACAAACGACCCCATGCCCTCGCCGGTAAGTACTTCGAACACGTAGAGCGCCTGGGCATCCTTTTGCTGTTTGTGCCATTCGACCTTTTGTTTGCGGCCCTCTTCATACTGCTTCAGCATGCCGTTCTTGGGCGTCTGGAATTCAATGGCGGCGATTGTCTTGGGACCTTCCTGAGCGAAACCTGAAGCAGCGGCAATCAACGCGACTCCCAGTGCGCAAAGCAATTTCTTCGTGATCATCAATTCTCCCTTTCCTCGAAAATCGTCGAATTTTAGATTTGGTGAAACGTACGTGGCCCTATCACAAACCATGGGGACAGCGCAGTAGTAGCCGGCGATCCGGCGCAGACTGGCTGCTAAGGAATGTGTGATATGAGGCGAGACTATATGCCGATTCCGTGACAAAGCAAGGAATTATTCAAACGGAAGGATCACCCATCGGTGATTCGCGGGCATTTTGTGTGGTGCTGAAACAGGGAGAGCAGAACACAACCCTCCCTGTTCCATTTTGGTGCGTAGGGCTAGTGGTCGCCTCCGCCATCGTGATCTCGCGGTGCGAACGCCACTCCTCGAAACACTTCTCCGGCTTCCGCCGAGCGAAGCGTCACGAAGTGGCCAATTTGATCGTCGCGATCACGGTCGCCGTCGCCAGTGGGAAGCGTAGTTGCGCTGAGGACGTCAGTAACTTTCACCAGCTTGTCGGGATCGGCCCCGTTGTCGCCATTCGCGCTGATTGTGGAAGTGATCGCAAAGATGGTGACGGTTCCGTCGCCGTTATGCCGCCCGGTGATGTTCCGGCAGCCGCCCGTTGCGGGATCAAGTGCGGCTGGATAATTCGGCACGCTGTAAGGCACGCCGATATTCAAGCCGTCTTGCAGAACGTAGAGCATGGTCCAGGTTCCGCTCGCGAAGCTCCACTTCTGCAGACCTGCAGTCGCCAGCGACTGGGGGTCTGCCACGTTTCCGTTCACCGGAGGAGTCACGTACGTTCCGTCGCCTTCATCGCAAACGTAGAGAGTGTTGGCGTCGGCGAACCAAAGCCCGAAGGGAAACGCCATCGAGGTGCTGGCGGCCGTGTTGGGGAAACCCGGCAGAATCGTAATCGGTGCGGTTGCGAGCTGTGCAGCTGTGCCCGTCGGCAGAATGCCTTGAGCGCCCACTTGGTACACCGTGTTGATGCCATTACCGCCGCTGCCCTTGCTGATGTACACCGTGTTGTTGAAGATGGTCAAACCGCGAAAGTTTGTGTCTTTGCCCGGCTTGTCCTTGCCGAACTCCAGACGGCCGATCATGCCGATGTTCGGCGGCACAGGCGGTGTTAGGTCAGGGAATAGCAACTCGGAGCCTGTGGCATTGATCAGATCGATGCCAATCGGGGTAATCGGGAGCTGCGTCTTGGAGAGATTGCCACTGTTGTCGTTCCCCACCATGTAATACAGGCCGTTCGCGCCTTTTATCGCCGCGCGACCGTTATCTCCGCTATACGCGTTTCCAGGGGTGAAGTCGATGTGACCGTCTCTGTCGACTTCGACGACTGCGCGGTAGTACGCCGTTGGAACAATCGAATCGCTATGATAGGTCGTGATGACTGGATTGGTTGGGTCGCAAACAGCCGGCGTACTGGAAGCCGAGACATCCAGCAGATTTGGTGCGGTGGGAGAAACCGGAAAACCTCCGCAGCCGGGGCCGCCGTGGTAGGCCATGAACGTGATGGACTTTCCGTCGATCGAACGGTTCAGCGCTAGTTCTGATTTTGAGCTGAAGCTCGTCACAATCTTATCGCTGGGGATCGGAAGAGAGCCTAGCAGCCAGCCATCGGTCGTGACGTTGTCCAGGAAAATCGGCGAAGTAACTCCAAAGCTGCCGTCGGAGCCTGAGTTGTTCCAGACGTTGTGAGAGTCGAAGAGATTTGGGAATTCTCCATTGTCTGAGGCGATTCCGCAAGTAACCGTCACGGGCGTGGTAGTCCCGGGCGTCGTCGTTGGCACATTAACCACCGTGCTTCCATTTGGTCCCCCAGCACATCCCAGCGGCAGGGTCTCGCCGATCGTGACGGTTGAGGCCGTTCCCCAGTACACGCTGCGGCTGAGTACCAGACTGTCGGGTTGGAATTTGAAACGGCCGTCACGGTCTTGGCCATCGTTAGCCGCCACTTTGTTAACGAATATTCCTGTCGCCAGCACCGATGCTGTAGCAACGATAAGTGCTGCTGGAGCTAAACTCTTCTTCACGTATTTGGCCCTCCTAGGCGGCTAAAACGATCCCACGCTGTGTGGGTCGGAGGTTTACGCGTGGGTTAAAATTCAGTGAACCGTCGGTTGTCAATGACGGACTTGTGAGCCTGATCGAAATTATCGATAGCAACTGTGTGGTGGGCCTGTATCGTTTTGGAACTGAGGTTCGCGATTCTTGTTACATAGGCGAGGGCCTACACCTATCCTAGTTGCCACGCTCGACTGGATCTGAAGCTCGATTCTCCTCCAGACCGGAATTCCAAACGCGTTGGATGTGGAGCGCCTCAGGCCACGGTGTGCCATTCGATATGAAACTTGAAATTAGGAACGCCTTGAAGTCGCTATGGTCGCGCCCAGATGCCGTGCTCGCTGAAGCCGGTGCAGCAGGCGAGCTTTTCGTCGCGAAAATCCGGCTGTCTTTAGCGACGATCCTCTTGCTTATACCGGTGATCAATACTCTGTTCTTTCCCGTGGAGCGCAAGGAAGGGATCGTCGGGTTGAGCCTGGTATCCGGGACATTTTTGTTATCGATCGTCTTCTATCTGCTGATTTCCCGCGAATACAATCCGGCCTGGCTGAGTTTTGCCAGTTGCGCGCTTGACGTGACGCTCGTGAGCGGCGCATTGGCGCTCTTTCTTATTCTGAATGAGCCGCATACTGCAGTGAACAGCAAGGTCGTCTTCGAAGGCTACTTCCTGGCGATCGGAGCCACCAGTTTGCGCTACGACAAGCGGGTTTGCATTACGGCTGGCTTATTGGCGGTGGGGGAATATCTGGCCATTGTCTACTTTGCTGCGACACACTGGGATCTCAACAGCCCGATTTATTCGCCGTATCCGTATGGTTTATTCGGCTGGTCGGCGCAGATTTCGCGATTAATTATAATGCTGCTTGCAGCGGCGATCAGTTTGTCCTTGGTGTCCCGCAGTCAGAGGCTCCTGCAACTGGCAACCAGTGATTCGCTGACGGCGTTATTCAACAGAGGCTACGTGGACGATCGGCTCGCCATCGAACTTGGCCGCGCGCGCCGGTATGGCAAGCTGCTGACCATTGCCGTGATTGACGCGGACCATTTCAAGGCGCTGAATGACGCTCATGGCCACCCGGTGGGAGATCTCGTGCTGCAAAAAATCGGCGCGATCCTGCGTGAATCCTGCCGGCAGAGTGACACGGTGGGGCGTTATGGAGGAGAAGAATTCGTGGTGCTCCTGCCTGAAACCGACATCGAAACAGCGCAGCGAAAAGTGGAATACCTGCGGGACCTGGTGGCAAGAACTCCGATTGAGTTGGGTGCGACCGGAGAGCGTGTCCAGATCACAATCAGCGCGGGACTGGCGAGTTTCCCACAAGATGGACAGGAGGCGGCGGAACTGTTCGCCTTGGCCGACGAAAGGATGTTTCAGGCCAAACGAGAAGGACGCAATCGCGTGGTCGCTGCTGAGGCCGTGATTTCGTAAGAGTTTTCAGCACCGTTCCCGCACGTCACGATCCACACCGCAAGCACGTTATTAGCGCAACAACGCGAGAAGAATCCGGGACAGGAGCCTGCGGCTGTTGCCGCTCGTGCTGGCTCCCGTGCTAAAATGCGTCGGACTTATTCATCCAGGATTGCGGAGGGCTCACATGAAAATCACACCAGGCAAACAGAAGGGCCTGAAGGCAGTGTCGGATTCGCGCGGCGTGATCGCCGCAGCGGCAATGGATCAGCGCGGATCGCTCAAGAGCGCGATCGCGAAAGAGAAGGGCATCGACAAGAAAGATGTTCCCGCGCAGATGCTGGAAGAATTTAAGACCATTGTTACGCGCGTCTTGACTCCGCACGCCAGCGCGATTCTGCTCGATCCGGAATACGGCTTGCCTGCCGCGAAAGCCCGCTCTTCGAACGCCGGATTGCTGCTGGCGTACGAGAATAGCGGCTACGACAATACTCGCCCCGGTCGCCTGCCCGATCTCTTGGACGTCTGGTCCGTCCGTCGGCTGGTGGCAGCGGGCGCTGACGCCATCAAGATCTTGCTCTATTACACGCCTTTCGATCCGTCTGAGGTCAACGACATCAAGCACGCCTGGGTCGAGCGCATTGGCGGCGAGTGCATAGCGAGCGACGTCCCGTTCTTTTTGGAATTCGTCGGCTACGTCGAAAATGGCGACGAGAAGGGCATCGAATATGCGAAGAAAAAGCCGGAAATCGTCAGTAAGAGCATGGAAGAGTTTTCCAAGCCGCAGTATGCCGTGGACGTGCTGAAGGTAGAGGTTCCGGTGAACATGGCGTTCGTGGCCGGGTCAAAAGCCAACAAGGGCGAGACGGCTTCCGCTGCGTACACGCGCGACCAGGCCAAAGAGCATTTTCGGCGCGCGGCGGCAGCGGCGAAAAAGCCCTTCATTTACCTTTCGGCTGGTGTCAATAACGACGTCTTCGCGGAAACTCTGGAACTCGCCGCCGAGTCGGGCGTCGAATTCTCCGGTGTGCTCTGCGGCCGCGCCACTTGGAAAGAGGGCATTCCTGTGTACGCGAAGCAGGGCGCGAAGGCCCTCGAAGACTGGTTGAACGACCAGGGCGTGAAGAACATCAACAACGTGAACTCGAAACTGGCGGCGGCCAAACCGTGGTACAGCTTCTATGGAGTTAGCTCCGCCGCAGCGCTGGCTGATTAGCGCACTTCGGGTGCGATCGAGCGAGTCACTCAGCTATTTGCGGACACACCCACGCGAGCCCGCGTTTCAATCCGCCTGGCGTCTGTGAGATTCTGTCAATTGCATGGCTAATCCCGTGAAAGTGCTGTTCGTGTGCGTCGGCAATTGTGTCCGCAGCCAAATGGCGGAAGCAATCGCCCGGCATTGCTGCGCGGATATCATCTCCGCGGAAAGCGCCGGAGTTTCGCCTCTAGGTTTCATCGATAAGACGGCGCAGGCCGTGCTACGGGAGCGCGCCATTTCCATTGACGGGCAATTTTCCAAGGGCTTGCACAGTCACACTCTGAAGAAGCCGGACCTGGTGATCAATATGTCCGGCATTCACAGTAAGTCGCTCTTCCCGGAGCACAATGTAGAAGAATGGGCCGTGCGCGATCCGTTCGGCGAGAACATGGAAACTCACCGCGCCATCTGTGATGATATCGAGGCGCGTGTGACTTTGTTGGCTGCGCGATTGCGCACCAAGGCAGACAGCACGGACTAGCCGCGCCTGCGGGCTGCGTCCAGAGCATAGAATCATGCGCCGTGAAAAAACCAGCGTCTCGCAAGAAGATTACTTGAAGGCGATCTGGGAGCTTGTTCAGGAAGAGCAAGAGCCCATCAGCGCGCGCCTTGCCGAAGATCTTGGCGTTACGCCGCCCGCGGTTACCGCTGCACTCAAGCGCATGACGCGGGGCGGCTATCTGCACGTTCGCCGGGACGGACGGATTGAGCTGACGGCGAAGGGCGAATCCATCGCACAGCATTTGGTCTTGCGCCATCGCCTGGCGGAAAAGCTTCTCACCGACGTTATCGGCCTGGAATGGGCGCGGGCTCACGAGGAGGCAGAGCGCCTGGAACACGGCATTTCGTCAGAAGTTGCCGAGCTGTTACTGAAACGCTTTGGCCGCGACAGCCGCTGCCCGCATGGAGTGCCACTGCTCGGCGGCATGGCCAAGCTGCGACGTAAATTCGGAGCGGTGCGTTTGTCGGATGCCGAGGTGGGGCGAAGTTACGAAGTACTGCGTGTTTACGAAAAGGATCCCAAATTTCTGGACTTTGTCTCGGGCCTGAATTTGCGTCCCGGCGCGCGCGTGCGCGTCCATCAGCGCGAATACGACGAAACCATGGCTCTGACAGTGGCTGGCCACGCTTCGCCACGCATCCATCTTGGCAAACCGGCTACCCAGCGAGTGTGGGTCCGCAACCTTTCAGCATAGAAAAAGCGAATCCATGGCATTTGCGTGGCCTATTGCAACCGGGCGCCTCGGGCGACTATGATACGGCTGTCCGCTTGAATTCAAAGGTGCCCGGCAGATCTTAGATCGCTCGAGTTCCTTCAGTATTCACCGGCCCACGCACCGTAGACGGCTGCCCCCGCTTCAGCCGCGAGGGCCACAAGGACCCAAGGAATCACTCGCATGAGGCACTACGCGGAGAGAATTTGAACCAAAAGAAATAGGCGAAGGAGGAGTGTGATATGGCAACTGCGACAGCAGCTGTACAGCCGAATGAAAACGTAACTGGGTTTGTTACCAAGACTCGCAAGATGCTGATAAATGGCAAGTGGGTTGAAGCCGCTTCCGGAAAGACTTTTGCCACTTACAATCCCGCGACGGGCGAAGTGCTGGCCAACATCGCGGAAGGCGACAAGGAAGACATCGACCGCGCGGTGAAAGCCGCTCGCGCCGCTTTCGAATCCGGTCCATGGTCAAAGATCTCGACTGCGGAGCGCGGCAAGATGATGTGGAAGCTCGCGGACCTGATCGATCAGCATCGCGAGGAATTCGCGCAACTTGAATCGCTCGACAACGGCAAGCCGCTCAAGATCGCGCGAGTGGCCGATGTTCCGCTCACCGCTGAACACTTCCGCTATTACGCAGGTTGGGCCACGAAGATCGAAGGCAACACGATTCCTCTGACTCGCGCGCAGCAGGGCTCATTCTTCGCGTACACCGTACGCGAGCCGGTGGGCGTTGTGGGTCAAATTATTCCCTGGAACTTCCCGCTGCTGATGGCGGCGTGGAAACTGGGTCCGGCGCTAGCTGCGGGGTGCACGATCATATTGAAGCCGGCGGAACAAACTCCGCTCACTGCATTGCGCCTCGGCGAATTGATTCAGGAAGCGGGTTTTCCGGATGGCGTGGTGAATATCGTCCCTGGCTACGGTGAAACAGCTGGAGCTGCGCTCGCAGCGCACGACGACGTGGACAAGGTCGCGTTTACGGGTTCCACCGAAGTAGGGAAGCTAATCATTCACGCCGCGGCGGGCAACTTGAAGAAAGTGTCGCTCGAATTGGGCGGCAAGTCTCCCAACATCGTTCTCGATGACGCGGATCTCGATTCCACCATTCCCGGCGCTTCCAGCGCGATATTCTTCAATCACGGCCAGTGCTGCTGCGCCGGTTCGCGGCTCTACGTCGATAAGAAGATTTTCGACAAGGTCGTGGACGGTGTTGCGGCAAGCGCGGAGAAGATCCGTGTGCGTCCGGGCTTCGATCCGGATTGCGACATGGGCCCGCTGGTTTCCGAAGAACAGCTCAATCGCGTGGTCGGTTATATGGATTCCGGCAAGAAAGAAGGCGCGAAGGCCGTTACGGGCGGCTCCCGCGAGGGCGACAAGGGTTACTTCGTGAAGCCGACCGTGCTGGTTAATACCAACGAAAACATGAAAGTAGTGCGGGAAGAGATCTTCGGACCGGTGGTTACGGCGACTCCGTTCAGCAGCCTGGACGAAATCGCCAAGACTGCCAACGACACGATCTACGGTCTCGCGGCCGGAATCTGGACCCGCGACGTCAAGAAGGCGCACGCTCTTGCGTCCAAGCTTCGTGCTGGCACCGTGTGGATTAATTGCTACAACGTGTTCGACGCGGCGCTTCCGTTCGGCGGCTACAAGCAATCGGGTTGGGGCCGCGAAATGGGGCACGAAGTGCTGGAACATTACACCGAGGTCAAGGCGGTCTGTTCAGCGCTGTAGACTGATTTGATCGAGTTGAATGTAGGTAGGGGCGGGTCTTAGACCCGCCCCTATTGTTAGTACGCCGAGCAAACCGTAAGCGTGAGCAGTAGAACGTTAGACTCACGAGCGGCATGGCGCCAGCCAATCAGCTTCGGCTGAGTTTGCAGGTTCAGAAGACGGTGAAGCCGAAACGGAAACCTGCAGAGCGGCGAAGCCCTTGTGGCGAACGACGACTCGAACCTCACGGCCCGTCCGGGCTCAACTCACTGAACCGGCGTATGCGGACCCGCAGGTACGGTCGTGTGGCAGGGAGAGCGGGTGACCGCTCCCCCCATGCCGATTTCTGTGTGCGTTTGCCGCGAGAGAATCGGCGCTCTCCGGTTTGCATGTTGCAATGCTGAAGGCGCGAGGCAAACCTCGCGCAAGAAAAGGCGGTGGCAAGCCACCGCACTCCAAAGAGGTTTTTGTGCTGATCGAATGTGCTTTGAATGGCGGCAGGACGCGCTCAGAGCATCCGGGTGTGCCGTGCACGCCACAAGAGTTGGCTGACTCCGCTCGCG
>Ga0208603_1000063_pt1 | contig 16243 bp, 12 predicted proteins | sample MicForSoSWNC24_M_FD_188001 | JGI IMG/M metagenome (GOLD analysis project Ga0208603, IMG submission 188001) | Forest soil microbial communities from Harvard Forest Long Term Ecological Research site in Petersham, Massachusetts, USA - MetaG HF008... | ecosystem: Environmental > Terrestrial > Soil... | reverse complement strand
CGAGGGATTCCAAGGTGGATCGCCGGGACGGCGTCCAGGATATCCGCGAGCCTGCCGCCAGCTATTTTCCGGCGCCGTCAAGCTGTGATGGCACGAGTAACACTGCAATTCCGAAAATTCGGGCCAGACCTTGCCGTGCGCCCGAGAAGCCAAGCGCAAAAGCGATTGCTGAAGTTGAACGGCTTGGCCTGTAGTAAGCTCACGCACGTCGTACCAGGGATCGCTGTTCTCCGGTTCCCCCGGCTCGCCCGGTTCTTTCCAGTGGCGTGGCATCACGGCGGAAAAGGAGTCCAGCTCAAAGTAAAGGTCAGGATGCCCAGCGGCGATCATTTCGTGGTCCACTGATTTTTCGTCGGAACCGAGGTGGCAACTCAGGCATTTCTCAGTGCGTTTAGTGAGGTCGCGCGTGTCATACATTCCCAACGCGAGTGATTTCTCATGCGTCCAGTCGCGCTCGGTGTGCGGACCCAGCCAAGCGGCCGCCGGGCCATGGCAGCTTTCGCAACTCACGCCCTCGCTCAGCTCAAAAGTCCGAGCACGCTGGCCGGCCGGCGCGTTGAGAGCGTGACACGCCAGGCACTTCGGTGCAGACTCTGCCTTGCCAACGCCAAGAATCGCCGCCATCCTTTCGCCGATATTGCCCTGCAGCGACGCATAAGCGTTTGAATGTTTGTCCTTGACGATCCAGATGCTGTACTCATCCTGCAGCACGCGGTTATCCGTACGCGGCGCGACGCTGCCATGACAGGTAGTCGACGCGCAGGAACCAGGACCGGTAAAACGCGGCGCCGAAGCTGTTTGGACGCTAGCTGCGAGTCGAGGCATCACGAAGCTCTGTGAATAAACGAGGGAGCAGGAACCTAATGTTGCGGCCATGAGAAGGACGAAGAGCAGGCGGGTACGCACAGAGCGCCGGAGTAGTGTTGTGAGCTTCGTTTCCATTTTGACTTTGGCATAGCCGGATACAGCGGCCGCAGTCCGGCGAGAACATAAATTCGTAAATCTGCCAGCTCGTACTACTGGATACTATCGAAGTCAAACCATTCCGCCCGGATTTATTCGCCGCGTTTCGCGCAAGAATAACCGCAGTAAGCTTTGTGCGTTGACCCCGGCCTCATATCCCTATACGCAACACCCTCAAGACTGATAGTTGTTTTCGGAGCCGGGAATGAATACTCTCCCCCGTGAGGAAGTCTCCTTGATTTTCAATGAGCTGAGGGATATTCAACGGCAGTTCGGCTATTTGCCTGCCGATCAACTGAAGGTTCTTGCCAAGAAAATCGATGTGCCTCTGTATCGTCTTCACGGTGTAGCCAGCTTTTATCCTCATTTTCATCTGACGCCGCCGCCCAAAGCAGACGTGCGCGTTTGTCGCGATATGTCCTGCCACCTGCGCGGAGCGGACGAGTTTTGCACAGGTCTCGACGAAGCGTGCCGCCAGCTCGGGTACGCGGACGCGAAAGTCAGCGGAGTTTCCTGCCTAGGCCGATGCAACGAGGCTCCGGCCGTCGCGATCAACGAACACATTTACACGGGACTCTCGCAGAATCAGATTGCGACAATGGCCGGCGACGTTCTGGCGGGCCGTGCGCTCCTCCAGATGTCTCAATCGCATCGCCGCGTGCCCTGTGCGTCCGATCCCTACGGCGAGAACGATCAGTACCAAGCGGTTCAGCGCCTCGTGCAGACGCGGGATTGGGCTGCGGCCTTCGAAACGCTGAAGGCGTCCGGCCTTCGCGGGCTTGGCGGAGCAGGATTCCCCACCGAATCGAAATGGCAACTTGTACGCCAGGCGGCCGATCCTCAGAAATTTATTGTGTGCAATGCGGATGAAAGCGAGCCCGGCACGTTCAAGGATCGCTTCATTCTTACGCACCTGCCGCATCTGGTGATCGAAGGAATGATTCTTGCCGGCGTGCTGACCAGCGCGCACAAAGGCATTCTTTACATCCGTCATGAATATGAGGAGCAGGAAAAAATCCTTCGCGATGAGATTCGCCGATGTCAGCGCAACGGCCTGCTTGGACCGAGTGTGCTGGGCAGTGAGTTCGCGTTCGACCTGGAGGTTTTTGTCAGTCCAGGCGGCTATATTTGCGGCGAAGAAACGGCGCTGCTCGAAGCGATCGAAGGCAAGCGAGCGGAACCGCGCAATAAACCGCCATTTCCCGTGCAGCAGGGTTTGTGGAACAAGCCGACGGTCATCAATAACGTTGAGACCTTTGCAAATGTGCCGATCATCCTGTTCCGTGGCGTGGATTGGTACAAATCGCAAGGTGTAAACGGCGCCGCGGGCCTGAAGTTCGTTGGTGTCAGCGGTGACGTGGTGCATCCCGGCGTTTACGAAGTGCCCATGGGCACGCCGGTATCCGAACTCATTTTCAAATATGGCGGCGGCGTCGCGGACGGAAAGAAACTGAAAGCATTCGCGCCTTCCGGCCCTTCCTCAGGGTATTTGCCTGCGTCCATGGCGGATGTCCACCTCGATTTCAAATCGCTGGCCGATGCGGGTTCGATGCTCGGTTCCGGCGCACTGGTAGTTTGCTCGGAAGATCGCTGCATGCTGGATATGGCGCTGAACGCGACGGAATTCTTCCGCAACGAGTCGTGTGGAAAATGTGTCCCCTGCCGCGTCGGTTCCCAGAAACTCGTCGAAATGCTGTCTGGCTGGACCGAAGGCAAAGGCTCGTCCGCGGACCTGACGTTGATCGACGAACTTTCCGCGACGCTGCGGCAGACTTCGATCTGCGGACTCGGCCAGGTAGTGCCCGCGCCGATTGCCTCGGTGTTGAAACATTTTCGCGAAGAATTCGAATCGCACATTCTGCACTACGAGTGCCCTTCCGAAGTCTGCCCTTGCGCTAGAAGCGCCCGTGCCGCCTCCTCAAGTGCCAGCGCGAGGCGCGCATGAGCGCGAGCCAACTGGTAGAACTCACGATTGACGGCAAGAAGGTCTCGGTCCCTACCGGAACCACCATATTTGACGCGGCGCGGATGCACGATATCGACATCCCCACGCTGTGCAACCAGCAAAACGAGAGACCCGTGGGCGTCTGTCGCGTTTGCGTGGTGGACGTCGGCGCCCGAGTGTACGCAGCCTCGTGCATTCGCCCGGTCGAGGTGGGAATGGTCGTGAATACCGCCTCTGACGGCGTGAAGCGCGCGCGACACACGCTGGTCGAACTGTTGATGTCCGATCATCCCAGCCCCTGCGCGCGTGAACGGCAATCCGGCGATTGCGAACTGGAAGCCCTCGCCAAACAGGAAAATATCACGCAAGCGCGTTACACACCGCGCGCCCTGCGGCGCGGTCCGGATGATTCCTCGATGAGCATTGCCGTGGATTTCGACGCATGTATTTTGTGCGATCGCTGCATTCGCGGCTGCACCGACATTCGCGAGAATTTCGTCCTGGGACGCATGGGCAAAGGAGCTTCCACCGGGATCGCTTTTGACAATAACAAGCCCATGGGCGAATCCTCTTGCGTTTCATGCGGCGAGTGCATGGTTTCTTGTCCGACCGGAGCGCTTACGAATCGCGTGATTACGCAAACAGCAATCGCCGTGACTCCCGACTCCGAACACGTGCCGCTCGACGAACTCCAACATCTTCCCTTCTTCGAGGGAGTTTCCGGAACATTTCTGAGCCTGAATCGCAACGCCGTCGTGCGTCGCCATTTCAAGTGCGGCGAGGTAATTTGCCGCGAGGGCGAATACGGCTCCACGGCCTTTTACCTTCTGGAGGGCCAAGCGCAGGTTTCCATTGCCAGTCCGATGGCGCACGTAAAAACCAAAGGCGCCGTCCGCAAGTTTCTGGGAAAGCTTTCGAGCGGCCTCACGCAGCGGCAGAACGATCAACGCGAAGAAGAAACCAGCCAACATTGGATTCCCATTGATGCGCCTATGGATTTGAATTACGACAACCCAGTTGCCACGCTCGGACCGGGCGACCTCTTCGGCGAAATGACCTGCATGAGCCTGTACCCGCGTTCGGCCACAATCCGCGCCGAAACCGACTGCACCGCGCTGGAAATGTTGCGCAATGTGCTGGACATCATGCAGCGCAACAAAACTTTTCGCGCGAAGCTGGATCAATCCTACCGCCGGCGCGCTCTGGACACTCATTTGCGCGCGGTTCCGGTGTTCGCCGAACTGACGGACGAGTTCATCGCCGGCCTGCGCGAAAAAGTGGATCTCTTGCGCTTTACGCCCGGGCAAGTGATTTGCCGCCAGGGCGAAGCGGCGGACAGCTTCTACCTCGTGCGGATCGGCTTCGTGAAAGTATCGCAAACGCATCCCGGCGGCGAAATGGTTCTAGCTTACCTTTCGCGTGGCGAATGCTTCGGAGAAACGGCGCTACTGAATGAAACCGTGCGCACCGCAACCTGCACGGCTCTCGATCACGTCGAAGTCGTGCGCATCAGCGCGGAAGATTTCAACAGCATGACCAGCCGGTTCCCCGGAGTGCGCCGCAAACTGGAAGACGTCGGCCACGAACGCTTGAAAATGAATCAAGAGAGTCTAGCGGTGATCAATAGCACGCCGCTCGACAGCTTCTTGAAGCAGGGCTTGATGGAAGCGCAGAGCCTGTTGTTGCTCGACCTGAATGCTTGCACGCGTTGCGATGCATGCGTCACGGCTTGCGCGGACGCTCACGACGGAGTCACACGCCTGGTGCGCGAAGGCCTGCGTTTCGATCATTACTTGGTCGCCACATCTTGCCGCCAGTGCCTGGACCCGTTGTGCATGGTGGGCTGCCCCGTGGGCTCGATCCGTCGCCGCAATTCACTTGAAGTCATCATCGAGGATTGGTGCATCGGCTGCGGCCTATGCGCGGAAAATTGCCCATACGGAAATATCAACATGCACCCGTTTAATGTCTTTACCGACGTTCCAGGAATGCCCGGGAAGAAAAAAGCGATGGTGAAACAGAAAGCGACATCCTGCGACCTCTGCTCCGAATTTGCGGAGCCGAGTTGTGTGTATGCCTGTCCGCACGACGCCGCACATCGCGTGAACCCGCGGCAATTTTTCGCGAATTTGCTGAAGCAGACTACGCGCGAGACACCACAGAGCTAGGAAGTTCAAATCGCATGGCGGAAATGTAGGACGATTGCGTATTGACCGTACACACCGGACCTGGCTGATTGCTTCGCTGATTTTCTTGAGCGTGGCAACCGCGATTTATCTTGCCTACGCGACCACTTCGCCATCGGGCCCAAGCGGGGGTAGCGGCATCGGCCTGATGTTTGGCGTCGTCGGCTCGATCTTCATGATCTTCGCTGGACTGCTGGCGGCGCGGAAAAAAGTGCCGGTGTGGCGCCTGGGCCGCGCGCAAGCCTGGATGCGCGGCCATCTGTGGCTGGGAACGTTGAGCCTGCCAATAATTTTCTTCCACGCCGGGTTCCGATTTGGCGGCCTCCTCACTAGCGTGCTCACGGTGCTGCTGATAATCGTGGTTGTCAGCGGAATATTCGGCGCCGTTTTGCAGCACTACATGCCGCCGCTGATGACCACACGAATCCCGATGGAAACAATCTTCGAGCAAATCGATCGCGTTCGAGCGCAACTGATCGCCGAGGCCGATGAAATGGTGGAGACGGTTTGCGAGCCTCTGACTCCCCAGCCTGCCGAGTCCGCTGCCAGCAAGCAAACGCGCGCGGCAACGGCGACCACGGTCGCCACCGCGACAATCCCGTTGTGCAATTTTTACAGTCGAGAAATGCGCCCGTTCCTGCAAAACGAACGCATCCAGAATTCAGCCCTCGCCAGCAGGGCCAAAGCCGCCGGAGTCTTTGAAGGTTTGCGGATGCTGTTGCCGGGCGATCTCCACAGCATTGTCAAGAATCTGGAAGAAATCTGCGAAGAGGAACGCCAATTCCGCCGGCAGATCCGCTATCACCACTGGCTGCATGGCTGGCTGATGTTGCACGTTCCGCTTTCGCTGGCGCTGTTGCTGCTGGGATGCGCGCACGCGATCATGGCCTTGCGTTACTGAAGCGCCGAGTAAAGCGAGCTATCGTGGCCCGAGCCAAACTCACAACAAAAAAACTGGCGCAGCGCATCGACCTGGATTATTTCAAGCATCCGCATCCCTTCCGGCGTCTGCGCTCCATACTTGCCATATCCATTCCGGCGATTGCGCTGCTGTGGCTGGGTTGGTACGCGCTCGCTCGCAACAATCGCGTCTATAGCAGCGGCAAAATGTCCTCCGCACACGCTGTGCTCACGGCGCAGTGCAGTTCGTGCCACTTGAAAGAGGTGAATTCGTTCAGTGCCAAGGCGACCGACCAATCTTGCAGCGCTTGCCACAACGCTCCGCTGCATCACGCCAATCAAACCTTTACACCCGTCTGCGCTTCGTGCCACGTCGAGCATCGCGGCCACTTGCGGCTTGCCGTCACCGCGGACATCACTTGTACGCAGTGCCACGCGGACCTTCACACCACGGGCGCGGCGACGCGGTTCACGGCAGACATCACGCGTTTCAATGGCGGCCACCCTGAATTCGCGATCCTGCGCGATGGCGGTAGCGATCCGGGAACGATCAAACTCAACCATGCAGTGCACTTGAAGGGCAATCTTCGCGGACCAAACGGCCCGGTGCAGCTCGATTGCGATGATTGCCATCGCACACTGAGGCCGGAGTCCGGATGGCGATTCGGATCAAACCAGTCCCAAGACCAGCCTGTCGTGCAAACAGCGATTCCGCCTTCGGTGGATGCAATCCGCGCCTACATGTCGCCAGTGACTTACGCAAAGCACTGCATCGCATGTCATGGGCTGCAGTTCGACGCGCGCTTCCAGGAAAGCGCGCCGCACGACACTCCCGAGGTCATCCACGCGTTCCTGGTGCAAAAATTTCAGCAGTACATTCCCGGTCATTCCGCGGAACTTCGCGTCACGGCGCCGCAGAGAAACATCCCCCAAAAGCCGATACCGCCGGACGTTCGCGTGCTCACATCACAGCAATGGGTAGCACTACGAGTGGCGGAATCGGAAGAACTCCTCTGGCGGAAAACGTGCGCGCAGTGCCATGCGCTCAATTTCGCCGTAAATGCCGTGCTTCCAACCGTCGCAAAATCCAACATCACCCGGCGATGGTTTCAGCACGCGGTCTTCAATCACGACACGCACAAACTCTTGAAATGCGTCGAATGTCATGCCGGCGCGCCGAAAAGCCAGGAAACATCCGACGTCTTGCTGCCGGGCATTCAGACTTGCGAAAGGTGCCATCGAGGCGGACGCGAAGCGGTGGAATCGCGATGCTTCGAGTGCCACATTTACCACGACTGGAAGCAGGAGAAAGCCGTTAAGGGAACGTTCACACTGTCGGCCTCCATCCACAAAAACTAGGCACGAGCACCAGGTGCGCAATGGCTAGGCCTGGGAATTTCCGCTTCGCCGCTACTTCGTCTTCATCACGTACACGCCGTCCCACTCGCCTTCCGGAGCATTCCCCGAAAACTCGATCGCGCGTTCGAGAAATATCTGGCTAGGCCCATCGTCCGGAAAATTCGCAAGGACGTCGGAGAACCGGCTGGCGGCGGCACTCCAGTTTTGATCTTTGTACGATTTCATGGCCCGGTCGAATCGTTCGAGCAGCGGCTCGTACCTTTCTTGCTCGCGACTTACATCCATCAGCTCGTAGATGTTCACCGGCTGACTCTTGCCCTTCACACGAATTTTGTCCAGCTCGCGGCAGACGAACTGGTTAGCAACCTGCCGATAGGTTGCCTCGCTGATCACAACTTGCACGTGATACTGCTTGGTGATTCCTTCCAGTCGCGAGGCCAGGTTCACGTTGTCGCCCATCACCGTCCACGAGAGGCGCCGTGCCGAGCCCATGTTGCCCACATTCACCAGGCCCGTGTTCAGGCCGATCCCAATCGATATCGGACGCCTTCCGGCCTCCTGCCATTTCGCATTGAGCGCCGCAAGGCCACGCACCATTTGCAGCGCGCAAGAGCAGCTGCGGAACGCGTGATCCTCCTGCGGATAAGGCGAGCCCCAAAATGCCATGATCGCGTCGCCGATATATTTGTCGAGCGTTCCGTCGGTGGCGAAAACGATCTCGGTCATCTGCCCGAAATATTCATTGAGCAGCCGAACGAGCTCGTCAGGTGTCAAGCCTTCCGAAATCGTCGTAAATCCGCGAATGTCGCTGAATAGTACGGAGAGTTCTTTGCTCTCGCCACCCGGCCGGATGTACTTCTCCGGATCTTTTTCGATCAGCTCGATCACGCCTGGAGACAAATACTGCGAAAAACTCTTGCGAATATTGCGCTTGGCACGCTCCTCTCGAATCATGCGCACACTGGTGATTGCGGCGTAATTCGCGGCCAGTGTGCCAGCAGGAATCACAAAACTGAGCCACTGTCCCTTGTCAACGAAACTGAAATATACGAGCCAGGCGAATCCCGCGAGGGTGAGCAGCACAGAGATCGTCGAATACAACGGCGTCACACGGCTGAATAAGAATCCAAAGACAAGCCCGAACAGCAAAATGAAGCCCGTATCCACCGCCTGTTCGTTGAGGCCGCGCTTGAGGAAGCCGCGGCCCTTCTCTTCGCTATGCAGCAGGTTGTCAATAATGTTGGCGTGGACTTCCACGCCCATGTAGACGCCCTCGAAAGGAGTATTGCGGATATCACCGATTGCCAGGGCCGTCGCTCCCACCAGCACAATCTTGTCGCGAAAAGTTTCCAACGGCACATTTCCACTGATTACGTCCCACATCGAATAGTGCTGATAGGTCTGATACGGGCCCGTGTAGTTCAGCAGAGCGCTGCCATCGCTGGCGTGCCGCAGGGTGTGGCGGCCAAGCTGAATCCGTTCGAGGCCGTTCGCCCCGATGTATGCCGCAACTTGCTGGTCCGGAATCTTTTCGTAAGCGCGCACGACCTCCAAATCCAGCGACGGAAAGAAATCCATATCCTGATAGTGGATCATGAGCAATGCGTGCCGAAGCGTACCGTCGGAGTCCGGAACGATGTTGATGAACCCAAACGATTCAGCCGCGTCCGCCAGCTTCGTAATATTGGCTTCGACTCCCTGCCGGACCAATCCGCCGTTGTGCCTCCATACGCTCCCCAGGTCCACGTTCTCACCGCCCTTGAATCCAACGGGCAGAACCTGCGGAAATACATGCGCCCAAGCGATGTTGAAATATTGCTCGGCCAGCTTGGGATCGGGTTGCGAGTCCAGAAACACGTGGCCCAACACTACGTTGCCGCTGCTTTTCATCGCCGCGGCCAGCGTTGCATCCTGGTCGCTAGCAACCTCAAGAGCCTTCATCTGCTTCAGCAAGGCAGGGGATGCCGACGTTCCCAGATCGCCTTGTAGTTTCTGCAGGGCTTCTTGTGCGGAGTTGCTCTCGGGTACCGGAAAGGTGAAGTCGAACGCAATCACCCGCGCGCCGCCGGCGCTCAACTTGCTCACCAGCGTCGCATAATTCTTTCTGGGAATCGGAAACGAACCGATTTTCTGCAGGGTTTGCTCGTCGAGGTCCACGATGACGATGCGGTCGTCGTGCGGTCGCTTGCCGCGCATCTCAAAACGCAAATCAAGGGAGCTTTGTTCGACGTTCTGAAGGAAAGCCAAACCGGCCCGTGAATCGCTTGGGCCAATCGGGGAAAATGCGAACAGCGCCAGTCCCACCCAAGTGGTCAGCACAGCTAGGCCCAGATCAAGATGATCGAGTGCGAAGCCTTTTGACCAATCCCGCCAGCGGGACCAACGCTGTTCCTGCGAGCTCATAGGAAGTGCAGTAGGCGATTCGTTGCTGGCACCATTAGCCCCAGCTTGTTGAAAAGGCCCGAGCTTTTGCGGGCCTCACGGCGCGCTGGTCGGCGGAGGGACTTGCTTGGGGCCCCGACCTCCACTAGTCGACACAGCCAAGCCGACGCCCACTCCCAGCCCGACCGCGATCAGGGTGCCAACTACAAACCAGTGCGGACCGTGGACAGGAGGAGCCTCGGTCTCCACCGGTATATCCGTGGCTGTAAGGCTCGCCTGCAGGACCGCTGGGGGCGTATCGCTGGTCTGGAAGCTCGAAGGCGGAGCCTCCGACGTAATCACCACCATCTGCCCGGCGCTCACGGTGATGGAGTTCGAAGCCGCACTGGCTTGGCCGGAATTGTTTGCTACGTGCGCGCCATTCAGCGGGGTCACAGTAACTTGCCCCTTGTAGCAGATCACGGTTGTCGTATTCGATTCGAAAGACGCATAAAAATCCGTGCCGACGACGCCGATCACGGCGTTAGGCGTCTTCATCTCGAATTTTCCGCCGGGTTTCGTAATCTTCATCACCTGGCTGCGCACTTTGCCGAAATCCATCTCCAGCGACGTCTGCTGGGACGCATTGTCGTGCTGCACGATGCGCAGCTCGCTGTCCGAACCCAGGCTGAGAATAGAACCATCCTTCAGTCCGGCACGCACACGGCCGGTATGCTCGGTTTGGAGCAAATCGTTCCAGTCCAGCTCCTCTTTGGCTTTAGCAGGTGTCGAATTGCGCGTTGCAGCCGGGATTAGGGCGTTGATCTGACCAGCTGCCTGGCCCGTCTGTGTTTGTGGCATTGCAGGCAATGCCGAGAGCAGCGAGCACAATACAGTCACAGTGAACCGTTTAAACGGGCTCATCCGTCACTCCTTTTATTGATTACGTGGCGTCCAGTGTAGTGATTTTGACAGAGGGCTACGAGGTGTCAACGCGCAGAGCCAGCAGCTGCACCAATGTGGTTAATAGCCATTTCTGGAGGCGGGTGGATTCACCGTCGCATGCCATCCAGGCTGGTGACAGACAAGTGGCAACCGCCATCGAGTTCCAGTGAGGCTACAACGTAACCGCATCGCTCTGAGGCGTCGAATAAACTTCTCTTATGCTTCCGGTTTACAATAAGACTCCCAGAGGAAGGTAGCTTCGGCGCGGAAAATCACAAATCCGCACGCCATACGGCACTTGCAAGCCGCAATGCTCGTAGGTCAATATATGCTCGGCTTTTTCCATGGACCGCGAGTGGATCCGGACCCCAACCAAGGGAGCAGATGATGCGCATGAACAAAGCTATTAGGATTGTCCTCGCACTATCGATTGCTTGGGCCGTCTATGCGGCCGATGTCGTCGTCAGTGCAGCGCAGGGTGCCGTCGAGAAGGTCGATTCCGCCAGCAAGACCATCGTCGTGAAGACCGCCGACGGAACGGAAACACATTCCATTACGTCGATCGAACCGCAGCCCACGGCGCCGATGCTTCCGCCGATGCCGCCAAGGATTCCTGGCACGGCGTCACAAAAGGCACGGAAGTCGTGGCGCACTACACCAAGCGCGGCACGGAGGAAACTGCGCTCGAAATAGATAAGGTGGGCAGGGGCGGTCTCGATGTTACCAAGGGCACGGTAAAGGAAATTGATCGGGGCACGAAAAAACTCGTCGTCGTAACCGCCGATGGAACGGAAAAAACGTTCACGCTTTCCGACCACGCGGTGACGGATTCCGGGAAGGACATCGCGAAAGGCAGCGAGAAGGGCGCCAAGGTGGTCGTCTACTCGAGCGAAGACGCGGGCAAAAAGGTGGCGCACTTCTTTCAGCATGTCTAACCTTGAGCCGCGAAAATCCAACATGAAAGGCACGGAATGACGAGTTTTTCGGGTGCTGCGCGTCGACACAGTTGCCGTCACGAATGGCTGGTGCCTCTGGTAGCAATTTCTCTGTTGAGCGCGTGGGGCCATCCTTCGCTGTTTCCCGAAGAACAGATCGTCCTGAACGTCACCAACCCCACATCCATCGCGCGCGAAGAAGTAATTGCCATCCAGCTCAAAGACGTATTGCAAAGACTCCCGACCTCTAACCCGCATAAGATTCGCGTGGAGGCATCGCCTGGCAACAAAGAATTGCTCACGCAAATCTTCAACAGCGTCGCGGGTGACCCGGCAGATCGGTTGTTGGTGCTCGTCAGCATCGCAGCCAAGCAAAGGATTCAGCTGAGATTCTTCTTATCTAACTCTCCTACTGCACAAAAGCCACTCGTCTACGGTCGCGCTGTTCCGGAAAGGAAGGACGATTTTGCGTGGGAAAACGACAAAGTTGCTTACCGCGTCTACGGTCCGGCACTGCAGGCGACAGGTGAAATTAGCTCTGGAATCGACGTGTGGTCCAAACGAGTTTCCGATTTGGTTATCAACGACTGGTACGCGAAAGACGCCGAAGGCCAACGTACCAAAAATCGAGAACTTACCTATCACAAAGATACCGGCCAAGGATTGGATTCATACGATGTGGGCCTCACGCGCGGCTGCGGAGGTACGGCCATTCAGAGCGACGGCAAATTTTTTGTCGCGAAGAACTACCTGCAGGCGGAAATCCTCGCAGCGGGTCCGCTACGCTTTCAATTCCGCTTGCACTACGCCGCATGGCCGGTCGGCGACCTCCAGGTTAGCGAAGAAAAACTCATCACCCTCGATGCCGGAACCCATATGAACCAGATTCAGTCCACATTTTCGTTCGAGGGAGCGCCTTCCGTGCAAGCTTCCATGGGCCTCGCAACGCACGCTCACGCCGAAATCGCGGCAAGTCCGGACGAAGGAATTCTCTCCGTTTGGGAGCCGCTGACTGATGCATCCGCGGGGATGGACGGCACCGGCCTTGTGCTGCCCGCGGGCATCGCGGCCACCACAACTCAAGCCGGTGGAAGCGTCTACTTCGTGTTAAACACCAAGCCTAACGTCGCGGTCGTGTATTACGCTGGCGCGGGCTGGTCCAAAAGTGACGTGAGCGATCAGGCCGCCTGGCAGACTTATTTGAAAGATTTTTCGCTGCGCTTGCAACATCCTCTGCAGATGAGTTGGGACCACTAGCGTCAATGCGCTACCGGCGATTTCCATTCCACTCACAGATGAACGGTGTACGCAGCGTGGCAATCGCTGCAATTTTCGTAATCGGCAATCAGGTCCTCGTCCCCTCTTGGGCCCAGAACACCAATACAGCACAAAAGGAAACCTATGTCGGTGATGCTCCGGCCGATCCAGGTGAAATAGCCAACGACGTCTCCGGAGCGCTCAGGCCGCACGCCATCAAGCATGTCGTCCGCAAAGTGGCCGATTGGCAATTGTCCCGCGCGCAAAGTCACTTCAATCAGGATTGGACGTACGCGGCCCTATATCGCGGACTGATCGCGGCGTCGCGCGCTACAGGCGATAACAAATATGAAGACGCGGTCAAACATGCTTCCGAACAGTTCGAGTGGAAGCTCGGGCCGCGCATCGCCTTTGCCGACGACGAAGCCGTAGCCCAAAGCTACTTACATTTTTATTTCAAATCGCATGACCCATCGATGATCTCTCCCACCAGAGCGGCGTTCGATCAAACGATGTCGGCGCCCCAAGACGTCGAACACCAGGACGCCGCGAAGCCACTTTGGTGGTGGTGCGACGCGCTCTTCATGGCGCCAGTCGCATGGGTTGAATTATCCACGGCCACCGAAAATCCTGCCTACATGGACTTCATGGACAAGCAATGGTGGATCACTTCCCGTTTGCTGTATGACCCGAAGGACAGCTTGTATTCGCGCGACGCAACATTCCTCGACCGCCACGAAGCGAACGGACAAAAGGTGTATTGGTCCCGCGGAAATGGGTGGGTTCTAGCCGGACTCGCCAGCGTGATCGAAACGCTCCCAGCGAACGATCCGCGGAGACCACGATTTATCGAGCAGTTCCAGCAGATGGCGGAGCGAATCGCGGGCCTCCAAGGGAAGGATGGACTCTGGCGGCCGGGATTGCTCGATGCCGGCGCGTATCCACTCCCGGAGGTTTCGGGCTCGGCGTTCTTCGTCTATGCGTTTGCCTGGGGACTTCGCAACGGAGTGCTCGATCGCAAGAAATTTCTGCCGGTCGTGCGTTCCGGGTGGAAAGGCCTGACCAAACACATTTATGCCGACGGGCGTCTCGGCTCCATCCAGCCGATCGGAGCCGCACCAGGAGCATATGGTCCAAGCGCGAGCTATGTTTTTGGAGTAGGCGCGTTCTTGATGGCGGGCGCGGAGGTTGACGCATTCGTGTCCACAACGCACTCCAAAGCCGTACTCCATTGAGAGCTAGCGCGCGCAACTTAGTTGCCGCGCTTTTCGTCTCTCGGCTGCAGAATCGGCAATGGAGCTCCGACCGGAAATTGCGTTGTCGCCGTTTTCGCTCTGGCACCCGCTCGGCGTTGCCCAATCTTGTGTGAGGCTTGGAAAATTTTACCCACACGAAGCATTCCACCAAGTTTGTGCGCTCCCACGGAAGCCAAGCCCATGGAGGCCATGCATCCGCATGACTCACAATCGGGCTTCCCGCCAAACTGGCACGGAGTGATCATTGTCTTCAAGTCGGCCGAAAGCGTTTGAGTCGTAAGCGCGAAAATGCATTCTTCAGGGCTGTGCGGCGGAGACGCGAATTGCTGAATCACGACTTCCGGCATATCCAGTTTCGGATATAGCTTCCGCAGCCGCGTCATGTCCGCAATCGCCTGCGCCCGCTCCTCGCGGGTCAGGATTTCGGGCATGCGATCGCCCACTTGCGGAGTGAACAGGCTGAACCACACCTTCTTGACCTCGGGGCGCGGGGCCCAGAATTCCAGAAATTCAGCGAGATATCCTGGGCGCTTCATCATTTGCCCGGTGATCGTGCAATGCACCGTGACCCTCTGGCCCGCGATGTTCTTGAGTATTCGTTCGTAGGTTGCTGGCGCCCTGCGCGCGTCGTGTTCCGGCTGTAGCCCGTCAATCGAGACCGACACTAGCAATCGGTCCAGATTTGCCCAGCTGGGACTCATCGCTCGAAACGCGCTGGTAACAATCTGCACGTGAAGCCCGCGCTCCAATAGCAACGGAACCAACGTCTCCAGTTCGCGATGGCGAACTAAGGGGTCTCCTCCCACGATGGATAAATGCAGAGGTTTTAGCCGGTCGACCACGTCCAGAACTCCGTCTATGAGCGCCTGACCTTTTCGATCGTTCAATTGTCGCAATGTCTGTCCGCCGCCCAGATGCGCGGCGTCATAGGCGTAACAGCCCGGACAATTCAAAGGACACTCACGCGTGATCTCGATCGAAACTGAAGGCGCTTCGCCCCTGAGTATCTTTCCCCACGCTCGAATAATATGAGACGGTTCCACCGTTGACGATCCTTCTTCGACCGCATGGAAATCTACAGTCGTGAAATTTTACTTCGGTACAAGCCCCTCGAAAGCAACTCGAGACCCCAGGTCCGATCGCGCGACCCGGACCGCGACCCTAAACTCGTATCTTCGTAAAAGATGGTCTTTGCGCGAAACTGGTTGCAAGAATAACTGCACGCCTAAACACCAGCATCGTCATTTTCTCTTTCCGGTATCTATACAGTATCTCCTAAGATTTCCGATTGAGTGCGTTTTTCGGTAAGCGATTGCAAGGGCTAGCAGAGGCGTGCCCGATGTCAAACGCTGCGGCAGGCAACGATGTTCAAGAAAGTGCAAGTCGGGGACTACGGCTCGGTTTTTGGCGCGGCTACAAACAAAATGCTAGGTCCTCACGGCCAGCGTCGCTTCATTCACCACGCGCACGACACGAGGCAACTTGACCAGAAATGTCGTTCCCGCAGGAGACGTTTCTTCTACTTCCGCGGATCCGCCGTGGTCGTGAATCACCTTATTCACGATGGCGAGCCCGAGCCCGGTTCCGTTCGATTTCCCAAAACTGACGAAGGGATCAAAAAGTGTCGCATGTACCTGCGCCGGTACGCCCGTCCCGTGGTCGATTACCCGAATTTCAAACTGGTCAGCCGACGAGCGGATGTCCACCTCGACTTCGCTTTGCGTTTGTGCCGAGGCCTCGCACGCGTTCAAAACTAGATTAAAAAACGCACGTTCTATCTTTTTCGCGTCAAACATTCCGATCATTTCTCCGGACGCGCGCAACAAGATGGTGCGACTGCGCAATTCCGAGCGCGCGCGCACCGCGTCCACTGCATGGCGGATGGTCTGGTCAATAGCCGCGGACCGCGGAGTAATGGACCCTTCCTCTCGCGAGAGTTCCCTGAGCGAATCGAGTAGATCGGTCATTTGCTCGGACGCGGTTTTGATTTCGTCATAGATCTCGTCGCGATTGAGTTTCAGCTTTTCTGCTTCGTATAAGAACTCCGCGTTGGCCACGACCGCCGCAAGATAATGCCGGAGATCGTGGGATATCGAACTGGCGGCCCTACCCACCGCCGCGATGCGCTCCGTCGCA
>Ga0208603_1000062_pt1 | contig 16258 bp, 21 predicted proteins | sample MicForSoSWNC24_M_FD_188001 | JGI IMG/M metagenome (GOLD analysis project Ga0208603, IMG submission 188001) | Forest soil microbial communities from Harvard Forest Long Term Ecological Research site in Petersham, Massachusetts, USA - MetaG HF008... | ecosystem: Environmental > Terrestrial > Soil... | reverse complement strand
CTGGCGCTCGCCGAACAATCCGGCCGCGCACTCGTTACCCAAGCCGTCCGCGACGTTCTCGCCCAACTACGCGTCCAGCTGAAAGCCGACCCGGCGCTACCCAATGATCCAGGCACCGCAACATTCGAACTGCAGCAGCTGGAATCCCGGGTTATCGCCGAGGTCGAGCGAATTCTCGCTCCCTCGCTTCGCCGGGTGATCAATGCGACCGGTGTCGTGCTGCACACAAACCTGGGTCGGGCGCCGCTTTCGCCCGCTGCGGTGGCACAAATCGCCGAAACGGCGACGCACTATTCCAACCTTGAGTACGACATCCCGCGCGGCGAACGGGGCAAGCGCGATGTGCACACCACAAGCCTGCTCGCCAGGCTTGTCGGCGCGGAAGCTGCCATCGTTGTGAACAACAACGCCGCGGCCGTGTTTCTAGTCCTGAATACGCTGGCCAAGGGCGCCGAGGTGATCGTTTCTCGTGGGGAGCTCATTGAAATTGGCGACGGCTTTCGCATCCCGGACATCATGAAGGAAAGCGGCGCGGTTCTCCGCGAAGTGGGAACCACGAACCGCACCGGCCTCCGCGACTACGAACGGGCGATCAGCGAGTGCACACGGCTTCTGCTGCGCGTGCACCCTTCGAATTTTCGCATCACGGGATTCACCGAGCGCCCCTCGCTGGAAGAACTCGTCGCGCTTGGCGAGCGTTTTCACCTTCCCATGTACGAGGACCTGGGCTCGGGCTGCATCGCCGATCTCGCCGCCAGCGGAATCGCGGAGCCTGTCGCGCGCGCCAGTTGCGACGCGGGCGCATCCATCGTGACGTTTAGCGGAGACAAATTGCTAGGCGGGCCTCAGGCGGGAATCATCGCAGGCCAAAGGGAATTCGTGGATCGCATCCGTTTCAATCCGCTTTTCCGGGCGCTGCGTGTGGATAAACTCACTATCGCCGCGCTGGAAGTCACGCTGAAAAATTATTTGCGCGGTGCGCTCGACGAGATTCCCGCGCTGCGCATGATTCGCTTATCGGCGGAAGAAATCGGAAAGCGCGCACAGAGTTTCTGTGAAAGATTGCGCGCTAACCTGCAACCCGACATAACTCTCGAAGTCCGACCAGGCTTTTCAGTGATCGGCGGCGGCTCCACGCCCGATCAACAGTTGCCAACACATTTGATCGCAATCGCAAGCCTGCACCAATCTCCAGCACAGATGGAATCGCGCCTGCGCCAGCCTCAGAGTGCCGCCTCGGGCGTAGGAGCGCCAGATCACTCAATTCCAGTAATCGCCCGCATCGAAGACAACCGCGTAATCCTCGACCTCCGCACAGTACTCCCCGAAGAAGAAGCGACACTGCTCGCTTCAATTCAATCTGCTCTGTTCCAAGAATGAGTCGCGGAAGAAAACTCGTGTCATCCTGAACGAAGTTTTCTGTTTTCGATTTTCCATTTCATTTCTCGGCGCCTCTGGGTCTCTGTGGCGAAACGCTAGAGTCTATTAATCACGCCAGCCACGCAGCCCGCCCCGAATCCATTATCAATGTTCACCACACTTACATTCGAAGCGCAGCTATTCAGCATTGCGAGCAAGGCCGTCAATCCGCCGAAACTCGAGCCGTAACCAGTGCTCGTCGGCACCGCAATCACGGGGGCCGAGACCAAGCCGGCCACCACGCTAGGCAGCGCGCCTTCCATTCCGGCCACGCAAATAATTACGCGCGCTTCCGCGAGTTGTTTGCGATGCTCGAGCAGCCGGTGCAATCCTGCAACGCCTACATCGTAAATCGCCTCAGCGTGGTGTCCCATCATTTGCGCCGTCACCAGCGCCTCTTCCGCCACCGGAATATCGCTGGTTCCGGCGGTCACGACTAGAATCGAGCCTTTTCCATTGTTCGCGCGGCTACGCTCGATCGTGATCGCCCCGGACAATTCATAAAACTTTGCCGAGCGCGCCAGTTTTTTTACCGCGGCAAATATCTTCTTGTCCGCGCGCGTGATCAGGATGTTGTGCGACGCTTTCGCGCGCAACATCCCGCGTACGATTCCCACCACCTGTGGGGGGCTTTTTTTTCGCGCGAAAATCACTTCCGGAAAACCTTGTCGCAGCGAACGGTGATGATCGATCTTGGCGAAGCCCAAGTCCTCATACGGCAATTGGCGCAGCCTCTCGACGGCGCTTTCCACCGACAGCGTCCCACTCTTTACCGCTTCTAGAAATTTCCGAACTTCGCGCTCATCCATTGTGTTTGCTTGCAGCCTCCCCATCCTAACATCACGAACGGATCCTCCTGCGTTGGTTCATTGGAAGAACCCGCACTGCCCGCGTATCTTCCGAGATTCGTGCTACATTGGCGCCCAGTCGAAAGCTGCACTTTCGTCCTATCGCAGCTATTCAGACCGACTCTACTCGGAGGCGCACTCATGGGCTTGCTTTGGGAAATCATCATCGGGATTCTCGCTGGCTTCCTGGCCGCGAAAATCGTGAAGGGTTCCGGCATGGGCATCTTGCTTGACCTGCTCGTCGGCATCGTAGGCTCCGTACTCGGCGGCTGGGTTTTCACTTTGCTGGGTCTCGCGGCCTACGGTCTGATTGGTCAACTGGTAATGGCCACCATCGGCGCCATCCTACTTCTGCTGATCATTCGCGCCATCAAACGAGCCTAACCTGGAACCAGACGCGTCTAGGCCGCACCAGTGGCCAGTTCAGCGCTCTATGTCTTGGCGTAGAGCCGATTGATGCGCGGCTGGATAAACCATATGCCTATAGGGTAAAACCACAGCAGAAAAAACGTCCCCGCATATTCGTTGAAAATCGCGCTCTTGCCGGTTTCCGCAATTGCCAAGCTTTTTGAAACGAAATAAAAGTTGTAGAACATGCAGAACGCGGCGAGCAGCAGCAGCGGGACGATCACCCCGAATGCAATCGGGGTGACACTCTGAAAAAGCCCGACGAACCCGAAGACATAAATCGAGGTGAAGATGACCGTAAGTGAAAATACACCGATCCTGAGTCTAAGCACTGGCTGTGCCAGGGAATTCAAGAACGACCCCATGGACCACAGCCAAAGCAGATAGCTCAGCGCCGATACCGCAGTCACGATTTCCAGCACCCCAAACGCTTCGGCAAAACCCTCTGGCGACCTCGCGGCTGAGGTGGCGTAGCCCAACATGGGCAATTCCCCGATCGCGAATACAGCGACAAATAGAAGGAAAATTTGCCAATGCTTGGCGCGCACGAACAGAGTGCGGATCCAGTTCATATTCCCTCATACTTCATCATGGTTTGACGCGCGCCGGCCTCGCCACAGACTTTCGGAAATAACCGAACAATTGTCAACAAACAACAAGTCCTGCGACACAGCAAAGTGGGACGGATGAATTTCTCTGATGCGCCCTCTGCGGTAGATTCTGAAACGGTCACCTAAGCACGCTGTAGTTATCCGGGCCGTCTTGACTTTGCCGAAACCCGGCACCTACACTCGATGACACATCAATCGCCCATGCCAAAATCCAGTGGAAGCATCATCACGGTCGGAATCACCGGTGCGAGTGGTGCAGTCTACGCTCAAGCGGTCCTTCGATTGCTAGATGCAGACCCGCGCGTTCAGCATGTTTTCCTAATCGCTAGTGATGCCGGAACGCGGCTCATCGCAACGGAACTCGATGTTGTCGCCCCGGACGCCAAAAAACTTCCCTCCCTCCTTGTTGGAACCGCTGCCAAAAAGATCGAGTGTCTTCCGAACAAAGATATCGGCGCGAGCATTGCCTCGGGCAGCGCGCTGGTGGATGGAATGGTCGTGGTCCCCTGTTCCGCGGGCGCACTGGGCTCGATCGCGGCCGGCACCGCCGCCGATTTGCTAACGCGCGCCGCGGATGTCTGTTTGAAAGAACGCCGCCCGCTCGTCCTCTGCTTGCGCGAAACTCCGCTCAACCGTATTCAACTAGAAAATGCGTTGCGCGTTCACGACGCGGGCGCAACCGTGATGCCCGCCATGCCCGCTTTCTATTACGCACCGAAAAAAATCGAAGACCTGGTCGAGCAATTCGCCTATCGCGTTCTGGCGCAGCTAGGCCTGCCCCAAGAAAAGCAGTACCGTTGGAAAGGTCGGAAGGACGAGTCGTCTGCCACGGAGTCACAGAGGCACCGAGAAAAACGACGGAGAAGTTGACAGTAACGCTTTGTGTGAGGTCCGATAGGTCGAGAGGGAACCGCAAGTTGCAATTCACAAATCACGCTCTGTTATTCTATCTCCGTACCTGTCTGACTCGGTGGCCAATGCAATCATGACCCGGACCCGCATTCGCATCGTGCTTGAAATGATCAAGTTCGAGCACTCAGTCTTCGCGCTGCCGTTTGCGCTAGTCGGCGCGCTGCTAGCCGCTCGCGCAGGCGGTGCCTTGCCCACCTGGCGGCCAATACTCTGGATCGTCGTGGCGATGGTAGGCGCGCGCTCCGCCGCCATGACCATGAACCGTATCGCGGACGTCGAGTACGATTGCCGCAATCCTCGCACCGCGAATCGCGCGCTGCCCAAGGGCGAACTGTCCATCGGCTTCGCGTGGACCTTCACATTGATTGCATCCGCAGTATTGGTGCTCGCCGCTTGGCAATTGAATCCACTCGCGCTGAAGCTGTCGCCCGCTGCTCTTGCGGTCTTGTTCTTTTATTCCTACACCAAACGTTTTACTGCGTGGTCACATTTTGTACTCGGCTTTTGCCTCGGCATGTCGCCCGCCGCGGCATGGATCGCGATTCGCGGCTCGCTCGATTGGCGCATGTTGATTCTCTGCGCCGTGGTTACGCTTTGGGTCGGAGGTTTCGACGTTCTCTACGCCTGTCAGGATGTTGAGTTCGATAAGACCGCGGGTCTGTATTCCATCCCTAAGAAATTCGGCATAGCTCGTGCACTGCGAATCGCGCGCGTAATGCACGTCGTGATGGTGGCTTTGCTTGTATTGCTCGCGCTGAGCTTTCACCTTGCGTGGCCTGCCTGGGTTGGAATCGCAGTAGTTGCAGCATTGCTAGCTTATGAACACTCGCTGGTCAAACCCAATGACTTGAGCAAAATGAATGCTGCGTTTTTCACTGTGAATGGCTATATTAGCTTATTGTTCCTGCTTTTCTGGGGTGCCGCGACATTCGTGATGCGGCCTTGAAGCGCGACCGAAGGATTTGAAAACGACGATGGATCTGCTGCAACTAAACACCCTGCGAATCAGTGACGCGCGCCTGGAGCCCGTGGCTCAGAAGGTGCTGGCGAACGAGCGCCTGAATGCCGAAGACGGGCTTGCGCTGTATCAATCGCATGACCTGCTCGCCGTCGGCTGGCTCGCGAATCACGTGCGCGAGAAGAAGCACGGCAACGTCACGTATTTCAACGTCAATCGCCACATCAATCCCACGAACGTTTGCGTGGCGCACTGCAAGCTCTGCGCGTTTGGTCGCTCGCCCGATTCGCCCGGCGCTTACAATTTCGCGTTGGACGAAATCTACAAGCGCGCCGGCGATGGAGTCGCAGAAGGTGCCACGGAGTTTCATATTGTCGGTGGATTGCATCCCGACTTGCCGTTCGAGTACTACCTTGAATTAATTCGCGGCCTGAAGCAGCGCTTTCCGCAAGTGCACTTGAAAGCGTTCACCATGGTTGAGGTGGGATATTACTCGCGGATTTCCAAGCTTTCCATTCGGGATACGCTGCTGGCAATGAAAGACGCGGGCGTCGATTCACTTCCCGGTGGCGGCGCCGAGATATTTCACCCGCGCGTGCGGAAGATTATTTGCGACCACAAAGTGAGCGGCCAGCGCTGGCTGGAAATCGCACGCACCGCCCACGAACTGGGTTTGCGCTCGAACGCCACAATGCTGTACGGTCACATCGAAACGGCCGAGGAGCGCGTGGACCATTTGCTGCAGCTCCGCGCGACGCAGGATAAGACGCACGGATTCGTCACGTTCATCCCGCTGGCCTTCCATCCCGCGAATACAGGACTCGCTCATATTCCGCCGCCCACGGGTTTCGATGACCTGAAGGCCATCGCCGTGTCGCGGCTGCTGCTCGATAATTTCGATCACATCAAGGCTTACTGGATCATGCTGACGCCGCGCATCGCACAAGTAGCTTTGCGGTTCGGCGCGAACGATCTGGACGGGACCGTGGTGGAAGAAAAAATCTATCACGATGCGGGCGCCACGACGCCGGAGTTTATGACGCGCGCGGAACTAGAGCGCCTGATTCGCGCGGCAGGTTGCGTCCCGGTGGAACGCGACACGCTCTACAATCCAGTTGATCGCGTAAAGAATCCGATGCCGCCGCCGCGCGTGACCCCGCAGCGCAACGACGGCTTCATCCCTGCGGCCTCACTCACACTGAACGTATAAGCCAGAATCATAAACACGGAACAGCTAGTCGCTGGCATGGTCCGGAACGCCGAGCACTTGCACGTGAATGGAGCGCTCGCGCGGGCCATCCAACTCCGCGAGAATGATTGATTGCCAGTAGCCCAGCGCGAGCTCGCCGTTGCGCACCGGGACGGAAAGCGTGTGCCCCAGCACCATCGCGCGCAGATGCGAATCCGCATTTTGCCGGCTACATTCGGAAAGGTCCGGATCGTTGTGCCGCCAATAGTCAATGCGGCCCACAAGGCGTTCCAGAAATGACCTGATGTCGTCGAGCAGCGCCTGTTGGAATTCGTTGATGAAGACAGCAGTGGTAGTGTGCAGAGATTGGACCAGAACAAAACCGGCCTTCAATCCATTCTTTCGTACGACCTCATTGAGATCCTTCGTAATGTTGATCAGTTCCAGCCGTTCGCGCGTCGTGTAGCACAGCGTTTCCAAATACATCTGCAGTCCCGCCGTGGGACGCACTCCGGGTATAAGTTGAGACGTTTTGGCTTGCATAGTTTTCATGCCGAGCAGTCCTTATTTTCGATCTGGTAAAAGACCCCGTGTAGCACCTGCTGATTGGATGCCGGGGATGGGGCTGAGTTGCTTGTATTTATCGCCGCGGAGTTGCAGCTTTAGAAATCAAAGCGATAGCCGACGATGCCTTTGAGGATGAGGTGGTCGGTAGAGCCGGTAAGTCCCACGCCGAGTCCGAAATTAACTTCCCACTGCGGCGCGAGATTCAGGTCAATGGCGGGGAATATCTGATGTTGTTGCTGATGGATTGGCAGGAAGTCGGTAGCGGGACCGACAGAGCCGTAATACTCCAGGCCGCCGGCGATCTTGGGAGTGAAGTCGTAACTGAATTTGAAATTGGGAGAGAAAACGAAGCCCTGGCTTTGACTGAGGCCGTGAATAGATTTGTCAAATGTGGGATTGAACGACCAATACCACCGGCCCACTTTCTGGTCAACGATAGGACGCATTTCCCAAGTCCACGTATCGGTGGAAAATTGGCGGCGCTGATAGCCAACTTCATTCGACAGGCTGACGCCGACGGGCCAGTGCCACTTTTCGGGGATGCGGAAGCGGGGGCGTATATGGTCGCCAACCCACTGCCATCCCTGGCCGGAACGCGCCGACGTGAATATGTAGAATCCCACCTCGAACCAATCGCTGAGGCCGTGGGTGATTTCGACGGTTTCGTGTTCGGCGTGGTTGGTGGGGTATAGGCCGTTGATTATTTGCTTGGAGCCGTCGATGGTGAAATTGCTGTGGAGCTCGACCATCGTGTGTCCGGGTTCGACCGTGTCGGCGCCATAGACCTGGATTTCGTAGTTATCCTGCGCAGAGGCTGACGGAACAAAAAGAGCAAGGGCCGCGAGCGCTATGAGAACTGCAAGACCGGTAAGACGTTTCAATGTGAAGAATCTCCGCCGTTATCGATGCGCGTCAATGCAGCACGTCAATGCACATTGGAAGAGTAACGTACGGTCTTTCTCCGGTCCAATGGCGGCGGGAAAAATATCAGGCGTGAGGATGCGATTTATCGTACACGGCCATCAATTGCTGGATGCTGGCCTGGGTATAGCGTTGGGTGGTAGAGAGCGAAACGTGGCCGAGAAGTTCCTGGATGGCACGAAGATCGGCGCCGTCGTTGAGCAAGTGAGTGGCGAAGGCGTGGCGCAGCGAGTGCGGGTGAAGGTCCCAATTATTGTTCGCGAGCTTGCAATATTTTTTGATCATGTAACGCACGGAGCGGTCGGTAAGGCGGCCTCCGAGGTGGTTCACGAAGACGGCTTCAGGGTCGGATTTCACGCGCGGACGCGCGAGAAGTTCATGGCGCAGCGGCCAATAGGCTTCGAGGGCTTCCTGCGCTTTCGAGCCATAGGGCACGACGCGCTCCTTGCGTCCCTTGCCCAGCACGCGGAGCATTTGCCCGGCGCGATCCACGTTGCCGTAATCCAGGCCGACCAGTTCGCTGACGCGCAGGCCCGAAGCGTATAGCAATTCGAAAATGGCGCGGTCGCGCTTGGGGATCAGCTGTTCATCGAAGCGCGAAGCGGCGGTAGGTTTCTTGACCCGTTCGCGGGTGGGCGCGGGGTTTTGCGCCGCTTTCGGGCCGCCGGGCAGAGCGTCCAGAAAATTATTGATTTCCTCGGCGGTCTGCACGCGCGGCACGCGCTTGGGAAGCTTGGGAGTGCTGACCAGGCGCGCGGGATTTTGCTTGGTATATTTCTCCCGCACGCAGAATTTGAAGAAGGTGCGCAGCGCGGCGAGTTTGCGCGCAATCGTCGTCTTTTGCAGCCCGCGGTCGAGAAGCCAGCCGACGAATTCGCGAATGACGACGTGATCCACCTCGTGCAGCGGCAAAGTCCGCTCGCCGGGCGGAGTGAGAAATTGCTGGAAGAGCCGGAGGTCGCTGCCGTAGTCCTCGACGGTTTCCGGCGAGGCGTTGCGCTCAAAGCGCAGATAGCCAGTAAATTTTTCGAGGATGTCTTTCATTTCCATATCAGCGGTATGGGAGACCTTGCGCGGCATGGGATGACGCCGGAATTATAGCCGCAGCGCAGTTGGGAGTGACAAGCGACGAGTGTCGAGCGGTCGGAAGAGATAATGCGGGCGCGAATACGGCGGAAAAGTGACGATCAGAACGTGACGCGAGTGTTTGTTTTCTGCAAGTTACAACGTTTTCCAATCGCCCGCCGTGACGATTAGAATCGGTGCTGAGCGCGGATGAAAAATGGCGGCCGGCGGCAGAAAGCGATGATAGATCGGCATGGAGCGACGCGTTTCCGCCAGGAGCGAGCGCTCTTGGCGGCGTGGCCGTCGTGGTTGCGCGTTCTGTGTTGTCGCCGGTGATGAACATGGGCTTATTTACTAGTATAATATGTGTCGATGGTCGAATCAAATCGAGTGTGTACGCCGAATGGTGGTGCAGGGACTAGGTCAGGAGCGAATTGGCGTCAGGATGCTGCGGAAAAACAGGGGGGCCGGCTTCAGAGTGTGTGTCAGTACTCGAAGTCCTTGCCCTCAGCGGCTGAAGCCGCATTGATTTTGCGCCCGTTTTAGATTGTGCCAAGAAATCTTCCGCGCTTAGCCAAATCGGAACACGACTCCAGCGCCGAACCTAAAGTTATTCTGTCGGTTATTTAGCCCGTCCGGGATTTTTGTCATGAAGTACTCGGCCTGTACCGGGCGAACGGAGACGTGCTTGGACACTTTGAAATCAATGCCGCCGCCTACCGTCATCGCAAAATTGTTCTCGGCCCCCGTTGATTGGGCGATACCGTCGGTGGTGCGGACTCCTCCGAAGAGGATCTGCGCGAACGGCGTAACTTTGCCGCGCCGGAAATTCACTCGAGGCCCAAAGAGATAGGTGAATCCCGCTCCGGCGAATGCTCCATTCCCGCTGCTGGTCGCCAAAAATCCACCCAGGTCTCCTACCGCGCCGAGCCAGCGGTTGACGTTGTACTCGATCTGGCCACCCCCACCGTTGCCGTTGTAGCTTGCCGAGGGTGCAATGCCTGGGACATTGGCATTTACAGTAAAGCGCGTGTAGTAATACCCCGCATATGCCTCAAACTCCGAGGGCCGCTCCTGCGCCCATAGTGGCCCAGCACTAACGGCCGCAAACAACAACACAACCGCGAGAGAGTTTCTCATTTCAACGCACCTCCTCGGCGTCAAAAAACCGACGAACGTTGCTTTGTATCAACGCCGGAATGCGCTGTCAGAAGCGGGAAACGATCAGCAGCCCGCCGCCGACAGCTATCAGATCTTCCACTAGCGCGACCGCGAAGTCCGGCAAACCCGAGCCGGTGACGATTCTGTGGCGCGCCTGATATCCGCCCAATGCTCCCGCAACTGCGCCGATTGCGCCGAGAACCGCGCCCAGAGCTAGTGATTGGCTTCCCGCAAGGCACAGAACCGCACCGGAAAGCGCTCCCAAGACGACGCGAACGGTCAGCGGCACGGGGGTGGTGCGGCTGGGAGTCTTCGGCAATTTGTCGGTGGTCAGCTCGACCAGCGCAAAAAGCGTGAAGAACAGCGCGGCCGTGGCCGTGCCCATAAATGAGAGTGGCGTGCCATGCAAGTTGATCCAGCCAAGATGAGCGGCGCAAGAGACAACGGCCGGAGCAGTGAGCGAGCGAAGGCCTGCGACAATGCCGATGCAAAATGCGAGGGTCAAAACCAGCGAGGAATTCATGGCGGGAAAGGTATTACGGAATAGGCCTGCGAGCCGCTAGCAAACACCGGTCGCGCGCTATTCGTCGCGGACATCAGAATCCGAGCGGGCGGCGAGAATTTTTCGCGCACGTCGGAGAGGCCGCGCGCGGCGGGTATCGCGAGCACAGGAGCGAAATTCTCGTCGCGCGTGATTTGCGGTAACGTCGCAGTCTTTTCCATCTCCTGCAAAACAGGTTCGAGGTTCGCTTGCGCCTGCGCGATCGTGACGCCAGGCTTCAGGCGCGCCAGCATGGTAACCCAGGGAGTCTGCCAGTAATCCTGAGTCGGAAAGTCCGTAGCATTCAATGGCACGTAAAAATCGGGTGATTCGCCGACCTTCGCGCCAAAAATTGCGGCGGAGCGATTCCGATCAGCGTGAAACAGTGTTGGCGGACGGTCCCGGTGTAGGTCGCGTCAGACTGCTGATCAAACCTCAGCACCTTGCCGATGGCGTCAGGGTCGGAATTCAGGGCACGTTTCCAGAAATTGAAGCTCACGACCAGGGCCGGAGGGCCGTGCTCATCGGAATCAGCGAGCCGTCGGCCAGCGAACGAGTCCACGCCGAGCGCCGTGAAGTAGCAGCGCCCCTACGGAGTGTGGCGGGCGCCGCCAAGGGTGGTGGGTTTGAAACGCGGCGGCAACGGCTATCCGACTGCGACGGCTTTTGCGAAACGGGCTGCGTTGTGCGCGGCGCGCGGGTGTCGCACCTACGGCGCTCGTTATTCTCTGTGCACCTTTCCCAGCTCCGGGCTGAGCTAAGTTCTGCCGCGCCTTCGGCGCTGAGTGAAACGGGAGGGCTGGGCGGCTGGTCCCGTCTCCAATGTGTTGCGGTGCTAGCCGTGCGCGGCGTTGGCTTTTTCGCCGTTTGTTGGGGTTGTGGCTTCTGTTTTCAGCGGCTCGGGGCGCTTCTTGTCGGGCGCGGCCGCTGCTGTGAATTGGACGTTGGAGGCCTGCTCCATTTGGCTCATTAGCAGGCGCAGGGTCTCATCGCCTTTGTCCAAGACCTGCCGAAGTTGAGAGCTGACTGCCATTGCGCGCCGATAGGCGTCCCCGGCCTTGGTGAGAATTGGGATGTGCGCCAGGAACTCTGCCGCGCTCAAGGAGAACTCTTCGACAGCTTGTTTATAGGTCGTCAGCATGTCGGTCATTTGCTGCTGCGGACCTTCATTCTTGCTTTCATCCTTCCACATTTGCTCCCTCCCTCAGTCAGTACGTCAATCCCGTTAAACGATTTGGCGGATGGGTAATTTTGGGGGCGCCTCTTTGGGTGTAGGTTTGCCAGACGCCCCCAAGGGGGGCCGGATGATACGCTGGGGCGGTAGCAAGCGCAATGCCATGCGGCGGGCGTAAGGCCGTTCTTTTCAGCATGTGAAAGCGGCCATGGGCAGCTTATGGCTACGAATGGTTACAGATTTCGATTTTTGTTTGCTGCTTTTGGTTACACGGCGCGATCGGGGAAGTGATTGTTTGGATGGCAGGTTGGGGCCGGTGACTTATAATTGCGGATTGTGACGTCTTGAGGTGATCGCGATGTGCAGGAACATCAAAATTCTCTTCAACTTCGATCCGCCTGTGACGGCGGAAGAGATTCGGAATGCCTCGCTGCAGTTCGTGAGGAAAATCAGCGGTTTCAGCAAGCCGTCGAAGGCTAACGAAGCGGCGTTTGAGGCGGCGGTGGATGAGATCGCGGAGGCCTCGACTCGACTTCTACATTCACTCAAAACGAATTCATCGCCCAGGAATCGAGAAGAGGAAGCCGCCAAGGCTAAATTGCGATTCGCACAAAGGGATTCGACGCTGAAATCGGCGTGATTTATCGCCGCTGCTACTCGATGACGTTCCAAACGTAAAGGAATGTGGCGTCGGTGGCTGTGGCTACCTTACGGCCGGCTTTGCGCGTCGCGCGATTCAGGGCTGAACGTATTTTTTCCTTCGAGGCCGCCAAGTCGGCGAGCGGCACTTTCAGCGCGGCGCCGTCCTTCAACTGATCTAAATCATCGAGGATCGTCGAGACAATCAGCTTGTGCTTGCCGTTGCGACCCTGCGGGACCTCGGCCTGCACCATAGTTTTGAAGTGCATCGGAGCGTTCTTGCTACGAGCGTTCGGCATGCCGTCACCTCGCCAGATGGAATCCTTAAACTAACGTAACGCTATCGTATCCAACCGTGAAAAAGTTTGTCAAGCAAAAAATCCGAGACGTAATCGAGACGGCGTCAGGCCCCCTAAGGTATGGTAAGCAGTCAATTCGGCTAACCGTCTGAGTCGTCGGGACAAGACGACCATAAAAATTTCAACAGATTCCCAAAAGATTTGACCCGTATGAGCTCAGACCGGTTACGGTCTTCTGAGATGGGAACGAAGGAGCGTCATGGTTAAACGAAGAACACATTTCGAGCAGGTGCCAGTGAAGGTCGCCGAGAAAATCGCGGAGGAAGAGATCAAACGGAAAGAGAAGAGCCCCGTGGTTAGCGGAAGTAAACCCAAGAGCGCGTTTGTTCCCGTGGAAGCAGCAATTGCGGTTGGCGCAGAAGGAGTGAATTGATGAGCCTTGTATTCGACGTTTTTCAAAAGGAACCCGGAGGCAGCGTGCTATGGCGGGCAGCGGCGGCGACGATGGCAGAGGCTACGGCACACATTCAGAAACTCGCGATGGAGGCGCCGGGGGAGTACGTGATTCTGGACATGCGGACCGGCAACAAGATGGTGATTAAATGCGACGCTCCGGACGTGTTAGCCGCTGGGTGACGGGTAGTCCGAAAGGAAATTGCATGATGAGCAGCGAAGAAACGAAGTATCAGGCGTGGCAAACGGCTTTGGAGGAAATGAGAGCGGAAACCGACCCTGAAAAGCTATCCGAGAAATTGCAAAAGGTAGAGAGCCTGATTCAAGAGCGTCTTCAGGATTTATATCGAAAGGGCGATGGCACCGAAGAACACGAGGCGCTGAAAGAGGCGTTGTTTACGCTGCGCATCATTAAGCGAGACAAGCTTGGTTTCCCCGATTGGCAGTGAACGTGGGGGTTTTTAGGGTTTGTCGTGCGGGGTCAGAAAGCTGCCTTGGCGGAGCGGGCCCTGTCGCGACCGTCCGAAATGAGACGATAGATCGAGTCCACGTCTTCGACGTCGACAATCGTCGGCACGTCACCGACCGAGAGTGCATTCCACCCCGAGAACTGGCGCTGCCTGGACGATAGCGAGTCTGATTGGTTGAATCGCAACGTACCAACTCCATTGGCGCCGCCTTCCTTCACAAGGTTGGGCAAAGAATCGAGGTAGGAGGAGGCCATGCGCCGGCTCCAGCCGTTCTGCACGACAATGACCCGGCGATTGGTGAGGGCGTAGTAAGTGCGCCTCTTGAGCCACGCGTCGTAGAAGAATCGGCCCCATATCAAGTATTGACCGGCCACGACAAACGGGATTCCCCACAGCATCCCGAACGACCAGGGAATGCCCGGCTTACCGTTCGATCCTCACAGTCCCGAGACACCGGCCTCCCAAAAGATGGCGAAGCCGCCCCAAAGAAGACTGAAAGGCACCATATACAGATCTTGCTTGTGGAAAATGACGCGGGTATTCGGCTGTCCAGCCCAAACAATCGACTCGCCAGAAAGAAGTTCCGGCTGAACTGCGACGATCGAATCCTGGCTGCTGGGTGGCATCGCCCAAATCGTAAAGTAATGCGCAAAGACGGTCCACAGCTACCTCCTCGTAAATCGCCTAGTGTGTCACTACCGTGTATCGGCGGCTATTTATGGGCGAAGCGGCGCTGGGTTGGGTGGACTTCGAATGCGCCCATTTCCATTAGCGGTGTGGCGGCGGTGATGTAGGTTTGGCTGATGCGATCCTGCCAGGTGAAGTGGTCTTCATCCCATAGCGACCAGAGAAAACCCAACATCATGGTGGCGCCGGAAAGCAGGTAGCCGAAACTGCGCCAGAGGAGTTGGCGCGTGTCCGGTAGGCTGCCGTCGAGGCGCACGATGGTGATGCCGCGAAGCTGCATGCCGGGTGTAGCTCCCGCGAACGTAGTGAACAAGAAAAAATATTGCGCATAAAAAAGATAGAACGCGGCGAGGTAGACGATGGCGTCCACTTTTTCCATGACGACTTGGCCGCCGAGCGAACGAAACAGGGCTAGGAAGCCGGCGTAGGTGAGCGCGAGGAAAAGCGCGTCGAGGGCGCCAGCGCGGCGGCGTTCGGCGAGATCGGCGACCGGGACCAAGGCTGTTTGCGGATGCGCGCGATCGTCGGGGGAGCTGGAAAAATCGAGCTCGGGCTGAATATTGATTTCGACCCGGTCGTTTTGGGGTTTTCTTTGCGCGGGCCGTTGAACGGGCCGCTGGACGAAGCGTTGAGCTGCGCGCGGGCGGGGACGTTCGTTGAGTTCCAGTTCCTCGGTTGCGCGGTCGTAATCCTGAGCGTGCGGTGCGGGCGCGAAGGGTAAGCCGGTTTGAGAGTCATCCGGACGAGAGCGGCCGCGGCGAACACGGTAGGCCTCCAAACGGCGGGAAACTTCGCGGCGCCATTCGGGTTCGACGGTGAGGGGAGCGTAGCCGGTGTTCGCGGCCGGGTCCGCAGGCGCAGATACACCCACAGGGACAGGCTCGGGAGTCTCGTCTTGAGCGACGAGTGGGGAGTCACAGAAAGTGCATTTTTCGGCGGGCTCGAGCAAAAGCGCGCCGCACTGCGAGCAAATTTGTATCACTGGTCCGTTTTGCGCTGCGGTAGTTCCAGTGATGGAACGCGAGCATAGTAGCACGTTGGGGGAGCCATGAGTCGGGAGAATTCGGTGTAATTTGCGCTTATGAGGCAACTGAGGCGCGGGAGAGTTTGCTCTTAGGAGGTGAGCGAGAGCAAAGCGGGGGCAAGCCTCCGCACTCCAAGATGGGCACCGCAGGGTTATCGGGTCGTGCGGAGTGAGCGAGCAAGTCAACAGAGGTCCTTCGCTTCGCTCAGGATGACGGACGTTACGGACCGGACTTGATTGCGGGGGTTGCGGAGCGCGTGTTAGGCTCGACTTTCTTTTTTTACGAGATTGACTGAGCTTTATTGAGGCATGCCGAGCGCTATCGTCTTGCGACCCCTTCGCAGATTCGTTCTTCCTTCATCGCCACCAAAAAGGCAAAGAGCCGCGCTGCTGTTGTTGCTGGCCGCGATTTTTCTTGCGTGTCCCCATGTGACCAGGACCCAGGGCGGGAGCGCGCCGTCACAGTCGCAAGCCGCCGCAAAAAAACAAGTCAAGCCCACGGCGCGTGCTACCGCGCCAGCGGCCGGAGTGGCGCAAGAAGCTACGCTCGAGGCGAAGCAGCAGCGGCAGGTCGGCCGGATTTACTACGCCGATGGCGACGTAGACGTGCGTTACCAGAACACGCGGCTGCGCGCGGATCACGTGGAATACAACGAAGACACGCAAGTGGTGATCGCCCGCGGGCACGTGCAACTCGATTACGAAACGCAGCACGTGGAGGCCGAAGACGCGCGGTATGAAGTGGGCACGGGACGCGGGACCTTTCATCACGTGCGCGCGACTTTTGCGATTCAGAGGCGGCCGACGCCGACGCTGCTGATCAGTCCGAATCCGATTTATTTCGAGGCGGAGGAAGCCGAGCGCGTGGATCCGACGACGTATCGCGTGCACCGGGCATGGATGACGGTGTGC
>Ga0208603_1000060_pt1 | contig 16302 bp, 13 predicted proteins | sample MicForSoSWNC24_M_FD_188001 | JGI IMG/M metagenome (GOLD analysis project Ga0208603, IMG submission 188001) | Forest soil microbial communities from Harvard Forest Long Term Ecological Research site in Petersham, Massachusetts, USA - MetaG HF008... | ecosystem: Environmental > Terrestrial > Soil... | reverse complement strand
CCCGAGGAACCCCGCAATCAGCGCTACCACCAAGAACAGCAACGCGTAGTAAAGCATATTGGAAACCTCCTGGACTGACGAATTTCTCTGGAGCCCACCTGAAAAACTTCCCGAATCTTCAAGGCATATTACTTCCCGGTCTGAATCGCGAACCATACCGAGAAAGCCGTATGGTTAGCTGAACTTTCGGGTAGCGTGCGCGTTACGTTGATACGGAAACTGTGACTGTCGGTGGCGTGGCAGCCTGTAGGCAGCATGTTCGAAGCGCGTGGCAAAATTACACACTACCGCATCGAAATTCAATTGATTATAACCGTAAGTTGCTGATTCGACTAAAGAAACGCCGTCTGCGGCACTTGGTGCTGAAAATGCACATGACCCCAGCAGGAGGAAGCAAATCATCATGTTCGATATATTCAAACGGCTCCCCGATGGCAACTTTGTTTGGATCTCCGAAGCACAGAATTTGGAAGCTGCGAAAGCGTGCGTCGAACGTCTGCAGAAGATCGTGGAAGGAACGTATCTGATCCATTCACCGTCGCAAGGGCTGGTGCTGGAGCACTCGTGCAGTAAATATGCTGCGTAGTTCTGGCGCCGACGGCTCGCGAAGCCAGAAAGGCCCAGCTAGTATTTCCTCCGCAGCATGTCCTCTCAGTGCCCTGTCCGTCCCGACATGTCGATAGGAAATCCGCAACGTTAATTCGAACTTCCTACCGTTCCTCGAATTTATCTGAAGTAAAATGGAAAGTTAGCCGACTCCGTAAATTTGTGCGGTGACCCCGGCGTCTCCGGGCTTGTGCGAGAAACAGCAATCGAGCACTATCGTCGAATGAATTTTGATTTCGTTCGGCCATCTTGATCCCCAAGGAGCAACTGATTCATGACTGCGAGAACCAGCATCGCTGTTTTGACGGGCGGAGGCGACGTACCCGGTTTGAACTCTGTGATCAAGTCTGTGGTGTACCGCGCCACTGAGATGGGGCGTAACGTAATCGGCATTCGCAAGGGCTGGAAGGGCTTGACGCACATGAATCCCGCCGAAAAATTCGATGCGACTTACGCGCGAGAGTTGACCCGCGAAAATACCAGGACGATTGACCGCACCGGCGGCACTGTGCTGCATACTTCTCGCACGAACCCCAGGCGCGTTGGCTCAGGAAAAACGCCCGAACACCTTTCGAGCGCGCAACTCGCTAAGCTTCCTTTCGACGGCAAATCCTACGACTTCACGCCTGTAGTTTTGGAAAATCTCGAGCGGCTGGGGGTTGGCTGTCTGATCGCCATCGGTGGCGACGATACACTCAGCTTCGCAGCTGCTCTCTCGAGTAAGGGATTCCCGGTGATCGGCGTTCCCAAAACAATGGACAATGACGTGCGCGGTACCGAATATTGCATCGGATTTTCCACGGCGATCACTCGGGCTAAAGACTCGATCACCCGCCAGCGCACTACGCTGGGCTCGCATGAACGCATCGGCATCTTCCGAATCTTCGGCCGCGATTCCGGCTTTACGGCGCTTTACACCGCTTATGTGACTTCGACTCGCTGCCTGATTCCCGAATACCCGTTCGATCTCGACCTCGTCAGCAACCTGCTGCTGGAAGACAAACGCAACAATCCCAGCAATTATTCCGTAGCTGTGGTCTCCGAAGGAGCCGTGTGGAAAGAGGGTAGCATCGGCGAAGTCGGCGAGGCCGATGCCTATGGTCACCGGAAGAAAGTGGATATCGGCCACGCATTGGCCGAAGAAATTCAGCGGCGAACCGGCGAGGAAACGGTCTCCAGCGATCTGACCTATGACTTGCGCAGCGGCGACCCCGACGCCATAGACAAAATCGTAGCGATTACGTTTGCCAACATTGCCTTGGATCTAATTCGTGACGGCGTCACCGGGAAGATGGTGGGAGTACAGAACGGCTGCTACGCTCACGCGCCTCTGCCGGCGTCTTCTTCCGGAGTGCGCAAAATTGACGTCGCAACGCAGTACAACACCGAGCGCTACCGTCCCAACTACGCTTCGAAACTCGGCGATCCGATTCTGTTGAGCCGCGCGTAAGATCGGCGCGCTAACAACGTGGTCAAAACGACGTCGAAGAATCAAGGAGGAGTGAGTGATGAGCAAAGTGCGAGTTCTCGTTGGCACACGCAAGGGCGCGTTTATCCTGACCGCGGACGGAAAGCGCGAAAAATGGGACGTGAGCGGTCCACACTTCGCGGGCTGGGAGATTTACCACCTCAAAGGATCGTCTGCCGATCCGAATCGACTGTATGCATCGCAGACCAGCGGGTGGTTTGGGCAAGTGATTCAACGTTCAAGCGATGGCGGTAAGGCGTGGGAAACCCCCGGAGGGGGCCTGACCGCAATGCCGGACGGGATGCCATCCGGCGAGAGCAACAAATTCGTGTACAACGCTTCCGCCGAGAACGGCAAGCCGCTCACCACGCACCAGTGGTATGACGGCACGCAACATCCCTGGGAATTCAAGCGGGTATGGCATCTCGAACCATCGCTCACAGATCCCGATGTGGTCTATGCCGGTGTTGAGGATGCAGCCTTGTTCCGTTCGACTGACGGTGCGCAGACGTGGCACGAACTTTCCGGATTGCGCGGCCACGGTTCGGGACCTCGCTGGCAGCCAGGCGCTGGTGGCATGTGCCTGCACACCATACTTCTGGATCCGAATCATCCGGACCGAATATTTATCGCGATCTCGGCGGCGGGCGCCTTCCGAACCGATGATGCCGGTAAAACCTGGAAACCGATCAACCGCGGACTGAAGTCCAATACTATCCCAGACGGAACCGCCGAAGTTGGCCACTGCGTGCACCGGATCGCGATGCATCGCTCGCGTCCGGACGTGCTCTTCATGCAGAAGCACTGGGATGTGATGCGCAGCGATAACGGCGGCGAATCATGGCAGGAAATCAGCGGCAATTTGCCCACTGATTTCGGCTTCCCGATTGACGTTCACTCGCACGAACCGGAAACCGTCTACGTTGTGCCGATCAAGAGCGATTCAGAGCACTATCCGCCTGACGGGAAGCTGCGCGTGTATCGCAGTAAGACCGGTGGTAACGAGTGGGAAGCGCTGACGAAAGGACTGCCGCAAAGCAATTGCTACGTGAACGTGCTGCGCGACGCGATGGCCGTGGATTCGCTCGATTCATGCGGCGTGTACTTCGGCACCACAGGCGGCCAGGTGTATGCGTCGCCGGACGCCGGAGAGAACTGGGCGCCAATCGTGCGTGATCTTCCGGCCGTGCTTTCTGTCGAAGTGCAAACGCTACAATGATCCGAGTGATCCTCCCCGCACACTTGCGGACGCTGGCGCACATCGATGACGAATTGAAAATCGATGTGAATGCGCCGGTCACGCAGCGTTCGGTTCTCGACGCGATCGAGGAACGGTATCCGATGTTGCGGGGCACCATTCGCGACCACGTCACCAAGCAGCGACGGCCGTTTTTGCGCTTCTTCGCCTGTGAGGAGGATCTATCGCATGAGTCACCGGACGCGCCACTTCCAGACGCGATCGCCTCGGGGGCGGAGCCCTTCTTCATCATTGGAGCTATCGCAGGCGGTTAGGAAAGCACAGCGCCGCCACTTTTTTGATCAACGCACCAAGAACGTTGGGGCAACATTTATCATTCCACTCAAGGCAAAGGGGAACCTTTATGGCAACTGCAAAAAGAAGCTTCATGAAACTCAACGAAGTGCCGGAAATCGTGACTTGGCCGGAAACGCATTACGCTTTCATCGAGAAAATTGGGCCATTCCAGGAAACGGCTCCCCAAGCCTGGCAGACGATGCACCAACTTATTCCCACAATTTCAGAACACAACAAAATCACCGGATACATGAGCCTTTATAAAGTCGAGCCAAAGATGTATCGCGCAGGTGTTTCGCTCGAGGCCACGCCGAACAATTTGCCGGAGGGCGTGGAATACACAAAATTCAAAGGTGGGAAGTATAGCCGTTTTATTTTGACCGGTGCCTACTTCAATTTGCCTGAAGCTTGTGCCCGCGTTTTTGAGATTGTCGCCGACACAGAAATGCCGATGCGCGAAGACTTCTGCATCGAAAATTACATAAATGATCCGCGAACGACGCCAGAGGATCAACTAATCACCGAAATTCTGATTCCCACGCTCTAGATACCAGGACGCAAATCAAACTCGTCAGCTTAAAAGAGGAGCACCATGCAATTGAATCCCTATCTCATTTTCGCCGGTCAATGCGAAGCAGCCTTTAAGTTCTATGAGAAGTCGCTTGGCGGCAAAAGCAGCATGATGATGACTTACGGGGAATCTCCGATGTCAGAGCAAGTGCCACCTGAATGGCGCGGGAAGATTATGCATGCGCGAATGGTCGTCGGCGACAATGTACTAATGGGTTCCGACGTTTCGGCCGATCGTTATGAACAACCGCAAGGCTTCTCCGTGTCGCTCAGCGTGAAGGATCCCGTCGACGCAGAACGTATCTTTCACGAGTTAGAACAAGACGGCAAAGTGCAAATGGCCTTGCAGAAAACTTTCTGGTCCGCCCGTTTCGGTATGCTCGTAGATCGTTTCGGCATTCCCTGGATGATTAACTGTGAGCAGGTATCATAACCATCCGGGCCAATCGGCACAGCCTTCGTCCCACTGCGAACAACGCTAACGAGACCTGCGCCGAAAGAAGAGTCGGTGCTTACGTATACCCCAGATCAAAAGCGCGACGCAAGGTGCTGCGCCAAATCGACCAGCGAAACTCTTCGGTTTCAGAACACCTCCCCACCCAGCCCATAGCGAAACGATTACGCCTCCGACGATGAAGCGAAAAATGAATTGCATGTTTAGCCGCTCCGTTCGTGAACCTAGCAGCGCAGCGGACAAGCTCAGTTTATCGCACCACCGAGGTGATTAGACTAACGCCGATCGCGAAAACACGATGGATATTGAGAGTCCAAGCGGCCGGCCATAAAGAAACTATGGTTCGAATCTAAGGCTTTCCGTGTATGTGAAAATGACGGCTCGCCTGTTGTGATTGTGAAACGACGGGCCCAAGGCCGGCGATCCTGACGATCAAGGAGAGAAAACACAATGAACTGGGACCAACTGCAAGGGAAATGGAAGCAATCGAAGGGCAAGGTACGCGAGAAGTGGGGAAAGTTGACGGACGACGATCTCGACGTGATCGCCGGAAAGCGCGACCAACTCGTAGGCCGCATTCAAGAGCGCTACGGCATTGCCAAAGAGGAAGCCGAAAAGCAAGCGGACGCGTTTGTTCAGGGTCTGTCAGAAGGCCAAAAGGCCGCTGGACACCGATAGTTCCTATTCGCCGCCATACGACCCGGCCCAACAAAGCTGTTGTGTCACAGGAAGGAAGACTGAAATATGAAAGCGAGCACAATCCTGGGCATTATTCTCGTGGTGCTAGGTATCATTTCGTTCGCGTACCAGGGGATCACTTACACTACGAACAAGAAGGTTGTGGACATTGGATCGGTACACGCCACGAAACAGGAACATCACACCATTCCCTTGCCTCCCATCCTCGGAGGTCTCGCCCTCGTGGGCGGTATCGTCCTCGTGATTGCCGGCTCCAAGGGTTCGGCGTAATCAGCGAAAGTTAGTAGTGGGCCGTGCTGCCCGTCGAAATTCAGACCTAATTATTCGACACACTGGCGGTCGGGGGATTTCCGCCTCGAGGAGTTATAGTCGTTGAGGCTGCACCCAGAATCTTTCGACTCCTTTTCTCCTGCACGAAAACCACAATTGAAAGCTTCTCACGATTCCAATGAGAATCGAATTTCACGGGGGGAGCGCCGGTAAAAGACGGCGAAGTCCCGCTCGCCGCCGCTGCCCCGATTTTGGACAACGACCGCAACGTGGCAACGTGAGCCAAGACGTGTCCGGCATTCTCGCCGCGATTCACCGACGAACGTAAGCCATCCTCGGTCACCGCCATCCACACCTCGGCAGTGTCGCCGGGTGTATCTCCCACGAGCTTTCCGACCGAGACCGTAAAACGTTGCGGGCCGCTGGCGTCTGGGGTCCCTCGGGTAATCGCAACATCCGTCTTCGGCGAGCTTGCGGCTTTTTGGATTGCAGACGAAGCATCCGGTGCGCTGCTACCAACGAACTGGCTCTGTCCGTCCACAACCATCTGCGGCGTGTAAGCTTCTGTCTTGAACAGCGCTCCGTAATTTAGCTGTCTTTGCGTCCAGTCTGCCGAGGAGTACGGATCGTTCCAGCCGTCGTGATTCCAGTAGTCTACGTGTTCTTCCAGTGCAATTACGTCCGCACCCGGCAGCGGCTGGTGCTCGGCTAATTTCTGCAACAGCGTATCCGCAGGCGGACAGCTGGAACAGCCTTCCGATGTGAACAATTCGACGACAACGGGATTGCGCTCTGATGCCGCCGTCTGCGCCACAGCCGGCGATGCGCAGCATCCACACAAAACAAAGATAGCGAGCCATGCTCCGAGCGCGCGCTCAGCTAACTTTCGCGATTCGTTGACTCTCATGGGGCAAACTGTTTCCGGCATCACAACACCTTCTCCCCGACTCACTCCAATCGTTCGCGAATACACATTGTCCCATAACACTAAGGACTTCACGGGGCGCTCTGCGACTCGCCACAAAAATTAACGCACATCCGCGGCTCTTGGCGACAGTAAGGCACAGCGCGCCGAGAACCATCGGTTCCCATCGAAGCGTGCGCGCCAGAACGGAACATACTAGTCCGTCTCGCGGCCGACCAGAATCGTGCCCGTTCGTCCTTTGAACGTAGGAACACACTACTTTGGCGGAGCGGAGCTCAGTTCCAATTCCATTTCGCGGCAGAGAGTTTGCGGTCCCGATATGCGAGCTCAAATCGAAAACGCGACCGACGACGCTTTGGGCGTTACACTCTGAGCGCGGGTCACGATGGCCGCGAGCGCACTCGATAGTTCGAGGACGCTCGCAGCCAGTTTTTTGTGTGGTGCGTGTGAAGCCGCGCGAGACGGTGCTTTTACTTAGCGCACTTCTCCGGACGAGCAGCGCAGCTTTTCGCTTGAGCAATCAGCGCCTGCCCCTGGGCGATTATTTCGCTGGCCACTTTCTGATCAATTGGTTGTCCGCTGAACTCGGCTCCCTCCAGCATGGCCTTGATCTGTGCAGCCAAGCCGTCGCGTTCAAGGGTCCATTGCGAGATCTGGTTTTCGAGGTTGTTATACACCGCGTCGCCTCTTGCTGTGCTCGTGATCGCGTAGGTCGAGACCGCGAGAGTGCTTTTCGAGAGTTCCCCGAAAGGCGCGTTGATCTGCTTGTAGGTTTGTCCGAGCTCCAACAAAGCGACCGAATGTGCGCGCAGGCTTTGCGGCAGGACTTTGGGATCGAGCAGTTCAACGATGGTGCGGCCATCGTGCTGATAGTCATCGGTGAGGCCGAGAAGCGTCATCATCGTTGGCCGCAGGTCTACATGGTCGGTGAAGAAATCCCTGGGTTCCGTTACGCCGAGATTCTTAACCCCGGGCCCAGCGATTGCGATAAAGGTCCGCGCGATGTCCGGCTGGATGTCGCCGTGATTCCAGGCGAAGCCCGTGCCCACAACGGGAGTGGTGCTGCCCACGGTCTCGAAGAAGAAATTGGGGTTCCCGAAGAACGTGAACGTAGGTTCGCGGTTGGGATCCGCAACGGTGTTCATGTGCAGCAGCTGCATCGCCACAGGATCTACAATCGCTCCTTGCAGGTCCGGCCCCAGACCGGTGCCGAGCAAGCTCTCGCTTAATCCGGTGTGCGGATTCACCGCGCTCAGGCCGGCCATGGTTTTCTCCAGCATGCGGACCGTGCTGCTGTTGGGAAGCGGCTCTCCATTCACGTAGGTGGTAGCGGCGTCATCAAAATGGATCGAGTACGACGTCGAGTCGCCGGCAGCCTGAGTGAGGCCGAGCAAATTGATGTCCAGTTCGCCCACGCCATTCGTTCCATAGGTACAGGGCACATCTGGCACGACGTTGCCATTTCTCTCGATTTTGGCGCCGTCGCAATTCGCCGGGCTCGGCGTGCCGCCAACAAAATGGTCGCCTTCGTCGGGCGTGAAGATGAATAGGGTGTTGCTCTCATCGATGCCGGCTTCCTTCAGGTGTAGGAAAAAGGTGCCGAAAGCAGCATTGTAATCCGCCAACTGGGCCACGTAAGGAGCCTCGCCGGGGCCGAAGGTGCCTTCGGCAGTAGTGGTCTCTTCGTGATTGTCGTGAGCGTCGGCGATGTAGGCATACACGACGGGAATGCCCTTCTTCAGCATCGTTTCAACAACGGCGAGCATCTGCGCCGGGGTCGGATCGAAGTCCAATTGGTTGAACCCGGTAAGCGGAACTCCGTGATAATCAACGATGCTGCCAGTGGAGCTGCCTGTAAGCGCCGGGTTTATATACTTTAGCCCGAACAGCGCCTGATAGCCGGAGTACCCGCCCGGTTCGTCCGGCAACGCGTCATTCACCGCCACCACACCCAGGCTCGGGTTTGACTGGCAGATGGGGTCGTTGAGCGCGCAGTGGATCGAGACACCGATAAAATCGTTGTTCTGGTTGGTGCTGGTCTCCATCCCTTGCGGAGACGTCGGGCCGCCGAAAACTTTGTTCACGTCGAATGGCGCGCGCTCCAACACGATATTTGCCGTCGAGAAGGCGCCAACCGTGCATCCCGCTCGGGTGAACGGCACCCAAGGCGCTGGGACGTTCTGGCCCGAGGGCGTCGTGAGCGCGAAGGTGTTGTCATCCGTATCCGAATTGATATCCGACACCTTATCGGTCCAGTAGAAAAATGAAGAAGGAAACAAGCCAACTTCGCCCACTGTCGTCGGCGAGAATACGCCGAAGCTATTGGCGATGAAGATGCCGGTGTTGTCGGAGTAGAGACCGATCTGCGTGGTAAGAATGTCGTTGGCCGTGTGCGAGATGAGGACCGTGTGGTCACCGGCGTCGAGCGTTCCATGCTGCTTGATGAAATTCAGCAAGTTCGGCATTTGCTCGAGGTCTGATGGGACGTTAGGATTGTCGCGGGTAAAGTGCACGTTGTCGAATTCGACGTAAACCACATGCTTGATTTTTCCCGATGGGGAGTTCAGTTGACATTGCCCCTTGGCGGACCCGGCCAGCCCGATCGCCAGCAGGCTGCCGCCCATCACGGACGTAAGCACGCGACGCAACAGTTTTGCTTGGAACATCGCTGATTCCTCCAGGATTGCGCGTTGAACCGCGGACCGCAAGGCACGGATCCGTGGGTGCAAATCTAGTACGCGACTGAAGTAACATCGCAGCGAACGCTCGGTTAAAATCTCGTGTCACCGAAATAATCGCACGTCAAGCCCGAGGAATGAGATCGTTGCCGTTCCCCTATCCGCCCAAGAGTCACCGCGTCCCACTGGGAGCGCTGAACGCGGAACAAAGACTTCTTCGTTGCCATCGTGCTCGCTAGTCTTAAATGTGCTAAATCTCGTACAAGGCTGCGAAGCAGTTGTCGAAAGTCCGTCGGGAACTTTCGAACCCTTCATCGTGCACTACGCCGAGACGTTTATCGTACCCGCCTACGTTGGCCCATACACGATTCGGCCGCATGGCGATGCCGCAGGCGAATGCGCCACGATTAAGGCGTTCGTTCGCACGAAAGTATAAGCACCTTGAGCCGAATACCGTGCATTTTCTTGCTCGCGAAAATCTGCTGGCAACTTCGTTTGGTGCTGACGAACGCACGAACCAGAATCGCTTTACAGGTAAGACTTGTCCGGGGACGCGAGGTTGGCGCCGGATAGAAGTGCGCTGTCGCGGTAGCCAGGCTTCACGATGATGTAGCTTTGTTCGCGGAGTTCGGCGAGGTAGTCGCGTATGAGGGGCTGCATTTTCTGCGCGTGGATGGTGTTGCGGATGTCGGGTTCCACTTTATCCATGGGCTGCAATTCCGACTGGAGGTGATCTTCGACCTTCAGGATTTCGAATCCGGTGCGGGTCTGGATCACGTCGCTGATCTGGCCTTTGCTCATTTGGAAAACAACCGCTTCGATCTGTGGCGAGAGCTCTCCCCTTTTGAAGGTACCCAGACCGCCACCGTCTTTTGCGGTGCTACCCTGGGAATAAAGCCGTGCGACCTGGCTGAAATCATCGCCGTTGAGGACGCTGGTGCGCAGGCCCTCCTCTTTGCTGCGCACGGCAGCAAATTCTTCCGGGCTTTTTCCTTCAGTCGTTAGCGAAATTTCAGACAGCACGACGCGTTCGGGCAGCGTGAAATCCTGTTGGTGCGCTTCATAATATTGCTTCACTTCGTCACTGGAGATATCCACGTGCGAACCGACTTCGCGCCGCACCAGTTCCTTCTGGAGTAGTCCGTTGCGAATGGTGGTCTTGTAATCTTCCCAATTGAGGCCGGAAGCTTCGACGCCCTTTTTCAGATCGTCGAGGGTGGCGAGGCCGTTCTGCTGGCGCACTTCGTCGAGGCGCTTGGCCACGTCTGATTCGACGCTGATGCCCATGTCTTTGGCGCGTTGCACCATCAGCGACTGGTCAATCATGCCGCGCAGCAGATCCCTCTGCTGCTGCTTGAACGTTGCGTCAATCTGGTCCTGCGGGCAGCCCGGACAATCGTGCGCCACTTCGTCGCGCAATTGCTGTTCGGCTTTCTGATAATCGGAGAGGGTGATGACGTCGTTGTTTACGCGCGCGACGATGTCAGCGTCCGCCGCGGGCTTGGCTTGCGCGCGTACGCCGGGAGGAAGCAGCGCCGCGAGCGAAGCCAGCACGACGAGGGTCAAAATCAAGGTTAATCCGTGGGTTACGACCGATCCATGATTGGGATTTTTCATCGTGTGCGTCGCCTTAGGTTTTCTCCACCACAATTGTAGCCGGAATTTTCAGATTTAGACCTAGGGACTAAGCCCGCAAACTGTATATCTTTGAGTCGGGCGAAACAGATTTCCCATCTCCGTATGATGGCACTTGCCGTCGAGGCATTCCGGAACCAGATGTCAATTTCGGGTGGCAATGACCCATTGATGCACAGTTCGTGCACGGTGGGGTAAAAACGATGAGTACGGATTAGGAGTAACGTTGGAAAGTGCTTTAGAATGAATCACGCACTTCATGTCGGGGCGTAGCGCAGCCTGGTAGCGCGCCTGCCTTGGGCGCAGGAGGTCTGGAGTTCAAATCTCCACGCCCCGACCAATCTTTTCAATACGTTAGTGGCTTCGTGCCTCATTGCACTCGCTCCACTGTAGTGACTTTTGTAGTGACTCCCTGACTTCTGCTCGCCAGTTCAATCGCGCTCGCCATCTTGAATTTTTCGATCTTTGCCGCCGCGTCACGCTTATGTTCCTCGGCCGGATGAACATAGCGCATTGTCATCTGGACGCTTGTATGCCCAAGCAGAGCTGCGAGCGTCGGCAGGTCCACGCCCGCCATTACCGCCCGCGATGCGTACGTGTGCCTCAGATCATAGAGCCTGAATCCCGGCACTATTTTCGCCCGGCGAAATGGCGTCGTCGTGTGCTTTACGGACACTCCCGATTGGCTTCTCAGGTTTGTCGGGCGACGAAAATACGTACAGACCCTTCGCCGAGACTGTGCGCGCCTTCAGCAGTGACCACACTTCTTCGGTCATAGTGAGTTTGCGCCGCGCGGCCGCAGTCTTACCAAACGGATTGAGAATCGTGCACTGGACGAAATCCAGGTTCGCAATCTCGATGCGAAAGACTTCCTCAGGGCGCATCCCCGTATCCAACATGGTTCTCGCGATGTCCCGAAGGGGTTGGCTCGTAGCGGCCAGGTAAGCCCGCTCCTCTTGGGGCGAGATGATCCTGGTCCTCCCGGTTTCCCGGAAGAACACGACGTGCTTTACAGGATTCGAAACGCGAAAGCCGCAGCGTTCGGCGTGATTGTAGATGAGGCGCATTGTGCTTAGAGCGCGATTTACTGTAACGCCTGATACGGCGACCTCGTCACGCTCACCCCACCGCTTTTGTTTGATACGCGTCAGCTTGAAATCCTCCACCATTCCTTGCGTAATCTCGTCTAGCCACTTGCCGCGGAAAAAGCTCTTCAATGCTTTACAGTTACCGGAGTGCAGTTCGTGGGTCTTAGGCCTGTGCTGCTGCTCGGACCATCTTAAGAACTGTTCGATGAACTCCTCGAACTTGGGAGCCTGCTTCAGCTTTGTGAATCCTGCTCGCCGTTCTAGCAGATCCGTCCTACGTTTCGCTTCGGCGCGAAGCGCGGCCGTCTTGTTTCGGAAACCGGAAGATTCCTGAATCTTGCGGCCCTCGAACTCAAAGACGTACCACCAAGTTTTGCCTCGGCGATATACAGCCATAGTTCGGTTACCTCCGATCAGACGGGTCTGCGTCGGTGCGGACTATACGCTCCACAAGCCAACCGTCAAGATCACTCTGCCGATACCGCACACAATTACGGCTGATTTTCACGTACGGAATGCCCCTTTTCTGGCTTCTCCACTGCGCCAGAGTCTCAACCGAAAGCCCAGTAAGCGCGGCGACGTCTTCGGCCGTTAGAAGTCGAGCGGTGGGATGCGCAGGTAAGACCTTGAGCTCTGGGCATCGTGATCTTTCGAGTTGTATTCCGTTGCTCATTTAGCTCAGCGGCGCCTATTTGTGGGCACTCGACCCGATGAGATTGAGGCACTTAGAATCAATAGCTTGCGAGCGGGAGAGATAGGAGGATTTTGAGCAAGGCGGGTCGATGGTGGCATGCCGGAAGGCGGTAGGTGCGGGGAAACTTCCGCTCATCGATTGCTCTTGCATTGTCGCCGAAGCGTTCTCCGAGTTCACTTCTTTTATTTCCTCCACCTCCCCGTATGTTTTCACTCTCGAACGGTGTGCTGACTTGTAGCTTGTGGATGAGGTGAGCAAGGTCTATATTTCTGGCGGACATGCACATCTCGTTAAGTGCCTCTAGCATATCAGCACGCCGAGAACCCTTGCATCGGAGATCAATGCAGACCGCAACCTTGTGTTGGCTGCTGTTCCTATTCGCCACTTCTGGGGCTGTCGCATCTCCGCAATCGGCTGTAAAAGATACGAAGGCTGCTGACTACTCGAAGGAACCATTCGTTTTCGAACTGATTTCCACGAAGATCGTTTTTGAGAATGATGGGACCAATTCAGGGCAAACGACCGGGCGAATGCGAATCCAGTCGCAAGCCGGCGTGCAGCGGGCCGGCGTTCTGAATTTCCCTTACGCCTCTGCTACCTCTACGATCGACATTGCCTACGTTCGCGTCATCAAACCCGACAAAAGGATTGTAGAGACACCTGTCGAAAATGTTCTGGATATGCCTACCGAGGTCACACGTCAAGCTCCGTTCTATAGCGATCTTAAGGAGAAACAAGTCGCGGTCAAGGGTCTCGAGGTAGGAGATACAATCGAGTATCAATACCGCACGGTGGTGAAGACCCCCCTCGACCCGGGACAATTCTGGCTCGCCTACTATTTCTCGCGGTCTGCCATTTGCCTTGAGGAAGATTTGCAGATCAGCGTTCCACACAATCGGTACGTAAAAGTCGAAAGCCCGAAGTTCCAATACACTATGGCTGAGCAAGAAGCATACAGAGTCTACGGTTGGAGAACTGCGAACCTCGAGAGTAATGCCGAGAAGACAGACACGAAATCCACCGACCCGGATGAGGCAGCGCACCCATCCGTTCAGATCACGACCTTTCACGACTGGGACGAAGTGGGCCAATGGTTTCGAAACCTTTCTGCACCACGGGCCGTGCCAACGTCGCAAATTCGAGCTAAGGCGGATGAACTCACACGTAATGCAAAAACTGATACCGAGAAAATTCAAGCCATCTACGATTATGTTTCAACAAAGGTCCGTTACATCGGGATATCGTTGGGAATCGGACGTTACCAACCGCATGCGGCTGAAGATGTCTTGAGCAACGACTATGGTGACTGCAAGGACAAACACACGCTCTTTGTCGCCTTGCTTGCAGCCGAAAACATCAAAGCCTACCCGGCGTTAATCAACTCGACGAGTAAGATCGATCCGGAGGTGCCGTCTCCGACGCAATTTGATCACGTGATTACGGCATTGCCAAAAGACAATGGATACCTCTTCCTAGACACTACGCCTGAGGTCGCCCCCTTCGGTTACTTAATCGCAGATCTGCGCGACAAGGAAGCGTTGGTGGTTCCAGACAACCGTCCTGCGACGCTCGTGAAAACGGCTGAGGGTCTGCCATTCAAACCGTTTCTTAACTTCCAGGCGGATGGAACGCTGGACGATGCGGGAACATTTGAAAGCAAGATGCAGTTGTCCATCCGCGGCGACGCCGAGATTCTTTATCGACTCGCGTTTCGCCGGGCAGGCCAGTCGCAATGGAAAGACGTAGCGCAGCAGATTTCATCGGGTCTCGGTTTCGGTGGAACTGTCAGTGATGTCACAGTCGCATCGCCCGAGGCGACGGATGCTCCATTCCACATCGAATACACCTATAATCGCAAAGAATATGGGGATTGGGGAAATCGGTCCATTGTTCCTCCCCTTCCGCTGTTGTTTCTCCCCCCTGTTCCCGACAGCGCGGATAAGAAGTTAGAGCCAATCAAGCTTGTGCCCCCAGAGGAATGGTTATACCAAGGGACGATGAAGTTGCCCCCGCATTCGACCCCGCACGCCGCTGCGCCGGTGGACCTACATGAGGATTTCGCTGATTACCATTCTTCGTATTCTGTCTCAGACGGCATCATGCATTTCGAGCGCCGGTTGACAACAAAAACCTATGAGATTGCGCCTTCACAAATCGGAGCATACGGTAAGTTCTTAAAAGCCATCATCGCCGATGAGAACGCGTTCATTTCTCTTCGCGGCGAACATGTTGCGTCGGCTGGCGTTGAAGGAAACCCCGAAGTGCAGGCTCTCTATACGGAGGGTGCCGAGGCTTGGCAGCAAGGGAATATGCCGGCGGCGGCGGATGCGTTCCGGCGCGCTGTCGACAAGGATCCAAAGTTCTCTCAAGGGTGGTGGTGGCTTGGAGCTGCCCACCTACGCATGGGTGACGCTGATCGAGCTGTCGAAGAGATGAAGAAGGCTTTAACACTCGATCCCGATGAAGCCTCTAACTACAAGTATCTCGCGTCTACGCTGATGGGCTTGCATCGCGAGCAAGAAGCGCTCGAAGTGTGGAAACAATTCGAGAGAGAAAGCCCTGAGGACCCAGATCCCCCAACGAAGATCGGGGCATTCTTGATGCGGCAGAAACGCTACCCCGAAGCTATCGCGGAATTGAAAATCGCCGCTAACCTCACCCCCAACGCGGGCGTTCGATTGCAGCTCGGAGAGGCGTACATCCTCTCCGGCGACAAAGACAAGGGGATAGCTGCGATCCAAGAAGCAGTGGCCAAAGACGCCTCGCCCCAGACGCTAAACGACGCAGCCTACACTTTCGCCGACAACAATCTCATGTTGGAGGATGCGATTCGATATGCCAAGAAAGCAGTGGACGGTGCTGAGGCTGATACAGCCGATATCAATCTGGACGATCTCAGTCTCAAAGATGTTCAAACAGTCCCGGTTTTGGCCGCTTATTGGGACACTCTCGGATGGGTGAATTTCCGCATAGGGAATCTGGACCAGGCCGAGAAACTTCTATGCGCAGCATGGAGCTTGACGCAGGATCCACTAATTGCAGATCATCTGCAACAAGTGTACAGGAAACAAGGAAAGAAGCATGAGGTCCCGCGGGATGCGCTCGCACTCCAAGAGCTTCGCACGGTGAGATTGGGGAAACTGTCCAGGAAACACGTCACTGCAGAATTCTATTTGTTGTTTGCTCCCGGACCGAAAGTTGTAGATGTGAAATTTATCAGCGGGTCAGACGAGTTGAGCGATGCCGGCAAACCCCTCGCTGCCGCGAAGTTTGACATCCCCTTTCCTGGCGACGGTGACGTTCAGATCGTGCGGCGCGGAATTCTCGACTGCGAACCGGAACTCCCTGGGTGCGTGTTTGTGTTGATCCCTCCGAACTCCGTCCATTCTGTGAATTAAAGTTGGCAGGTACTTTTGTGGTCGGCGCGTTGAAGTTCGGCGGAGCGCTGCCGGTGCCCAATGACATTCTTTTTGAGGCGAGCGACGGACACTTTTTGGGCAAGCGAATTCTCAACGATTCCGACAGACGGGGGAATGGGGATTTTGGGCAAGGAGGGTTTTTGGGCACTTGTCCGATTACACGGGTGGTCTCAATGGGTCGATGCAACACCATCTGATATAAGTCTGCTCTCGAAAGGTGGTGTTGTATGAAGCCAGGGAAACGGTTTGGACTTTCTGCGCC
>Ga0208603_1000059_pt1 | contig 16410 bp, 5 predicted proteins | sample MicForSoSWNC24_M_FD_188001 | JGI IMG/M metagenome (GOLD analysis project Ga0208603, IMG submission 188001) | Forest soil microbial communities from Harvard Forest Long Term Ecological Research site in Petersham, Massachusetts, USA - MetaG HF008... | ecosystem: Environmental > Terrestrial > Soil >... | reverse complement strand
GAGACGATCCATGCTGGCGTGCCTTTGCCTCAGTCCACACAAATCGTGATCGCGGCTGGAACCGGGCTTGGCGAAGGCATTCTTTATTGGGATGGCCAGCGGCACATTCCAATGGCGACCGAGGCGGGACACGCGGATTTCGCTCCGAATACGAAGCAGCAGGCGGAACTTTGGAAATTCTTGAACGAGCGCCTAGAATTTGTCAGCGCAGAAAGCATTTTGTCCGGGGGCGGGTTTCAGCGGCTGCATGAATTTCTGGATCCGTCGGTGCGGCATCCGGGATTTGACGATGGAACGGTGGACCCGGCACCGGAAATCACGCGGCAGGGGCTTTCGGGGGAATGTCCGGTGTGTGCGAGGACGCTCGATCTGTGGGTGGAGATTTATGGTTCGGAGGCTGGCAACCTGGCTTTGCGGACGGTGGCGCGCGGCGGGATTTATATTGCGGGCGGGATCGCGGTGAAAGTGCTGCCGAAATTGAAAAATGGCCGATTTAGCGCGGCGGTAAAGCACAAGGAAAAGCTGGAGGAGTTTCTTGCGCAGATTCCGATCAGCGTCGTGTTGAATGAAGATTGCCCGCTCTTGGGGGCGGCTTCGGTGGCTTGGCACAACCTTTAGACCTTAAAGATCTAACACAGAGTTCACAGAGAAAAGATGAGGGCACGGAGAACTCTCGCCGGGGCTCGGCATCGCCTTCTGGATCACAGTCTTTAGTGCTTCTTCAGACCGAGGGCGCCCCCTACGTTTCAATCCGGAAATTTTTACTAGAATTTGCGGCGCGTGCCAGGATTTTCAGACCGCGTGGCGCTACGGGTGGCGCACTGAAATGCGCCGCTACAAAATCTGCGGCGAACGACGGAGCCCGCTAGTGGACGGCGCGGGCTACTCTGTGATGTTCGGGCTCTGGCTTTTGCGTGTTGGCGGGATCCGGGCGGAACACCTGGCCGCTGAGGACCATTTTGACCGCGCGGACCAGGTCATGGGCGGTTTGCGATTTCAGCAAGCATCCGTGGGCGCCCGCCGTGAAAATTTCGTGGATAATGCTGTCCGAGTCGTGCACGGTCAAAACCAGAATTTTGGCACTGGGCCGTTTGGCGACAATCTCGCGGAGCGCTGCAAGCCCATCAAGAACCGGCATATTCAAATCCAGAATCACCAGGTCGGGACTTAGCTGAGCGGTTTTCTCGACGGCTTCGCGCCCGTTCACGGCTTCTCCGCAGATTTCCCAATTCACTTCGCTCGCAAGCAGAGTGCGCACTCCCTGACGCATGATTTCGTGGTCGTCGGCGATCAGTACGCGCACGCTCGGAGCGGCCTGAGCTTGACGTTCCGCGGAAGGCGGACCTGCCGCGGAATTTTCATCCGCGGAATCATCCGCCGCGGGCACTTCCTCATGAACGAGGCCTTCAAGGGGAAGAGCGGCGATGACGCATGTGCCCCGGTTCGGAACCGAGACGATCTCCAAGCGGCCGGAGAGCTGCCTCATGCGCTCCCGCATGCCTTGAATGCCCACGCCGGGTCGTTCAGCGCTGAAAGATTCCGGCGCGACGGCGTTCACTTCCATGCCTTTGCCGTGATCGATAATTTCCAGGGTCATTTCTTCGGCGTCCACGTTCACGCGGATAATCGCGGTGGGGCTGTTCGCGTAGCGATGAATGTTCGTAAGGCTTTCTTGGACGACGCGGAAAAGGGTGACTTCGGTTTCCGGTGAAAGGCGCATCAAATCCGAGGGAACGTCCACGGTCACACGGATTCCCGTGCGGCTTTCGAAGCCCTGCGCGTACCAATGGAGCGCTGACGAAAGGCCGAGTTCGTCGAGTAAGGGCGGGTGCAACAAATAGGAAAGCGTCCTGATTTCGCTGGAGATCTGATCGGTGAGAGATTGGCACTCACGCGCAATCGAAAGCACGCTGGGATTGTCATGCAATCTTCGCAGCATTTGCGCGAGATTCATGGATTGGAGCGCAAGTTTCTGGCCGGTGATGTCATGCAGGTCGCGGGCAATGCGGCGGCGTTCGTCATCTTGGACGCGCATGGAATAAGTGGAGAGGCGCCGCAAGGCCTCGGTTTGGCGTTTTTTTTCGGAAACATCTTCAATCGCCAACAGGATCAAATATTCGCCCTCATGCGGTTCGATGCGGCGGGCGTTGATGCACATGGTGCGGGTGCCGAGATGCGGAAAGCTGTGGCACACTTCGAAATCGTCGGCGCGCTGATTGTGCTGGATAATTTCATCGAGCAATCTGCGGAGCTCGGGGACGTCCCACTGTTTTTCGCCCAGGTCGTAAATCAGTTTTCCTTCCGCATCCGAGGCAGTGATTTGAAATAAGCGGGAAAAAGCGGAATTAGCCAGCGTCACGCGGAGGCATGGATCGAGAATCAGCAAGGCCTCGCGCGCGTTCTCGATGAGGGCGTCGGCGAAGACGCGGGTCTGATCCAAGTTGCGCTTAAGAACGTCAATGTCGTGGAAGCTGAACACCGCGCCTTCCGCGCGATTGCTGGACGATCTGTAAGGGCGGACGCGGACTGAGTACCACTTTCCAATCCGAGTTTCCCGCAGCTCACATTCGCTGGAAGCCATGTGCTCGACGGTTCCGCGTGCGAGCTCTTCCAAATCGGCGGCTTCGAGGTTGGGACGAATTTCGCGCAAGCGCCTGCCAACGTCGCTGGGCTGGAGGTTCAGGAGTTTTTGCGCGGGCGGAGTGAAGCGTCGAATGCGGAAATTCTGGTCAACGATCATCAACGGAATATTGACGTTGGCGAGAACGCTGGCGAGTTCCTGATTGGTCTCGAGTAACTCCGAGTTGCGAGTGTGCAAGCGCTCATTGAGGACGCGAAGTTCTTCATTGCCGGACTGCAATTCCCGCTTAGCCGTTTCCAGTTCCTCGTTGGTGGTTTGCAACTCCTCGGCGGCAGCCTGGTACTCCTCGGCAGTGATTTCGTGCGTCTGCGTTGCCGACTGTAACTGTTCTCTAAGCCGCGCCGTCTGTTGCGAGAGAAGCTTATTTTCCCGAAGCACGCCAGAAGCATTAGCGCGCTTGAGGCGTTGCGGGTGCTGCGCGGCGGGTAGCTCCTCCTGGAATACGATCAGGAATACGAGCGTGCCCGATGCCGGCACCGAAATAGGCGTGATTTCCAAATTCGCGGACCGCACGTGGTCTTCTGATTCGATGGGTACATTCCGCTTGCGCACCGTGTGGTTCTTCTGTTTGGCGAGCTGCAGCGCCGGGCGGATGTATTTCAGCAGAGTTTCGCCGGCTATTTTTGCCAGGTCAAAGGTAGGAGCGCCGGCGGCGGGTTCGAGATACTGGCCCAGGTGGCCCCAAATTCGTAGAATTTGCAAATCTTCGTTGATGATCATGCTGGCCGGAAGGTAGCGCGAAAGGAGGAGATTTTCGGCTTGCTTGAGTTCTTCCGGGCCGCATGGACATGGTGCGCCTCTGTGAACGCCCGGCGAGGGCGTGAAGTTCGCGACATCCCTGGGAAAATAGGGGACCGGGTAAGACGATGGGCTCTTTTTGCGGAAAATGGTTTCGTTGGCATCGGCGGGCGCGAAGTAGTCGGAGAGCTGGTGGACATTTTCTGAGGCGCCGAGTAGCAGGCAGCCAGCCGCATTCAGGGCGTAATGCAGCTGCGCGATGACGCGTTTTTGCGAAAGCGGGTGCAAGCGGAACAAAAGATGGCGGCAACAAATCAAATCCATTCGGGAGAAAGGGGGATCGTTCGCCAGATCCTGACGCGCGAAGATGCACATGTCCCGAACAGGTTTCGCAATGAGGTATCCGCCAGCGGATGGATGAAAGAAATTCTTGAGGCGCTGGGGCGAGACGTGGGCCAGCCGAGCTTCGGAGTACACGCCGGCGCGAGCCGTCTCGAGCGCCGCGTCATTAATATCGGTGGCGAAGATTTGAATCGGAGACGGCGCCGAACTACTGTTGCGAGACGCACTCCGGCGGCTCTTGGTAACGAGCTCGGACAAAATGATGGCGATCGAATACGCTTCCTCGCCAGTGGAACATCCCGGAGCCCAAATGCGAATCGGCGCGCTCGACACTTTGCGATCCCTCAGGATCGCCGGGAAAACCTGCCTGCTGAGGGCCTCCGAGGGCAAATCACAATCGAAGAATGGAGTGAAAGTGGACAGCAGGTCGCGAAAAAGCGCCCGAAGTTCGCTGGGTTTTTCATTTACGTACCGCAGGTACTGGTTCAGCGTCTCGATGTTGTTTAGCGTCATGCGGCGGTTGATGCCGCATTGCAGCATGTGCTGGCTGTAGTGCCCCAGATTGATTCCAGTGACCTCCTGAAGGCAGGAGAGTACCAAATGATGTTCGTCGAGAAAGCCTGTGGTTTGCGCGCGTGAAAGGCGAGCGCCTATTTCCGCGAGTTTCGGCGCGATATCCTCCGGAGACAAAGCGAAGTCAATGCATCCAGTTTCTATGGCGCTGCGCGGCATTCGCGCGTGTTCGGAGGATGGCTGATCCTCGGCGATGGTGATGCCTCCGGCTGATTGAACTGCGGCGCATCCTTGAATTCCGTCGAGAGTGTCTCCCGAAAGGACCACGGCGATTGCCTGATTGCCACAATCGGCGGCGAGAGAACGAAGAAAATGATCCATCGCGTAGTCAGTGCCGACGGCGCTCGGCGAGGAAGTTAATTGAAGCATGCCACCACCGATGGTGACGGGCGCGTCCGCAGCAGCAAGGTAAATATTGCCGGGCTGTACTGCCATGCCGTGACGGATTTTTTGGATCGGTATGTTGGCGATCGAGGGGAGTTTCTTTTGAATAGACTCGGAGCGCCAGGAACTGCCGGGGGAAAGTAGGATGAAAGACATGCCTGCGTCGGCCGGCAGGCGCGCGAAAAGCTGGGAAAGCGCCGGGATGCCGCTATCCGAGAAACTTACGCCTACGATCGGAAAAGTTATCTTGGGCATCGCCATAGCCAAGTGCGTAACCTAAGCACGCATACATAAACCACACGAGGACTTTGGGAAATTTATCCTACCCCGTCGAGAGCCAGTAAATCAATAAAACTTGTAAATGACTATGTCGGGAGTCCGACCTAAGGCGGGAAAAACGCGCCATGGCGAGGTATCTCGGCTGATTTGCGCGTTGGTTACTGGCGCCGGGTTTCCTCGAGCGTGAGCCGGATGGCGTCTATATCCAGGAAGGTGATTACGGCGCCTTCGATCTTGTTGTTCCAGGTTTTGTAGGGGCGCACGCGCATGAGATAGCGGTCGTGATCGGTCTGCACTTCCAGTTCGTTAGGCGTGGCGGTTTCGATGGTGTTGCGGACGATCGTGTCAAGGTCAACGCCCACCAGATTTGGGCGTATTTCGGCGAGGCTCCTGCCGATGTCCGAGGAGCAATAATTCATGAGCTTTTCGGCGAGGGGTGTGAAACGCCGGATGCGCAAATCGTCGCCAACCATCACGACGGGTATGCTCACGTTGCTGAGCAGATTGACCATGTCGTTGTTGCTCATGCTCAGTTCGCTGTTGCGGTTCTGCAGTTCTTCGTTGAGAGTGGTGAGCTCTTCGTTGGTAGATTGCAATTCTTCCTTAGCAGTTTCCAGTTCTTCGTTAGTGCTTTGCAGCTCTTCGTTCGTCGATAGAACTTCCTCATTGGTAGATTTGTATTCTTCCAGCGTCGTTTCGTGATCTTCAATCAGCGCCTGGAGCTGTTCGCGGAGATGCTTGATTTCGCGCTCGGTACGCTCGCGTTCGGAGGGGAGCCTTAGTTTTTCAGCGTGCTTCTTCATGCCGCGCTTGGCGCGGGGAGACCCGTCCTCGAGAGCTTCCTGGAAAACGATGATGTAGAAATTGTCGGCGACGGTCTGGCCGCGAATGGGAATCACTTCGAGGTCAATTTCGCGGCTGCCACCATCGGACTTGATCCGCACGCCGTGCTTGCGAACCGGCTGACGCTGTTTTTTTGCCTGGATCAATGCTTCGCGAAGATCAATCAGCAAACCCTCACGAGCCATTTTTGAGAGGCTGAAGGTTGGTTGCCCGGCGGCGGGCTCCAAGTACGCTCCGGTCTTGCCACGGAACTGGACGATTTCCAGGGCGTCGTTGACGACGATACTCGCCGGGACGAAGCGGTTGACCAAAAGGCGATCAACCTCCCTCTCAATGGAAAGACCTGACTGGGCTGGTTTGGCCACCGCAGTGCCTCCCACCTTACGGACCTCATAATGCTGCGGAGCGAAGAAAGTAGCAAGGCGCGTGGCCGTGGGTTTCTTGCGATAGATTTTTGATTTCTTATCAATCAGGTTGAACTGGTCGGAGAACGCTCCCAGGGTTTCCGAGCCTCCCAGCATCAAGTAGCCATTGGGTCGCAACGCGTAGTGAAGCGCTGGAATCACCCACCGTTGCAACGCCGGGCCCAGGTAAATCAGCAGATTGCGGCAACTGACTAAGTCGAGGTTTGAAAATGGCGGGTCTTTCGCGACATTCTGCTTGGCAAAGATGCACATTTCGCGGACGGATTTGTTAACTTGAAATCCTTTGCTCTGCTTCAGAAAGAAACGCTTGAGGCGTTCGGGAGTGACGTCGGAAATGGCGGCTTCCGAATACAAGCCAATGCGAGCGTGGTCGAGAGCGGTGTCACTGATGTCGGTTGCAAATATTTGAACTGTTTTGGGTACCGAGGATTTACGGGGATAGTCCCACAGATATTCCGTGAGGACCATGGCGATGGAATAAGCTTCTTCGCCCGTGGAGCATCCTGGAACCCAAAAACGGAGGGGTCCCGCCTCCGGGGGCCGGTCTTGGAGCAGAGTTGGAAAGACGATATTGCGGAGCGCCTCGAACGTTGTCGGATCGCGGAAGAAACCGGTTACGTTGATGAGCACATCACGGTAAAGTTCGACCAGCTCGTTCGGATTCTGTTTGATGTAGGAGAGATAATCTTCCAGATTCTCGAGGCGGTGCAAAACCATGCGACGCTTGATGCGGCGCTGGAGCGTGGTTTGCTTGTATTCGGAGAAGTCCACGCCGGTCGCTTGGCGCAACATTGCAAGTAAGGAATCCACCTTTTCTTCGCCTACGGCGGTTACAGACGAACTCCCCGAATCAGGCGTAGCGCGCGCGATGTACGGGCGGCGGCCGATCCTGACTAGCTCCTGCGCTATGCTTTTGGGCGGCAGCACAAAGTCAACGGAGCCTGAATCTATCGCACTGCGCGGCATGCCGCTATATTTCGCTGACCCCTCGTCCTGAGCAAAAGTGATTCCGCCCGCGGTCTTCACCGCGCCGCATCCTAGTGTGCCGTCGGATGCGGTGCCAGATAGAATGACTGCGATGGCTTGATCTTGGCGGTCCTCGGCGAGCGAACGAAGGAAATAGTCAATCGGCATGTGGCGGCCGCGAGCGGACTCGCGCGGCACCAGGCGCAAGACGCCGTCCCCGACGGTCATGTTCGCGTTGGCGGGAATTACGTAAATGTGGTCACGCTGAACGTTTTGGCCATCCGTGACTTCAGAGACGGAAATTTTCGTAGCACGCGCCAAAATTTCCTGCAGCACACCGCCGTGTGTGGGATCGAGGTGCTGCACCAGGACGTAAGCCATTCCCACTTTTTCCGGCAAGTGGCGGAGCAACTCGGTGAAGGCCTCCAAGCCGCCGGCGGAAGCGCCGATGCCAACCACCGGGAATGTTCTGGATTCCAGGTCGGTTGGACCTTGCGGAGCCCTGGATTTTGAGCCGATGGCACTGCGGTTGCCGTTTGCTCTGAGTTTCCTCATCGAAGAGTTCTTTGGCGCAGGAACAGGAGCGGCAGAATCTCCTGCAAAGACCCGAGGGCTAGCCTAAGTGGGACTCAGTCAGTCAGATAGTAGTCCCGTCGAGAAAAGGCGTCAATGATTACAAGACAAGTGGAAACTTCGAAGCCTTGAGTGCGGGCCAGTCGCCGCAAGCGGTGCAGGAGATTCGTCGGAAAAGACGAGCGCCAGGGTGGGCAGACCGTAGTCATCCCGAGCTCATCAGGGATTCTCGCTACCGTCCATACAGCGAATACTGTAGGGCGAACTTGTAACTTTTCATGTTATGACATCCCGATTTTCATTAATTTTCCGCGAACTCTGTACCATCATACAGTGTTATACCGGGAGTGAATTGCTGTAGGCTTTGAACGCACTTTATCGGTCCGAACTCGCCGTGCTGCAGGAAGATTGTCGTTGCACGCCCCAGTTGATCTTGCGTTTTGGAGATGTATATGAAGAGAACCGACCACGATACCGCGACTGCGAACTCCGCGAGCGATGCCAAAAACAATGTGAAGAGCAACGGACAAACGGCGGTTCGCGGCGAAGCGGTGCCGGCGGATTTGAGCGTGATACTGGCGAGCTTGCGGGCGATGCGCGACGGAGATTTTTCCGCGCGGCTGCCGGGGCATTGGACCGGGCTGGCTGGAAAAGTGGCGGACACGTTCAACGACATCGCATCTACAAATCAGCAAATGGCTCGCGAGCTGAAGCGAGTGGGGCAGGTGGTCGGCAAGGAAGGGCGAACACGGGAGCGCGTGCGGTTTCATCAGTCGAAGGCGGCATGGGGCGAGATCGAAGTTTCGGTGAACACGCTTGTGGATGACCTGCTGCGGCCGACAACCGAAGTGACGCGCGCGATTGCCGCCGTGGCGAAAGGCAATCTGACGCAAACGGTGCAATTGGACGTGGATGGGCGCCCGCTGGAAGGCGAATTCCTGCGGTCAGCGACGATCGTGAACACGATGATTCAGCAGTTGGGCGTGTTCACGGCGGAAGTGACGCGCGTGGCGCGCGAAGTGGGAACCGACGGCAAACTAGGCGGACAAGCGCAGGTGCCTGGCGTGGCCGGCACATGGAAGGACCTGACCGATTCCGTGAACTCGATGGCCAGCAACTTGACTGGTCAGGTGCGCAACATCGCGGAGGTAGCGACCGCAGTCGCGAGCGGCGATTTGTCGCGCAAAATTACGGTGGACGTGCGCGGCGAAATTCTGCAGCTCAAAGAAGCCATTAATACGATGGTCGACCAGCTCCGGTCTTTCGCATCGGAAGTGACGCGCGTGGCGCGCGAAGTGGGCAGCGAAGGCCGATTGGGCGGGCAGGCGGTGGTGCCGGGTGTCGCGGGAACTTGGAAGGACTTGACCGACTCGGTGAACGCGATGGCCGGGAATTTGACGGCGCAGGTGCGCAACATCGCGGAAGTGACGACGGCTGTGGCGCGCGGCGACTTGTCGCGCAAGATCACGGTGGACGTGAAGGGCGAGATTTTGGAGTTGAAGAACACCATCAATACGATGGTGGACCAGCTGAACGCGTTCGCGGGCGAAGTGACGCGCGTGGCGCGCGAAGTGGGAACGGAAGGAAAACTCGGCGGCCAGGCGCAGGTGCCGGGCGCGGGCACGTGGAAAGATCTGACGGACAACGTGAACTTCATGGCCAGCAACTTGACGGGCCAGGTGCGCAACATCGCGGAAGTGGCGACGGCCGTGGCGCGGGGCGACTTGTCGCGCAAGATCACGGTGGACGTGAAGGGCGAAATTCTGGAGTTGAAAGATACGCTCAACACGATGGTGGACCAGTTGCGGTCGTTCGCGTCGGAAGTGACGCGCGTGGCGCGCGAAGTGGGCACCGACGGCAAACTCGGCGGACAGGCACTCGTCCCTGGTGTGGCTGGCACGTGGAAAGATCTCACAGATTCCGTCAACTCGATGGCCAGCAACCTGACGGGCCAAGTGCGAAACATCGCGGAAGTCTCGACGGCCATCGCGAGCGGCGACCTCTCGAAGAAAATCACGGTGAACGTCAGCGGCGAAATTCTTTTGCTGAAGGAAACGATCAATACGACCGTGGACCAGCTGAACGCGTTCGCCGGCGAAGTGACGCGCGTGGCGCGCGAAGTAGGCAGCGAAGGACGATTGGGCGGTCAAGCGAACGTCCCGGGCGTGGCCGGCACGTGGAAAGACTTGACCGACTCAGTGAACTCGATGGCCGGCAACCTGACAGGCCAAGTGCGCAACATTGCCGAGGTAACGACAGCTGTGGCGCGCGGCGACCTGTCGCGCAAGATCACGGTGGACGTGAAGGGCGAGATTTTGGAGTTGAAGAACACCATCAACACGATGGTGGACCAGTTGAACGCGTTCGCGGGCGAAGTGACGCGCGTGGCGCGCGAAGTGGGCACCGAAGGAAAGCTGGGCGGCCAGGCGCAGGTGCCGGGCGTGGGCGGCACGTGGAAAGATTTGACGGACAACGTGAACTTCATGGCCAGCAACCTCACAGGCCAGGTGAGAAACATCGCGGAAGTGGCGACGGCGATTGCGAGCGGAGACCTTTCGCGCAAGATCACGGTGGACGTGCGCGGCGAGATTTTGCAATTGAAAGAAACGCTGAACACGATGGTCGAGCAGTTGCGGTCGTTCGCCGCGGAAGTGACGCGCGTGGCGCGCGAAGTGGGCACTGACGGCAAACTCGGAGGCCAGGCGCTGGTGCCGGGCGTGGCGGGAACTTGGAAGGATTTGACCGACTCGGTGAACGCCATGGCTGGCAACCTCACGGCGCAAGTCCGGAACATCGCGGAAGTGACAACGGCGGTGGCGCGCGGCGACTTGTCACGCAAGATCACGGTGGACGTGAAGGGTGAGATTTTGGAATTGAAAAACACGATCAACACGATGGTGGACCAGTTGAACGCGTTTGCCGCGGAAGTGACGCGCGTGGCGCGCGAGGTCGGAACTGATGGCAAGCTGGGCGGCCAAGCGAAAGTGCCGGGCGTGGCGGGTACGTGGAAAGACTTGACGGATAACGTGAACGTGATGGCTGCCAACCTCACCGAGCAGGTGCGCGGAATCGTGAAAGTCGTGACGGCGGTGGCGGACGGTGAGCTGACCAAGAAACTGACGGTGAACGCGAAAGGTGAAGTCGCTGCCCTGGCCGAGACGATTAACAACATGACAGACACGCTGGCGACTTTTGCGGATCAGGTGACGACCGTAGCTCGCGAAGTGGGTGTGGAAGGGCGGCTTGGCGGTCAAGCGAACGTTCCTGGCGCGGCTGGCACGTGGAAAGACCTGACCGGAAACGTGAACTTGCTCGCCGACAACTTGACCAACCAAGTGCGAGCGATTGCGGAAGTAACGACCGCTGTGACCAAGGGCGACTTGACGCGGTCCATTCAGGTGGAGGCCAGTGGCGAAGTCGCCGAGTTGAAAGATTACATCAACACGATGATCAACAATTTGCGGCTCACCACGGACCGCAACAACGAGCAGGACTGGCTGAAAACGAACCTCGCGCGGCTAACCGGCATGTTGCAGGGGCAGCGCGACCTGGGGACAGTGGGACGAATGCTGCTATCGGAACTCGCGCCGCTGGTAAACGCGCAGCAAGGTGTTATCTACCAGATGAAGGCAGACGAATCGGACGATCTGGTGCTGCTCTCGGCCTTCGCTAACAACGGGCAAGACGGACATCCCGACAATCTGCGCGTAGGCCACGGATTGGTTGGCCAGTGCGCGCAGGAAAAGCGTCGCTTGCTAATCACCGAAGTGCCGGCCGATGCGGTGCCGATCCGGTCGGGTCTGTTCCAAGCCGTTCCGCGCAACATTATCGTTTTGCCCGTGCTTTTTGAGGATCAGGTCAAAGCAGTAATCGAGCTGGCTTCGCTGAACGCATTCACTGCGTCGCATTTGGCATTCTTGGAGCAGCTGACCTCGAGCATCGGCATCGTGCTGAACAGTATTGAAGCCACGATGCAGACCGAAGGATTGTTGAAGCAATCACAGCAACTGGCCAAGGAACTGCAGACTCAGCAGACCGAACTGCAGCAAACCAATGAGCAACTGGCGCAAAAGGCGCAGCAGCTCGCCGAACAGAACGTCGAGGTCGAACGCAAGAACCAGGAAATCGAGCAAGCGCGGCGCGCGGTGGAAGAAAAAGCCAAGGAACTGGCGCTTACATCGAAGTACAAATCCGAGTTCCTGGCGAACATGTCGCACGAATTGCGGACTCCTCTGAACAGCATTCTCGTCTTGGGGCAGCAACTCACCGACAATCCGGACGGGAACTTGACGCCCAAGCAGGTGGAATTTGCGCGCACGATTCACGGAGCCGGAACGGACTTGCTGAATCTGATCACGGACATTCTGGATCTTTCGAAGATCGAGTCCGGCACTGTTTCGGTGCAAGCAGAAGAAGTGTTCTATGCCAGCCTGCTGGACATGATTGCCCGTCCATTCCGCCACGAGGCGGAGAACCGGCGGCTGAGTTTCGAGATCGAAGCCGACCCGCGGCTGGCGCGCAGCCTGGTGACGGACTCGAAACGCTTGCAACAAGTTCTGAAAAACTTGCTCTCGAACGCTTTCAAGTTCACGGAACAGGGCAGTGTGCGGCTCGCGGTGTTCCTGGCCGAGAGCGGCTGGAGCGGCGGGCATCCCGTGCTGGATCGGTCCGCCTCGGTGGTGGCGTTCGAGGTTTCCGATACCGGCATCGGCATTCCGCCGGAAAAGCAGCGGATTATTTTCGAGGCCTTCCAACAAGCCGATGCCGGTACCAGCCGCAAGTATGGCGGCACCGGTCTGGGCCTCGCGATCAGCCGTGAACTTGCGAACCTGCTCGGAGGCGAAATTCAATTGCGCAGCACCCCCGGGAAAGGCAGCACTTTCACGCTTTATCTGCCGCAGACCTACGTAGGCCCGTCCACGGGAGTGGCGGTGGTGGATCGGAAAGCCCCTTCGGCGACTCCTCTGCAAATTTCCTCTGGCGCGGTTACGGAACGCTGGATGGAGAAAGTTCCGGACGACCGCGAAACTCTGCAGCCCGATGACGCGGTGCTGCTGATCGTGGAAGACGATCCGCATTACGCTCGCGTGCTTTGCGATCTGGGACACGACAAAGGATTCAAGATCCTCACAGCCGCGCGCGGCTCGGAAGCGCTGGCGTTAGCCCGAGAGTTCCATCCAACGGCGATCTCGTTGGACGTCTTCTTGCCGGACATGCTGGGCTGGACGGTACTGAATCACTTGAAACAGGATCCCGCCACGAGACACATTCCAGTGCAGATGCTGACACAGGATGAAGAACGGCATCATGGGTTGTCCCGTGGCGCATTTGCGTTTGTGACCAAGCCGACTACTACAGAAGCGCTAGAGAGCGCGTTCGCGCGTATTAAGGAATATGCGACGCCTCGGCGCAAGCGGCTGCTGGTCGTCGAGGATAATCCTGCGGAACAATTCACCATCCGCGAGCTACTGGGGTACGACGATATCGACGTTTCCGTGGCCTCGACCGGGCGTGAGGCGCTGACGGCGATTGCGGAAGAGGCGTTCGACTGCGTGGTGTTGGACCTCCGTTTGCCGGACATGTCTGGTTTCGACTTGCTGGAGCGCTTCAGCGAGACGCCATCACTGAGCGATCTGCCTGTGGTGGTGTTTACCGGAAAAGATCTCTCATCGGAAGAGGATGCGCGCCTGCGCGTGCTGGCTCGCAGCGTGGTGGTAAAAGGAGTTGAATCGCCGGAACGGTTGCTGGACGAGACCGCGCTGTTTCTGCATCGCGTGGTCGCCGATCTACCAGCGGAAAAACAGAAGATGCTGGACCGGCTGCATCATTCGGATGAAGCGCTGGTAGGAAAAAAAGTGCTTGTGGTTGACGACGACGTGCGAAATATCTTCGCGCTCAGTAGCGTGCTGGAACGTCGCGGAATGACGGTGCTGACCGCGGGTACCGGAAGAGAGGCTATCTCGACGCTGGAATCGACTCCCGATATGGCGATCGTGCTGATGGACATCATGATGCCGGAGATGGACGGCTATGAAACGATGCAGGTCATACGGCAAAATACTTCCTTCCGAAGACTGCCGATCGTTGCGTTGACGGCAAAAGCAATGAAGGGAGACCGGGAAAAGTGCCTGGAGGCTGGGGCCTCCGAGTATTTGGCAAAACCGGTGAATACCGAACAGCTCCTTTCGGCACTTAGAATGTGGCTCCACAGATGAGCGTAACGAGATGGTTTTTGCAGATTTAGTTCCGGGATGTAGAAACGCCAGCGGATTCATCTAGCTTGGAGGAAGCAGAATGACGGAGCAGGAAAAAGTCAACATTCTGATGGTAGATGATCAGCCGGGCAAGCTGCTTAGCTACGAAGTGATTCTTGGCGAGTTGGGCGAAAACCTCATAAAAGCTCAATCGGGCCGAGAGGCGCTGGACCATTTGTTGAAGACTGACATTGCCGTCGTGTTGATGGACGTAAGCATGCCGGAGCTTGATGGTTTCGAGCTTGCGGACATGATCCGGCAGCATCCACGTTTTCAGCAAACCGCCATCATTTTTATTTCCGCCGTGCATCTTACGGACCTCGACCGGCTGAAAGCGTATCAGCGCGGGGCGGTGGATTACATCTCGGTGCCAATCGTCCCTGAATTGTTACGGGCAAAGGTGAGCGTTTTTGCGGACTTGCATCGCAAGACGCGCCAGTTGGAGCAGTTGAATCGCGAACTGCGTGCTCTTTCCGCGCGGCTGATCACGATGCAGGATGAAGAACGCCGGCGCATCGCTCGCGATTTGCACGATAGCGTGGGGCAATTCGTCGCAGCGATGTCCATGAACAACGGCATGGCTTTGAGACAAGCGGACAAGCTTAGCCGCGAAGCAGCGGATGCTTTGCACCAGAATTCCTTGCTGGTAGAGCAGTTGTCGAAAGAGATTCGCACGATCTCGCACCTACTGCATCCGCCTCTGTTGGACGAAGTGGGACTCATGCCGGCGATCCGTTCGTATGCCGATGGTTTTACTGAACGCAGCAATGTGAAGGTAAGCGTGGACCTCTCGCCTGAAATCGGGCGCCTGGCTCCTAATTTGGAGATTTCGGTTTTTCGAATCGTGCAGGAATGTCTAACCAACGTTTACCGCCATTCGGGTAGCGAGACTGCATACATAAAAATATGGCCGTCCGAGAGGCTGCTGACAGTACAAGTCTCCGACGAAGGGAAAGGGATTCCCGCTGAGAAGCGAATTTCCATGTTCCTGGGGTCCAACCAGGGCGTGGGACTCAGCGGAATGCGGGAACGTGTGCGAGAGCTTGGCGGCACCCTTGAAATTCAATCGAGCGAGGGCGGGACATCCATCACAGCGGCACTCCCCCTAGTTACTGCAGTTGCTCTCAGCGCCTGACGCTAGATTTAAGACTATGATCTCCGGCCTTGCTGCAGATTTAAACGGTTTGTTATACACTGGCTAATAATTCGTCATCTCTCTTGCCTAATACGGACCGCCGGCGCCCAAGCTTCCTCCTCCGGCGGTCATTCAAGTTCAAGCGGAAGCTGCAAAGGGTTGGCAATGCGCACTCGATTTTTGATCGTGGACGATAGCGAGCTTGTGAGACAAGGGCTCCGCACCGTCTTGCAAGCAAATCCAGAGTGGGAAATAGTCGGGGAGGCAGCGGACGGCGTCACGGCCGTGGAGATGTTCAAGACCGTCCGGCCCAACGTGGTGATCGTTGATTTCCAAATGCCCGGAATAAATGGCCTGGAGACCGCGCGCCGATTGTTGGAAATTGCGCCAGCCGTGCCGGTGGTGATGTTCACGCAGCACGCCAGCGCGGAGCTCGAGAAGCACGCGCGAGAAGTGGGCATTCGGTGGGTAGTTTCGAAGACAGACGCATTTCCCATGGTTGGCATCATAGAAGCTTTGTTGGGCACCGACGGTCGATCTCCGGGCGCCGAGAACGCCAGTACTGACGGGAACGCCAGCCACGCCGGGCCGGGAAAGTTGTAGCTCGACTTAGTGCTGCAGGAGTTGGGCAAACCGCTCGAGTTCAGCGGAATTCAGGTCGGAGACCGCGCAGAAATTCATTCCTCCTCGCTGCCAGGAAACCACGTTGTAACCTCGGATCGCTTGGGCCTCAGAAACATTCGCTGCCTTCGAGTCGCCGGGCCAGATAAATACGTTGATGAAATGCTTTTGCCGCTGATAGATGAGCGCGGCGACGTCGCGATGATCCAAGTAGTCCAGACGGCCGCCGATCAGCGGGAAACCTTCGTTCGCGAGGTCTAGGACGGGTGGAGCGAAATCCAGTTTGCCGTCGAACCACGGCTTCACCGTGTGCTGGTCCGTGGACTGCACGTCGAATAGGTGTCCGGGTTGCAGCGAGCGAATGTGACTCGCTACGACTTGCTCGGCGAGTGAATTCGTGTGCTGGCGGCCGCCGACGATATCCGGGATCATTCTGACGCCGAGGACGATCGCGATGAAGATGGCTGCGGCGACTGCCAGCCACTCGATCGCGGATCGGCGTTGCGGGGAAACCGATTGCACCGGCATTTCGCGCGGAAGTTGAACGCGGAGTTTCGCTCTCAAGCTCTCTGGCGCTCGCTCGTAAAGATTCGCGACGCTCAGCGACTTCCGCATGGCTCGCTGGGCGTCGAAATC
>Ga0208603_1000058_pt1 | contig 16557 bp, 13 predicted proteins | sample MicForSoSWNC24_M_FD_188001 | JGI IMG/M metagenome (GOLD analysis project Ga0208603, IMG submission 188001) | Forest soil microbial communities from Harvard Forest Long Term Ecological Research site in Petersham, Massachusetts, USA - MetaG HF008... | ecosystem: Environmental > Terrestrial > Soil... | reverse complement strand
CGATCACGCCCTAGCCGACCGCTCCAGCGCCTGGGTAGTCCAGGAACGCATCGCCATCCGTCGCGAAGTTTTCCCCATGCAAACAGAAAACGGCGTGCAGATGCGTGACATGCTGGTGGACTTCGCCCCCTACATTTTCCGCGGCAAAATGGCCGGCTGCCTAACCCGCCTAAGCAGCACAGGCCTCGCCAACGTCACATCCGGCGGGGGCCAAGTCCCCAGCTTCGTAGTAGAACCAAAATCGTAACCCGCGACTTGCAAGTAACGTCACGCGAAAGATGAGCCTAAGCTCGCACACCGTGGAGTGCGGCGGCTTGCCGCCGCTTTTTTCCGGCCGCTCCCCGCTTCTCATTTGCTCTTGTTTTCAGCATTCTCGATGGAAAATCCCCGTCGCTATCTTTACAATATCTGGATGAATTTTGGCCCAGCTCTGCCAGAACTTCTCCCAGGCGCGCGCAACGCCATCGAAACTTGCCTAGCAATCCAGCCCCACGAACGCGTCGCGCTAATCGCCGACCGGCCCAGCCAATCCGTAGCCGCCAGCCTAGCCGCAGCTCTCGATCAGCGCGGCGCTATCTGTGAAGGCTTTCTGCTGGAGGATCTTGCGTCGCGCCCAATCGCCCGCGCTCCGCAGCAAATCCTCGACGCACTCGGACGCGCCGACGCCGGCATTCTCTGCATGCAGCCGCAAGAAGGCGAACTCGGCGCACGCAAAGACATCGTTGGAGTCGTCGAGCGCCGCCACATCCGTTACGCCCACATGGTCGGCGTCACTCCCGAAATTATGCAGCAAGGCATGCGCGCGGATTACACCATGGTGGATCGTCTCAGCGAAAAACTCCTTCAACGCATGCACTCCGCGCGTTCGCTGACCGTCCGCACCGAAGCTGGCACTTCGCTCGTTGCCACCTTCGACGCGAAACTCGACTGGGTAAAAACTAGCGGCCTCATCAGCCGCCGCTATTGGTCGAATCTTCCCGCCGGAGAAGTTTTCACAACTCCCGCGAAAGTGGACGGCACATTTGTCTGCGACGGCACCGCCGGCGATCATTTCTGCGGAAAGTATGGCGACCTGCAGCGCACCCCGCTCGTCCTGGAAATTAAAGCGGGACGCCTGCAGAAAGCCACCTGCGATCGTAAAGACCTCGAAGCGGAATTTTGGAGTTATTGCCACACGGACGAAAATAGCGATCGCGTCGGCGAGCTAGCCTTCGGCACGAACCTAAGCCTCTCGGACATGATCGGTGTTCTGCTGCAAGATGAGAAACTTCCGGGAGTCCATCTCGCCTTCGGCGATCCCTACGGCAGTCAAACCCACGCCGCATGGAGCTCCCGCACCCACGTGGACGTCCTGGCCCGCCACTGCAACGTCTGGATCGACCAACAACAGGTAATCGAAAAAGGCCGCTACATGCTAGCAACTCTCGGCCTGGCGTAGCGCTCCGCTTTTTCTCCGTGCCCTCCGCGTTCTCTGTGTCCTGTTGAATCTTTTTCCGGGCGTTTGACTTTCTCTGCATGTTCGGCGTCTCTGCGGTAAATCAATCTCTTCGCAATGAAATCGCGATCCCCTCAAAACAGCCGCGTAACGTACTCCCACATCTGATGTTTCCAAAATGGCCAATCATGTCCGCCCTGCGCACCCCAGTCATCCAACGAATGTCGTATCCCCTTGCCATTTAGAATCCCCGACAACCTGTAAGACGGCCCGCTGTTCTCCCAAGGGCCGCACCCAGTAGCAACATGAATGTCGCACTGCGCGAGCTGCTCCAAAACGCTTCCGTCCGATAAATTCGCCAAATAATCCACCGGGTTATTGAAATAAGTGTTGTCGTCGTACATTCCGCCCATGAATCCCTTGATGTCATACACTCCCGAAAGCGCAAAGCATCTCCGCACCACGTCCGGATGCTTGAACAAAGTATTCGCCGCGTGATAAGCCCCGAACGAAGCCCCCATCGTAGAAATCGCGATCCGTGATTGACAGTTGTCCCAGATAAACGGCACCACTTCCTCTCGCATATACGCGTCAAACTGCGCCTGCATATAACTCCGATGAAACGGATGCGCGCTCTTGTTGTAAAGCCCCGTCCAGTTCGCCGAATTCACGCTGAAAAACTTCACGCGCCCGGCGTCGATCAACGGCTGAAGGGTCCCAATTAATCCCTGTCCTTCGAGTTCCCACTCGTCTCCTGCGCTCGTCGGAAAACCGATGAGTGGCGGACCCCAATGCCCGTACACCACCACGCCCATATCCAGCCCCAACCGGTGCGAATACCAGCGATGATATTCCCGTTTCATATTGCTCCTGCGCCGCGGAATGCGCGCCAAGGTTCGACGTATGCGTCGAGCGCGCGATATTATACGGCGTTTGCGTGACGGCGAAATGGAAAGAATCCTCTCTGGGGCTGCGGTTTGTTAAGATGACCGCGCTACGTCTTCAATCTATAGTGACCGACACTATGTCCGCCACGGAATCGCTCGCTTCGCCAGCGCCAAAAGCAAATCGCGAAGCGGTCACCGAAAATCACTCCGCGCGCCTCATGTGCCTAGACGTTTTTCGCGGTCTCGCCGTCGCCGGCATGATCCTGGTGGATAATCCCGGTAGCGACCAAAAAGCCCACCATCTCATCACCCATGCCGAATGGAACGACTGGACTCCCGCCGACTTTATTTTTCCATCCTTTCTTTTTCTTGTCGGCATATCGCTCGTGTTCACCGGACATCTCTAACAACGCCGGCTCTGTCAAATCTTTTTTGAGCGCACTTCGCCGCTCACTTCCGAGAGTGCTCTTTCCTGATCGTGTTCTTTGGTCCCAGCGTCGACGACCACGGCTCGCCTGTAATCTTTCGGTCGGTTTTCAGTCCGACCCACACATCTCTTCGATCAAAACTTCGACCATGATTACCCGTTCAAACTCCCTCTTGCGAGGGAGCGGGATGCCCATTCATTGGGACGGCGTTCTAGTTCACGCCATGTCCGGTACCGAGCTGTCCCGCGTGCGGACCGAACTTCACCCACTCTGCATATTCCCAACCGTTCCGCCACATCCAGTACAACCGCACCGCCAGTCTGCGGGCCATGGCCACCGTGGCGATGTTCCTTTGCCTACGCAGCGCCAGGTGTGCGTACCGTCGTCTCCAGCCCGCATCACATCGGGCCGCGGCTTGGGCTGCTTCTGCCAACAAGAAACGCAGCAGAGAGCTGCCTTGCTTGGTGATATGGCCCAGCCGTTGATGGCCGGCACTGGAGTCTTCCTCAGGGATCAGTCCGACATAGCTGCCGATCTGCTTGCCGCACGGAAACCTTTGCGGAGTTCCGATGATTAACACGAAGGCCAGTGCTGTGATCGGTCCTACACCAGGATGGGTCACCAGGCGCTGCACTTCCGGCCGTTTCCGGGCCTCCTGTTCGACGGCTCGGGTTAATTCTTCGATGGTCGGGTTCATCCGATCTAGCAGCTCGAGCAGATCTTTCCGGCGCCTCGATGCCCACGGTGCGAGCGGAAGTTTTTCCAGTTGTGCGCGCCCTACTTCGCTCCACAGCTTTTTCTTCCGTCGCTGGCCTTCGTTCATCGCCAGAGCTTGCAGCTGGTTCATGATCCGCGTGCGCATCTGTACCAGGCGATGCCGGTGCCACAGCAGTTGTCGCAGATCCCGATTCTCGGGGCTCGGTACCCAGATGCGCGGAAAGTTATCTTCCCGCAGCAGTCTGAGCAAAAGTCGGGCATCCTCGCGGTCGGTCTTCTGCTTGCGGACTCGCTTGCTCTTGATCTTCGCCGCATCGCCGATCCATACCTCGATTCCCAGTTCTGCCAGTAACCGCTCGAACCAGCGGGAGTAGCCGGTAGCCTCCATCCCCACGCGCACGCTGACTCCTCGTGCCGCCAGTTCCCGGTAAAACTTTTCCGCTTCTCCCTCCCTGTGGTTCAATCGCTGTTCGCCGCACTCTCCTGTTTCTGTGTCGACAAACGCGATGTACTGATCGCTCGGGTGGTAATCCACGCCTATAATGAACATGTCGGCTCCTTTCTCCCGAGCCAATGGTCTTCGACAAACCACTCGGGTCTAAGGAGCCGGCGTTGTTATGCAATCATTGGCTCCGCTCTCCAAAATCCCCCGCAATCATCTATTCACTCTGCGCCGTACTATTTTGCTGGTCTCTGCTGTGGCTGCTCTGGCGCAAGCGCATTTTTCTCAAGCTCTGATTCTCCCACGCTCGCGTTATAGTTGTACGCATTGCGGGGCAGGCGTCGCGTGACAGGCATTCCGTCGGAGCTGGCGCACGTCACCGCGCTTTCATCGCACACGCAAACGAACTTCACGCGAACCCTTAACCGGAGGAATTGCATTTGCCCTTTGCTCGAGAGCTGACCGCCGAACTCGCCGCTGCCGGCCCCGGCCAATTACACAAACACGAAAAATTCTCCTCCCGCTTCCTCACAAAAAAGCGCGACCTGATCGTCTACACGCCCGGCATCTATGGAAAACGCCCTGACCTGCAATTCCCGGTTCTCTATCTCGAAGACGGTCAAAACCTTTTTGATCCCGCCACATCTTTCATTCCCGGGGTGTACTGGCGCGTAGGTGAAACGGCCGACGCCCTGATTGCTCAAGGAGCCATCGAGCCGCTCGTCATCGTCGGCATCTACAACACCGGCAAGCAGCGCGTGAACGAATACACTCCCACGCGCGATCGAAAACTCGGTGGCGGCAAAGCCGACAAGTACGGCCGCCTTCTCATCGAGGAATTACAGCCCTTTATCGAATCCCGCTATCGCATCGCTCGGGGCCCGCAGAACAAAGGTCTCGGCGGCTCGTCTCTGGGCGGTCTCCTCACCATCTATCTTGGCATGCAATATCCGCAGGTCTTCGGCAAACTCGCAGCCCTCTCGCCCTCGGTCTGGTGGAATCACCGCGCCATTCTGCAGTCGGTCGCGCGCGCGAAATTGCCGCAGCGCCCGCGCATCTGGCTCGATGTCGGCACCGACGAAGGTGGCACGCGGACCGTCGAACACGTTACCGCGCTCCGCGACGCCCTCCTGCAAAAAGGCTGGCAGGAAAACCGCGATCTCCATTTCGAAATCTTCCCCGGCGCGCAGCACAACGAAGCCGCCTGGGCCCAGCGCGTCGGCCCGTTCCTGCGATTCCTCTTTCCCGCCGCAGACTCCGCAGTATAGGATCAGAATGAATTTGACTTTATCGCGGGTGGCCTTCAGGCCGCCATCTTGCTTTTACATACCGCCCGCAATTCTCGGAGGCCTTAATTGCCAGAAACCGATCCCAAACCCAAATCCGCTCCCGGTCCTCTAACCATCCTCTGCATCACCTCCTATGAAAAGGGCCAGGAATTCCTCCGCACCTGCAAAAATGAAGGCTGTCGCGTTCTGCTTCTCACCGTCGAGAAATTGCGCGAAGGCCATTGGCCCCGCGAATGCGTGGACGACTTTTTCTACATGCCCGAAGATCTCCCCACGTGGGCCATGATTAATACTGTCAGTTACCTCGCACGCTGGCAGCCGATCGACCGCATCGTCGCCCTTGATGAATTTGACATGGAAAACGCCGCCGCCCTGCGCGAACACTTGCGCATCCCCGGCATGGGACTCACTACTGTGCGCCATTTTCGCGACAAGCTGGCCATGCGCGGCCGCGCGAAAGAAGAGGGAATCAACGTTCCCGAATTCATGCACGTTCTGAATCACGCGGCCTTGAACGATTTCATGTCCCGCGTCAAACCGCCGTGGCTCCTCAAGCCCCGCTCGCAAGCCTCCGGCATCGGCATGAAGAAAATCCACGCTCCCGCCGATCTCTGGCCGCTTCTCGATCAATTGGGCGACGCGCAATCGAACTATCTCCTCGAACAATTCGTGTCCGGCGACGTCTTCCACGTGGATAGCATCGTCTCCGAACGCAAAGTCGTCTTCGCCGAAGTCCACTCCTACGGCTCGCCGCCGCTCAACGTTTCGCACGAAGGCGGAGTTTTCACGACGCGCACGCTCTCGCGCACGGGCGCCGAATCGAAAGCGCTTCAGAAATTAAATCGGGAATTGATCGCGGCGCTGGGGCTGGTTCGCGGGGTAACGCACGCCGAATTTCTTCGCGCCCACGAGGATGGAAAATTCTATTTCATCGAAATTGCCGCGCGCGTCGGCGGCGCCTATATCTCCGATGCCGTCGAAGCCGCCACTGGCATCAATCTCTGGCGCGAATGGGCGCGCATTGAAGTTACCTCCGGCAAGATTCCTTACGTCTTGCCGAAACGCCGCCGCGAATACGCCGGCGTAGTGCTTTCTCTCTCGCGTCAGGAAGTTCCGGATACCAGCGCCTACACTGACCCCGAAATCGTCCAGCGCATCACCAAAAAACATCACGCCGGCTTCGTCCTCCGCGCCGCCAATCCCGAGCGCATCTCCGAACTCCTCGATTCCTATGCCGCCCGCTTCCGCGACGATTTCCTGGCCACCGCCCCAGTCCCGGAAAAGCCCTCCGCCTGATTCGTTCTAGTCACTAGCCACTCAGTTGCCACTGCCTCATTCCCGAACCTGCCTCACTTTGTGCTCAGCAGCGGCACCGCCCCCAGCAAGCCCGCATCATTGCCAAGTTCCGCCGCGCGAATCTGCGCCTTCCCCCACGGCGACCAGGTATGAGCATTCACGTGCGCCTGCACCAAGGGAATAATCAAATCGGCGCTCTCGATCACGCCTCCGCCAAAAATCACGATCTCCGGGTCAAACGCGTGAATCATTCCCACCGCCGTCGCGGCCCAAACATGTATGCACCGGTCTTGAATCTGGCGCGCCACCGCATCTCCTTCCGCGGCAAGCCGGAAGAGGATTTCGTAATTGATTGCGGGTTCACCCGCCAGAGCACTTTCACGAAACCCCGGCCAATCTCGCGCGATCTGTGGCAACGCCCAGCCCGCCGCTTCGGCCTCCGCGCATCCGACGCCACCGCACGTGCAGTCTCTTCCGTTGAACACCACTGGCTGGTGGCCACCCTGATTCCCCGCCTGAAAATGTTTTCCATGCAGAAGCTTGCCGCCAATCATCACCGCCGTGCCGATGCCCGTGCCCAGAGTGATCATCGTCAAATCATTGCAGCCTCGCGCGGTTCCTGCATAACGTTCGCCCATCAACGCCATTCGCGCGTCATTCTCCATCTTCATCGGCAATGAAAATTCCCGCCGGCACCAGCCGACGAAATCAACTCCCGGAGCGTCGTCCCATTTTTTAGGACTGGAAAGAATTCGCGCTCGCGACGAATCCACCAGGCCGCAGGTACTCATCGCCAGCCCCGCAAAATCCTTTGTCGCCAGCCCAGCCTCGCTCATCAATTCGCGGAATGAGGAAGTAAACAGCGGCAACACTGAGCCCAATCCCTGCGCGCTGTCAAGATCGAGACGCTTCGAAAGAAGAATCTTGTTGTCTTCGACGATCGCGCAGTTCGCATGAGTCCCGCCCAGATCTATTGCCAAAGCTTTCATTCAACCTCCACAAAAATGACTCAGGCGTCCGCAGTGCAACAGGCCGAGCCCCATCGCATGTTCAGCGCGAACCAATATGCCACCGTCGGCGGTTTGCCACAATCCGGGCTGCGGAAGGCCCTTGCGCTTGCCTCGATTAGTGCCTGCGACCCCCAGGTTTCCCCGTATAATGCCTGTTCTCCGGCCCTTATATTTTTGATTCGGAGGCCCTCATGGCTGCGAGTTTTCGCCAAATATCGATCTTGCTTTTGGTTTTTCTGCAAGCGTCGTTTCCGCTCGCATCTTCCGCGCAACTACCATCGCAGCCGCTGGCCGTTCCATCGGGAACCTTGCAACTCACGCTAAAGGAAGCCGTGCAGCTCGCGCTCAAGCAGAATCCACAGCGCGTCATCGCTCAACTTCTGGTCTCCGAGAGCGATCGTAACAGCCAGATCGCGCGCTCAGCGCTGCTGCCGCAGTCCAGCATCAAGGCGGACGGAGCGATCAACCAGTACAACTTTCAAACCATCGAACGCAGCCGGGCGCGAACCACAGCCGGGCCCTATCAGTACATCGAAGCTGGTCCCGCTTATTCGCAATCCCTTCTGAATCTTCCCCTCATTCGCGGCTACCAGATCGGCCGCGAAGCCACTCGCCAGGCGCGCGCCGATGATGAAACCACGCGCGAAAATGTGGTCAACGCGGTAGTTGATCAATACCTTCTGATTCTTCGCGCGCTCGCAACACGCGACGCCGCGAATGCCCGCGTCACGCTCGCACAGCGGCTCTACGACCAGGCCACCGAACTCCAAAAAACGGGCATCGGTTTGAATATCGACACGGTGCGCGCCAACGTCGAATTGCAGAACGAACGCCAGAATCTGATTGACGCGGAAACTCTGACCCACACCACCAAGTACGGCTTGGCCGAACTTCTCGATCTGCCTCGCGACCAGGAACTCGACGTCACAGACCATCTCGATTTCTACGATCTCCCCACGCTTGAAAGACAAGCGCTGCTCAACCAGGCCTTAACCTCACGGTCGGAAATTCGTTCGCTCAATTCGCAAAAACGCATAGCCCACCTGTCGACGGATTCGGCCAGCGAGCAGCGCTTACCCCGATTGGAGTTCTCGGGTTTCTGGTATTACCAGGGCTCACATTTCAACAACGGCATTCCGGCGTACAGCTATGAGCTCTCTCTACAGTTTCCAATTTTCACGGGCGGCCGCATCCGCGCCGAAGAAGCGCGTGCCAAACTGGAAGAGCAGCACGTCGCGGAAATTCGCCGCCAGGTCGAAGCGCAAATCGTCGACGAAGTGAAATCCGCTCTCGATGAACTCACCGCCGCGCGGAATTCCGTGGATGTCGCCAATCTAGGCCTCCAGCTAGCTCAAGAAGAAGTAGCGCAGGCCCAGCGTCGCTTTCAAGCCGGCGTCACCACCAATGTCGAAGTCATCACCGCGCAAGACGCCCTTGCTCGCGCCAGCGATAATCAGATCGGCGCGCTGTATCAATTCAACCTGTCTCGCGCATCACTCGCTCGTGCGACAGGCGAAATCGAAGCTATGTACTCGAAATGAAAGGTGAACCACGCCATGAGTTCCTCGTCTAAAACACCTCGGCCACAACCCGATAGCGCAGCCGCAGCCCCGCCGGCTGCTGCCGCGCCTACCGCTACGCCTCCCTCCGCATCGAATCTACCGCCGCCAACTCATCCGTGGCGCGAACGGATTCGCAACCTGAATCCTCTAACCAAGGGAGCTATCGTTGCGATTCTGATATTGCTCGCAATCGCATGGTACGTCCTCTCCGGCCGCGTCACCACCGACGATGCGCAGGTGGATTGTCACATCACCGCCGTCGCCCCGCAGGTTCCCGGCTACGTCGTTCAACTGCTCATCAACGACAATACAGCGGTCAAGGAAGGCGACCTTTTGGTACAAATCGATCCCCGCGAATATGAAGCCGAAGTCGCACAGGCCAAGGCCAACCTCGATTTCGCCGAGGCGCAAGCAAATTCCGCAAAAATTCAAATTGGTTTGACCCGCGAAACCACCACGAATGGTACGAACGGCGCTACCGCGCAGAAGGAATCCGACTCCGCCGATTACGCCATGTCTCAAGCGCAACTCGAGCAGTCCGCCACCGCGAATCTGCAAGTAGCCGAAGCAAACGTGGCCGCTAGGCGCGCCACCAACGAACGCGCCCAGAGCGATCTCACGCGCTACACGCCGCTTCTTGCCACCGACGACGTCTCTAAATTCCAATTTGATGCTGTCGACGCTGCGGCGCGCGTCGCAAAAAGCGAACTCGCGGCCGCCGAGCAGCAACTAGCTGCCGCGCAACAAGCCGTCGAGATAGCGCGCGCAAATTCGCGCTCTTCCCAGGCGCGTTTCCTGCGCTCTCAGTCTCAATTGCTGCAAACGAAAGCGCAAGAACAGCAGGTGCCCATCGCCGAAGCAACCTACAAGTCAGCACTGGCCGCAGCCGAGCGCGCGAAAGCAGCGTTGCAACAAGCCGAATTGAATCTCGCGTACACGCACATCATCGCTCCGATAACCGGGCAGGTGACTCAGAAGTCCGTGGACCTGGGGCAATACGTTTCGCCGGGCCAGTTGCTTTTCACCATCGTTCCGCTCGATCAGGTGTACGTCACCGCAAATTTCAAGGAAACGCAGCTAGCCAACGTCGTCCCCGGCCAGAAAGTTCGCATCCACGTGGATACGTACGGTCAGGAATTTGAAGGCGTGATAGATTCCATCGCCGGCGCCGCCGGCTCGCGGCAAGCCTTGCTGCCGCCGCAAAACGCCACCGGAAATTTCATCAAAGTGGTCCAGCGCATTCCGGTGAAAATCCTGGTCAAGCCAAACAAGAATCCGAATCTCGTGCTGCGACCCGGCATGAATGTGGAAGCGACTATTTACACTCGCTGACGGGAAGAAGTGCAATGAGCTATGTAACTGGAAGTCCCCCAGAATCCTGGGAGCGCGAAGAGGAGCGTTTCTTAAGCAGTATCGTGTCGCAGCTGTCCTATCGGCGCCGCCTGGCCATGCTCCTGACTGTCGGCATGGTTGCCGCCATCGAAATCTCCAACCGTCTCTCCATCAACGCGTTCCTTCCGGACATGCAGGGCAACGTAGGTGCCAGCTCCGATGAAATCAGCTGGGTCATAATTCTTTATAACGTCGGCTACCTCTGCTCCTTGGCACTGGCATTCTGGATGACACGCGTCATCGGCACCCGGCGCCACTTGCTCTTAAGCATCGCAGTCTATGCCGTGGGAGCAATGGGCTGCGTGCTGAGCACGGGTAACCTGGCGCAACTGCTGGCTTCACGCTTGATCATGGGATTCGGCGGCGGCGCATTTCTGGTGCGTGTCGTCATTCTCTCCGGGGTGCTTTTTCCCGGGAAAGCGAGGATGGGGGCTGCCACCCGACTTTACCTCGTTCTTTCTGCTTTTGAGGTCCCGTATCCCGTCGTCATGGGTTGGGTCACCGATACGTTCCACTGGAATTATGCCTTCCTGGTTGATTTTCCCTTTCTAGCGATCGGCGCTTTTCTCATCTGGAAAATTATCCCACCAGGTTATTTGTTTCGGCGCAGGAAAGAGAGTCACGTTGATGTATGGGGCGCAGTCCTGCTGATTGCGTCGCTGGCCTGCTTGGAAACTGCCATCAGCCGCGGCGAGCAGGATTTGTGGCTCCAGTCAAACTGGATTGCTGCCGCGCTGGTTGCCGCCGCCATTTTCTTTATCGCGTTTCTGTGGTGGGACTACCGGCCCGAAAATCCCTCGCCGGTATTGCACTTGCGCATGATCGTGCGGCAAGCGTCCCTGCGCTCCTTCTTCCTAGTGATACTGATCGTGGGAGCGTTCTTCGGCGCCGGGCTTTACGTCGTGCCGCAATACCTTCGCTTCGTCCAGGACTACAGCGCCTTGCAGGCGGGCGGTTTTATTTCCATGTACACGCTCGGCCTTGGCTTAGGTCTGCAGCTCACTTTGCACGTGCTGATTCCCCGCCTTAAACCTGTGCGCACGCTGGTCTGCGGGTTGCTGCTCTTGATCGCGACGTGCGCCGCGATCTGCTATATCTGGACCCCCACCACCCCCACCATAGTTTTGGGGCCCGCAATTTTCCTGCAAGGGTTTTCCATCGCGCCCGTTCTCACCGCTGCCGGAAACGTTGTCACCTCCAACGCGCCGGTAGCCGACGTCAATGACATTTCCACCACATACTTCTTCGTGCGTCAGCTCGGCAACACTTTTGGAGTCACCGCGGCGACCGTGATGTTCGATCGCCGCATGACGCTGCATTCCTCGCGCCTCTTGGACATTTCCAATCGTCTGGACGCCACCACTCGCTCCACCCTGGCGCAATATGCCGCTCTGATTCACCGCAACGGCGGCGCTAGCAGCGATCCCGCGCTGGGAGCATTGCAGCTCTTTCAAAATAATGTGATCACCCAGAGCAGGCTGTTCTCGTACATAGACGTCTACTTCGGCTTGGCGACGCTAGGAGTGGTCGCCCTGGTCTCGATAGCCATCACAAGAATAAAACCCAAACCAGGTCCTCACCTTTTCCACCCGTGGTAATTCGCGACGCCTCGCTCCCATTACCCCTCTTCCTAATTGCCGGCGGCGATTTCTTCTCGCTGCGCCAAATCCTGCTCCGAATCTGTGACCTCAATTCCAGTGGTTCGCTCCGTGAGACATAATCGCGACCTGCAGGTGACAAAACCTTTACATCTATTTCTGTGCCTCGGCCGCCAACCAGCACGTCCTATCACTGAGCGCATCGTGAGAACAATTCCGCCAAGTGCCGTTCCGGTGGAATAAAAGCCTCGACGCGGCAGTTAACTCAGGTACGGATGTGAACGTGAGCATTGGCCGGACCCAATAGGAGGAGAGGCAGTGCTCCGGCCCGAGCAAGCCAAGATATCGGAAGGACGACAACGGTGAGCGGACCAGAACAAGCCGAGCCATCAGAGTTGACCGAAGCGGACGTTGTGCGCCGTGCTCAACACGGCGATGCCGTCGCGTTTGAACGAATCTATCGTTCGCACAGCCGAAAGGTTTACGCTCTGTGCCTTCGTATGACGGGAGACCCAACCGAAGCCGCAGATCTAACTCAGGATGTCTTTTTGCAGCTCTTCCGGAAGATCGGCACGTTCCGAGGCGAATCGTCCTTCTCCACTTGGCTTCATCGGATGGCCGTCAATATCGTGCTGATGCGTTTTCGCAAGAAACCCATAGCGGATACATCCTTGGACGCTCTCACCGACCCGGAAGACGAGTTCAGCACATCGCCCAAGGAATTTGGGAGCCCCGATCTGCGACTAAATGGCGTCATTGACCGCGTCATTCTTCAAGCGGCCATCAACGAGCTGCCGCTCGGATACAAGGCGATGTTTATTCTCCATTACGTTCAAGGATACAAATACACCGAGATCGCCGAGATACTCGGATGCACGGTGGGAAATTCGAAGTCACAGGTGCACAAGGCACGCATGCGGCTGCGTGAACTGTTGCAGAGATCGCTCAGAGGTGCTCCGCATCGTCGTCGTAAAGCAATATACGGCTCCCTCGTGATGGACCGACTGAAATATATCTTAGATGATGCTACGGCATGAACGAGCCGCCAGCCCAGTCCGACCGGGTAAAATTGTCAGAGATATCCAAGAAATGAAAGTCGCAGAAAAGTAGTCAGTCGAATGGAACGCAGGCCCCGAATTCAGGTTTGAGCTGCCGTTCACACAAATCCGATAGAAGGTGACCATGGCTTTCCCGCGTCTCTTTGAGATTCACGAACAACGATGGTTCCCGCAATTCCTCCGTGATCAATTCGTCGACGGCCTGCAGATGATCCTGGAAGTCATGAACACTTATGAGCCGATCGCGCACCTGTTGCGAAAACGTTTGGAGGAATGCGGTTCCGAACGCGTGGTGGATTTGTGCTCGGGAGCTGGTGGGCCCTGGCCATCGCTCGTGCGCCATTTTGAAATGCAGGGAGGCACAGCGCCCGAAGTTTTTCTGACTGACAAATATCCCGACACAGGAAAACTTCATGACTTGGAATCTCCGATCGCGCATCGCATTCACTTTCTCAATCACTCGATCGACGCGACGCGGATCCCGGGAGACCTCCACGGCTTCAGGACGCTATTTTCCTCTTTCCACCACTTGAATCCCGACGAAGCGCGCGACCTTCTGCAGGATTGCGTTGATAGGAAACAGGCCATCGGTATCTTTGAGGCGCCCGCGCGTCACACGCTAACTCTGTTGTCTATCTTTCTTATTCCGATCGCCGCTTGGCTGTTCGTCCCCTTCCGGCGTCCCTTCCGTTGGTCGCGCCTCATGTGGACGTACGTGATTCCCGTGATCCCCTTCGTTCTGTTTTTCGATGGCTTGGTTTCCTGCCTGCGCGCCTACTCGCTCGGCGAACTTAAAGAAATGACCAAGGGAGTTTCCTCCCAGGGATACCGATGGGAGATCGGGGAAGAGCCCGGGGGATTGTTGCCCGTCCGTATTACCTACCTATTCGGCTGGCCACAAACCATATCCGCCGATTCAGCCGATTGAACCCGGAGCAATGAACACCGCCCTGCATTTGACGAAACCAGCGATTCGCGTAAAATATTCCTGACCCACAAGTTGGGCCTGTAGCATTTCAACAATTTGTTGAAACCGCTTCGCTTAGCTACGAAACCACCCCTCTCAAATCTCTTCTCGTGGACTCACTTTGGACGCCAAAGCCAATGTCCAGGGTGCGGCTACCCCCTGGCAGCTGTTCGCCGTCGCCACATTCGTCCGCCCGCTGCCACATCCCTTTCCCCTTGATCCGAGGCGCCTTTGTGGCCACTGCCACTACTCGTTTGGTGAGCGACCGCGAAACCACTGCGGCAAATTGCCAGCGTTTGTATTCGCATTCACACTCGAAGAATGTACACTTCACGCGTATGGCCGCAGCCGCCAGGCAATCAGTTCGGCGCAGCTTTAGCTAGCTACGAAAGCCGATTCGCTTCAATGAGTTCTCTCCCACGACTCTGTGTGCTATAAAGCGCTCCATGATTGACGGCTCGAGATTGCTGCGATAGGTGTTTCGCGGTAGGGTGCCATCATGAGTCAGCTCCGTTCCAGAGTTCCCTCCCGGGGATTCTTGGCTTTCGCCGTCACGGCTGTCTGTGCCGTCACCCTGCTCGCGTTTTCCCAAGACCACTCGCGCGAGCCCGGCTCTGAAGGGTTGCCGATCACGCCGGCTGGCGCGCTCGTCCTGGACGCTACCACCGGCAATCCCGCCGTAGGCTCCCTGCCCGTTGCATTTGTCCGCAGCCCGGACCACGCCGCAAAGGATGGCGGCGGCCGTTACCTCATCAGCGTAAACAGTGGCTATGGCATCCAGTTCAACGCCGCAACGAACCCTGAGCAGCAATCCATCTCTGTCCTCGATCTCAACGCTCTGCCTTCTCCGCAAGTGATTCAGAACGTCTATTTCCCCAGCCCGCAAAGCGCGCAAGTCGGTGCGGCGTTTTCTCCCGAGGCCGATCCAAGCGGCGCGTATACGCTCTATGTTTCCGGAGGCTTTGAAAACAAGATTTGGATGTTCCGCTTACGTCCGAACAACCCTCAACCTCTCTCGCCTCCCTCGAATGGTCCGGACACAAAAGTCGCCGCGCCATTTATTTCCGTCAGCGGCTTCTCTAGGGGAGCTCCTTCTCCGCGCTACAACGACAATGAGGAGCCGGTCTATCCTCTGGGGATCGCCCTCGGCGCGGATGGCGATTCACTTTTTGTCGCGAACGATCTCGGCGACTCGCTCGGCATCATTCGGAACCTTCGCTTCGATCGCCATCTGACTCGCGTCGACCTGTCCGATGGCCATCCCGCTCATTTCGTCTATCCCTATGGCGTGGAAGCCTGGAGCCCACCGGGCGCCCGCGAGACGCAGAAGGTTTTCGTTTCCTGTTGGGCCACGGCTTCCGTCACCGTTGTGGACGCTGTTGATCCCGGGAAGCCCGTTACATTGATTCCTGTCGGCCGCCACCCAACGGCGATGCTCTTCGACGCAGGGCGCACGCGCCTGTATGTCGCAAATTCCGATGAAGACAGCGTCTCTGTGATCGACCCAATTAAAGACCGCGTCGTTGAAACAATCTCAGTCCGCCTGTCGGAGAAGTCTCTTCCCGGCGGCTCACCCGAAGGCCTGGCGCTTAGCGCCGATGGGGCCACGCTCTACGTCGCGAACGCTCACTCGAACGCAGTGGCAGTAGTCGGTCTGGGGCCAGCGGCCATAGGAGCCGCCGTACGCAAAGAAAAGAAATCCTCGGACGATGATGATTACGAAAAGTCACCAGAGCGCAGCGAGGTTCGTGGATTCATACCCACTGGTCAGTATCCTTCCGCTCTGGCCGTCGCCGATGGCTGGCTCTTCGTCGCCAACGGGAAAGGAACTGGCTTCGAAAAGTCTTCGGTCATCGCCAATGATTCGAGACGCGCCCCCAATACCGCTAACGATCGCTTCCCCGTCGGAGCTGGAGAAAGCCATCAGGGCGGAGAATACATTGGCGCGCTGATCGCCGGAACAATCTCTCAAATTGCCCAGCCCGATCCGCGCACCCTCGTCGATTACACAACCCAGGTGATGCGCAACGATGGTTTGATCGGAGCTGCTGACGTGCGTCTTTTCGCCGGGGCATCTCCAATTCATCATGTGATTTACATCATCCGTGAGAATCGCACCTACGACCAAGTTTTCGGCGACGTCGAAAATTCCGGCGATGGCGCAGCGGCCGACGGCGATCCCGCCCTCGCCATTTTCGGCGACGGCTCAGCCGCAAGGGCGCCTCGAGGCGCGGCCCAGGAGATTACTCCCAACGCACACGCCTTGGCGCGGCGTTTCGGTCTTCTAGACCGCTTCTTCGTCAATTCAGAGGCCAGCCCTGACGGTCACAACTGGACCGACGCAGCTTTTTCCTCGGATTATGTGGACAAAACCTTCCGTTGGAATTATTCGCACCGCGGCCGGACATATGACTTCCAAGGAATCAACCGCGCGCCCGATATCTGGGCGTCACGCGGCCTGCCTCCTGTTCTCCCG
>Ga0208603_1000054_pt1 | contig 16927 bp, 16 predicted proteins | sample MicForSoSWNC24_M_FD_188001 | JGI IMG/M metagenome (GOLD analysis project Ga0208603, IMG submission 188001) | Forest soil microbial communities from Harvard Forest Long Term Ecological Research site in Petersham, Massachusetts, USA - MetaG HF008... | ecosystem: Environmental > Terrestrial > Soil... | reverse complement strand
GGCGAGTTCGTCGAGAAACGCCCCGCCGACGGACGATTCATCCGGCTGAATCTTCGCGAGCTCGCGCAGGGCGTCGTAAATGATTTCTTCGGCGGGCGCCATGGGCGTAGCGAAACGGTTCGTGCGAAATTGCAGCACGGAATTGATTTCGTTGAAATGCCAGGCGATGCACGCGGCCATGGAGACGGCGCGTTCAAAGCGTTGCGTATGCTCGGCCGAGGCTCGCTCGGAGCCGGCCGGTTCCGTCGTGACGCTTGTGCCAGGTGCAGCGGGCGGTGGTCCGACAAATGGATCGAGCACCAGCATGACGCGGCGTTCATCTTCGCGCGCAAATTCGCGGACCATGAGATGACCGGCGCGCGCGGTTACTTTCCAATCCACCACGCGGGCGCTGTCGGTCGGGAGATAGTCGCGCAGCGAATGCAGCTCGTGGCCACGGCCGCGAAAATAGCTGACCATCTCGCCGCCCAGCAGCGGCAGCACTTCGTAAAAATGGTCGGTGGGCGCGACGGCGGGATACACGACGATCTCGAGATCCGAATCCACGCGGCGCGTTTTTTCGAAGAAGCCGAAAGGGAAACGCGTGCGAATGCCAAAGGCGTCCTGACGGTAGGCGCCACGATGCGGGAAAGTGAGCTCCACCTTTTGGCGCGCGCAGCCGAGTCGCGGGATGTAAGGAAAGAATACGGGACGCGTGAGGATCTGTCCGGCGCCTTTTTTGTTCGCGCCGATCACCCGCAGTGAAAACGAAGGCCACGCTTGCTTTTCATTGCGCAACTCAAGCTCAGCGAGTACTGGTTGCTCGGCGAAAATGTGCTCGGGCATGTCGAATTTCAGGTCAATGCCGGTGAGCACGGCGCGCGAAAGAACGCCGGAGATCAGGATGCCCGCAAGGGAACACGCCAGAATCATGAATAGCAGATTGTTTCCGGTGTTGACGGAGGCGAAAATCAAAATCGCAACGACGCCGAGGTAAACCATTCCCTCGCGTGTAAGGCGGTAGTCAACTTGATAGACAACCCAGCGGAGGCTGGTGCGTCGCGCAAGGTTGGGCACGATGGTGATCGCGACCCATGCGGCGAGGCCAAGCGCGATAACCGTGGTGACGGCAGCGAGCAGGATGCGGCCCTGTTGCGCGACGGCGGCAGAGAAAAGCGCCACCAGCAGCGCCGCGGAGAGCACCAGCATGGCGACGCCAAAATTGCGCCAGCCGGGTTTGTCGCGCGCGCGCCACATGCGGAGAACGAGCGAATCGGCCATCGTTAGTTACACAGGGACGCGCGTGGAATCGAGAATTTCGCCGAGAATGGTTTCAGCCTGCTCGGATTTCTTCTGCGTGGAGATGTAGCGCGAGCTGACCACCACGCGGTGCGCGAACACCGGAACGATCAGGCGCTTGAAGTCGTCGGGCAGGCAATAATCGCGGCCTTCGAGGAAAGCGCGCGCTTGCGCGGCACGATGCAGCATCACGGCGCCGCGCGGGCTGACGCCCAGGCTCAACTGTTCGGTCTGGCGCGTGCGTTCGACGATCTCCAGCGCGTAATCCAGCAAGCTTTCATCCACTTTCACTTTGGAAACGGATTCCTGCATGGCGACCACGTCGGCCGCGTCCATCACCGGCGCGATTTTTTCCACCGGCGCGTGGCCGGCATTATTGCGGATGATCTCTTTTTCGCTGTCGCGCGAGGGATAGCCCATCTTAATGCGCATCAGGAAGCGATCGAGCTGCGATTCGGGCAGCGGGTAGGTGCCGTGATGCTCGATCGGGTTCTGCGTGGCCAGCACCAGAAACGGATTCGGCAGCGGATGCGTATGATTGTCCACGGTGATTTGCGCTTCGTTCATGGCTTCGAGCAGTGACGATTGCGTCTTGGGCGTAGTGCGGTTGATTTCGTCGGCGACGATGATGTTGGCGAAAATCGGCCCGGACTTGAATTCGAAATCCTGCGTGGCGGGATTGAAGACGCTCACGCCGATCACGTCGCTCGGGAGCATGTCCGAAGTGAATTGAATGCGCTGGAACGAACAGTGGAACGAACGCGCGAGAGCCTGTGCAAGAGTCGTCTTGCCGACGCCGGGAACGTCTTCGATCAGCAGATGTCCGCGGGCGAGCAGGGTGGTGAGGGCCAGATGGATGACGTCTTCCTTGCCCTTTACGACGCGTGAAATCGAGCGCAAAAGCTCGGCGAGACGGGTGCTGGCGCTAGTGACCGTTGTTTGCAATTCGCGTGGCCTTCTGCTACAAAAATAGGTTCCGTGGGCGACTAGCTCAGTGGTTAGAGCGCTCCCCTCACACGGGAGAGGTCCAAGGTTCAAGTCCTTGGTCGCCCACCAATCACCATCCATTCAGATGCGGCCGGAAGAGCATTCGTAGCTAAAATGGCGACTGAATTTCTTTCCGAGTTCCGTCACGAGAGTCCCCAAGTAGTCCTGCTCCGGCCAGAAAATCATTCTAACGGAAATCATTGATGACCAGCATCCTGCGATTCGTACAGGTGTTCGCATTAGGTACATGGCTGGGGTCGATTTTCTATTTCAGCGCGGCGGTGGCGCCGGGAGCGTTTCGCGTTCTCCCGAGCCAGGATTTGGCTGGATTGCTGGTGGAGTTCACGCTGCGTCGGCTGCACACGGTTGGAGTGGTTGCGGGGCTGCTGTTTTTGATCGCGTCGGCTGCGATGGCGCTGACTTCGGCGGGCGCGGGCAAGCGGCTGATCCTGCCAGTAGTGGGCGTGCTGGTTATGGTTATTTTGACGATGGTGTCGCAGCACGTGGTGATTCGCCGCATGAACGTGTTGCGAAGAGGAATGGGTTCGGTGGTCGAGACGCCCAAGGACAATCCATTGCGCGTCGAATTCGATCGGCTGCACGGCGTTTCGGTTCAACTGGAAGGCGCGACGCTGCTGATCGGAGTCGTGGCGCTTTTCCTGACGGTGCGAAACTAGTTCATTTCTGCTTCTTGGGTTTTCTTCTCGCTTTGCGCTTCGCCGGCTTCGCGCGTTTCTTGGCTGTTTTAGCGCTTTTCGTGACTTTGTGGGTCTTGCCGTAGTGCTCGATGGCGCGCCACATATACCAGCTTGCGACGGTGCGGTAAGGCCGCCAACGTTCTCCGAAGGCGGCTAGCTCGCGCGGCTTGGGGATTACTTTTTTGCCGTAAGTCAGTGCGAAGCCCTTTTGCACCCCGTAGTCGTGGATGGGCAAGACGTCCGGGCGGCCGAGGCGGAAGATCAAGAACATCTCCACGGTCCAAGCGCCGATGCCGCGCACGGAAATCAGGCGCTCGACGAGTTCTGCGTCTGATAGCTTTCCTGCCTCTTCCAACGTGGGAACGATTCCCTCGATGGTCTTCTGCGCGAGGTCCTTCATCGCGGCGGCTTTCGCGTTGGAAAGCCCGGCCTCGCGCAGTTTTTGATTTGGCGTCGCAAGAATTTCCGCCGGCGTGGGGCAGAGGCCGCTCGAGCCTAGCGCCTTGATGCGCGCGAAAATCGTGGCGGCGGCTTTACCGCTGATGCTCTGGTACGTGATCGCTTCGAGCAGCGATTCGTAAACGCTGTCGCACTCGTCCAGCTTGAACTGGAATGTGCCGGTCTTTTCGATCACGCGCGCGAGGCGCTTGTCTATACCGCGGAGAAACTCGTGCGCTTTGAGGTGATCGAAGGGCAGAAGAGCATTTTCGGTCATGGGCGTTTGGAAAGCATACCGGACGAGCACCGTTAGGCACAATCACCTAGACGTTCTGCGCACACGCGAGTACGCGATGGCGCATGCCTGCTACGCCTCGAAAGACGACAAATTCAAGAGCGTCGCGCTGACGGCGGCGGCGCTGCGGGCTGTGTTAGTATCGTGGGCTCATGAAAACTGGAATTATTGGGTTGCCGCAAGTAGGGAAGACCAGCTTATTTCGCATACTCACCGGAGCGCGCGTCGAAGGGCGTAGCGCGCCCAATCAGGCGCATGTGGGCATCGCGAAAGTGCCGGACGCGCGCGTGTTGAAGCTGGCGGAAATATTCAAGCCGAAGAAAAACACGTTCGCGACCATCGAGTACGTTGACGTGGGCGGATTGCAGAAGGATCGCGAGAAAAATTCGGCGTCGCTGGTGCCTTTGCGCGAAGCGGACGCGCTGGCGCACGTCGTGCGGCTATTTGAAAATCAGGCGGTGCCACACGAAGGAGGTTCGCTCGATGCGCTGCGCGACATCGAAAGCGTCGAGATCGAGTTGATGCTCTATGACCTGGAGCAAACCTCCAAGCGGATGGAGCGGCTCGAAAAAGATCTGAAGAAAAAGAAAGAAACCATCCTGGAAACGGAACTCGCGCTCCTCACGCGCTGCCGCAAAGCGCTCGAAGCCGAGCAGCCCCTGCGCGAATTGGAATTCAAGCCTGAAGAACTGAAAATGCTGACGGGCTTTGAATTTCTCACGCGCAAACCGATGCTCTACGTGCTGAACCTGGGCGACGACGAGGCGGCGGACATCGATCGGGTGATCGAAAAGCATCATCTGGAGAAACTGGCATCGAAGCCGCAAACGGCCGTGGTGCCTTTCTGCGGAAAGATCGAAGCCGAGCTCGCGGAATTGCCCGAATCCGAAGCCGCCGAAATGATGAATGCCTACGGTCTGAAAGAATCGGGGCGCGACCGGCTGATTCAGGCGAGCTATCAATTGCTCGGGCTGATTTCGTTTCTCACGGCAGGTGAGCCGGAATGCCGCGCGTGGACCATCAAGCGCGGAATGAACGCGCAGGAAGCCGCGGGCGCGATTCACAGCGACATCGAGCGCGGATTCATCAAGGCCGAAGTGGTGAACTGGGAAAATTTGATCAAAGCAGGAAGTTTCGCGGCCGCGCGCGAGAAGGCGCAAGTGAAGCTCGAAGGCAAAGAATACATCGTGCAAGATGGCGACGTGATTTTGTTCCGGCATTCGGGGTGATAAAGACAGGGGTGAATGACGAGTGGCGACCGACGAGGTTCCGCCGCTCCGGGTAGACCTCGCGCGAGGACAGCGCGGAAATCTTGGAGTGCGGCGGCTTGCCGCCTTCTCTTTGACGAGGCTTGCCTCGCCCGCAGTCGTGCCGGGCTGAAATTCACCGCACGCGAAGCAAGCTTCGCGCCAGAAAAGCAGTGGCAAGCCACCGCACTCCAAGAAACAGAGATCATGCCTCCTGAAACAACGCGGCTCGCAGTCGGGCTGCTGCTGGGATCGACAGCGGCGGGTGCGAACGTGCTGGGCGGATCGCTCGTTGCGCACCGGCAGTGGTCGCGGCGTTACTTGAAATATTTCATCGCGCTGGGCGCGGGATTCATGCTGGCAACCGCCGTGGTCGAGATGATTCCGGAATCACTGAAGCTGCGCGGCGACGGCGAATCATTCCTGTTCCACGATACGAGCTCGGTTTTTCTGTTGGTCCTGGCGGGATATTTCGTCGTTCATTTTTTCGAACACACTCTTGCGCCGCACTTTCATTTTGGCGAAGAGACCCACCACGAAGAAATCTCGCACGCACACGCGAGTTATGCGGCACTGCTAGGCTTAGGAATTCATACATTCTTCGACGGAGTGGCAATCGCTTCCGGCTTGCTGGTTTCCACCTGGCTGGGCGGCGTAATTTTCGTCGCAGTTTTCCTGCATAAGTTGCCGGAGGGGTTTACGGTGGCGTCGCTGATGCTGGCCAGCGGACAAAGCCGGCGCGCCGCATTCGTATCGTCGGCGATTCTTGGCGGGACCACGCTGCTCGGCATGGCGTTCATGTTACTACTGCGCGGCACCGTGGGAATCGCTTTGCCGCTTTCGGCGGGAGTGACTCTTTATGTCGCCGCGTCTGATCTAATCCCCGAAGTAAACCACGAGCCCGGCATCGGGATGGCCTTGCTGGTATTCCTAGGCGTGGCAATCATGCTGGGATTGAAGGCCCTGTTCAACGTCTAACCGGCTGAATACAAAAGAGTAATCCTCAGCGCACCGTTCCATCTAACGCGTCCGTTCCGGGCAACTTTTCCGCGCTGTCCGGGTTTCATAGTCCAGAACGGAGCGGAATCATGGAACACTCGCACGTCCTGCAACTTTATGGCACCGCAGGTGTTAGATACAATGTGGGGGCCATGACCAGGTCCGACGTCCAATTAATGCTGGACGTGAAGGCGGGGGACGATGCGTCCTTCAACCTCCTCCTGCAGAAATATCGCACGCCTCTGATCAATTTCCTTTTCCGCATGGTCAGAGATTCGGCGACGGCTGAAGACTTGGCGCAAGAAGTTTTTTTGCGCGTTTATCGCGCGCGGAAACGATATTCTCCGAGCGCAAAATTTACGACCTGGTTGTTCCGCATCGCCACCAACCTGGCGCTGAATTCGGTGCGGGACAACCGGCATCGCCAGATGGATGTTTCGATTGACGCGTCCGTGGAAGATGACGAGGCGCCGCTGCAATTGCCCGCACGCGAAATGCGCATTGACGAGCACATGATCGAACGCGACCGGGCGGAATTTATCCGCCAGGCGATCTCGTCATTGCCGGAAAAACAGCGCGCGGCGGTGCTGCTGCATAAGTACGAAGAGATGGATTACGCGGAGATTGCAAAGATTTTGGAATGCTCGGAAAGCGCGCTGAAGTCGCTTTTGTTTCGCGCGTACGAGACCCTGCGAGTGCAACTGGCCCCACTTGTGGCCCAGCCGGTGGCGCGTCGCGCAGGGGAAGGACGGCCCTCATGAAGAAGTGCGAAGAAGTTTCCAAGCAGTTGGTTGCCTATCTGGATCGCCGGGCGAATTCGGCGGAGCGGCTTGAGGTGGAAGAGCATTTGGCCGCTTGCGTCGCTTGCCACGAGCGCGCGGAAGGTTTCCGCAAGCTGTGGGGCGTGCTGGATGAAGTGCCGCTGGTCGAGCCTTCGCTCGGTTTCGATGCGCGCATTCGCGCGCGAATAGCCGAGGAGCCGCGGCCGCGCTGGTTCAGCTGGCTGGTGCCGCAGCCCCGCCTAGCATTTGCGATGGCGTTGCTACTGGCGCTAGGCGTGTGGATGGGGCGATTGCCGCGCGAGGTGAATCCGGCAGCGACCGAGCAGCAGGATTTCGAAGCGATCAAGGATCTGGGCGTGCTTGAAAATTACGACGTGCTGAGCAAGTTCGATGCGTTGTCGGAAGTGCCGGAGGATCAGACGCCGGACCAGCAGAAAGCGCAGCCGCCGAGCCCGGATTCGGATGGTAGTCAGCAGCCGGCCGCGGAGGAATAAGGCTGGAATGCAGATAAGTTGTGCCAAGACATTTTTTGCGCTCGCGATTGCCCTCTCGATAGGGCTTGCGGCGCAGCCTGCCTTGGCGCAGAGACGCGCTGGCGCCGGCGCGCCGCCGCATTTCAATCCGCCGCCGAGGACAGCGCCGCGGGGGCAAAATCCTCGCGCGTTTGCCGCAGCCAGGCAGAACCGTAATCAGGCCGCGCATCCGCAAAACACGTTTCATCCGCCGGTAAATGCGAATGGGCAGCAGGCGCGCCCAAACAACGCGCAGGGAAACCCCAACGCCTCGCATCCGCCGAATTCGTTTCATCCCCCCGCAGGCGCGAATAACGGACGGTCTCAAGAAAATGCCGAGGCGGGGAATCCGCGTACGGCTCAGCCGCCGAATGGGAATACGTTCCACCCGCCCAATGGCGGCGTGAACGGCGCGCAAAACGGCCGGCAGATGGCGAATCTGCCTCCCGCCTGGGGACCGAAGCTCCGGGACATGTCTCCGCAACAGCAGGATCACTTCATGCAGAACAATGAGCGATTCAAGAGCCTGCCGCCCGAAAGGCAGCAGCAGATTCGCCAGAACCTCCAGAAGTGGAACAATCTGTCGCCTGCGGAGCGGGACCGTATCCAGCACGGCTATGACAACTGGCAGCACATGTCTGCCGAGCAGAAGCAGTACGTGCAGCGAACGCTCTTGCCCAAGTGGCAGCAGATGTCGCCGGAGCGCAAGCAGGTGGTCAACGATCGCCTGCACACGCTGCAAGGAATGAGCGCCGGCGACCGCCAGAAGGCGCTGAACGATCCGCAGTTCATGCGCGGGCTAAATCCCGACGAGCAATCCGTCCTGCGCGGTCTCGACTCCGTGCGTAATCCTCCTAACCCATAATCCTCAAGACTCTGTCGATTCCCGCGTTTCTAGTCGTCCTGGCCGTCGAAGTAAAACGAAAGATCGCCGTCTGAACGTTCAATAACGCTGCCATCATGAGACAACTGCCAACGCACTTGAAACGGCAAGTACGCCGGACAGGAATCTCCTGTGGGCTCGTCAAGAGCGACAGAGGCTACGTATTCACCGGGCACATTCAGGTGAAAATCGCCGCTACGAATGTGGCCTTTGGAAAGCGAGATGGGAATGTCGACGGGAACCCAGTTTCGGGTTGCGAGCCAATACCCAGAGCCGATCGATGAAGCGAGCCCAATAATGAGGGCAACGACCCCGACACGCCCCGCGACCGGCACGCGCATACGTTGTTCAGACCCCGGCTGCGGTGCGATTGTTCCTTGATTCTCCACGGAACCAAGACAGAGACGCTGAAATCTGGCACGGATGTTAACCGATACAAAACATTCTAAAAATTTTTTCTGCGAGGCAGCGACTAGCGGTACGAGTGTCTTCAGGCGTGTCCCCTACTAATTGTGGTTGCTTGCGGACGGACCACAATTCACTTTCGCGCGCTTACGAATTTCCACAAATATTTCTCATTCTAAGAAGGATTCCTCTTGACATGTTCGTGAACCTATCTACAATCGGGGCACAAAGTGGGAGAAAGTGGCGCAGAGTGGTAGAGAGTGTAGGGCAGTGGCGATCCTAGAAGCAAGTAGCGGCGGACCCAGCTAGCAGCGAATCAGCAGCAGGCAGTTCCATATCTGTACGCAATTGCAGGGGCGAACCAGCGAGTGATGGCAAGGGCGCAAACGCCGGTCGAGCAAGCGAAGGGCTTTCATGCTGCGGGGCAACTATCTAGCGACTGTCGACGAGAAGGGCCGCGTAAAAATTCCCGCGGATTTTCTCGCCGAACTACGCAAGACCGGCACGAAGTTCTACGTGACCTCCACCAAAGGCGATCGCGCCACGATCTACCCAATGAAAGCCTGGGAAGAGATCGAAAAGAAGCTGGCGAAACTCTCCTCGCACAACGCTGCGAAACAGAAATTCCTATCGCGCACAAATTATTACGGACAGGTGGTCGAGGTGGATGGGCAGGGGCGCATTTTAATTCCACCCGTACTGCGGGAATCGGCCGAAATGAAGGGCGAAGTGGACGTTCAGGGGCAGCTTACGTACCTGGAAGTCTGGAATCACGCCCGGTTCCTGGAACAACTGAACCGTAACCCGATGACGGCGGAAGACGAAAAGGCACTGGACGATCTGGGCATTTAAGTTTTGAGCGTACTGCATACGCCGGTACTGGCCGCGGAGATTTTGGAATTCCTGCGGATTCGGCCCGACGGAGTCTATGCGGATACGACGGTCGGCACGGGCGGTCATTTAATCGAGATCGCCACGCGGCTCACGACCGGGCGAGTTTTGGGGATGGATCGCGACCCGCAGGCGCTCGAAATTGCGCGGGAGCGATTGGGGCCGCACGAGCGGCAGGTGATTCTGGTGCAGTCGGATTTTTCGAACATCGGCGAAGTAGCGGCGGCGCACAATTTGCCGCCGTTCGATGGTGTCATCGCCGATTTGGGAGTCTCAAGCCTCGAACTGGACAGCCCTGAGCGCGGATTTTCTTTCCGCTGGGCCGGGCCTCTTGATATGAGGATGAGTCCCGATTCACCGCTGACAGCGGACGAGATTGTAAATCACTGGCCGGAAAAAGAACTGGCCGATCTTCTCTACCAGAAGGCGGAGGAGAGGGGTTCACGCAGAATCGCCAGAGCGATCGTGCGGGCGCGGCCCATTCGCGACACCGCGCATCTGGCAACGGTTGTGGCAGGGGGACGAAAAGCAAGGGGAAGGCAGAGACTGCATCCCGCGACAAAAACGTTTCTGGCGCTGCGGATAGCGGTGAATCGAGAAGAGGAGGAACTCGGGCAGTTTCTTTCGCGTACCCCTGCCACTTTGAATTTGGGAGGACGCTGGATCGTCCTCAGCTATCACTCCTTGGAAGACCGGCTCGTCAAGCATGAATTTCAGCGGTTGGCCCGCGACGGCGGGTTTCAAGTGCTCACCAAAAAAGTGATTCAGCCCGGAGACGCGGAAATCGCAGCCAATCCGCGGGCCCGGAGCGCGAAAATGCGCGTAATCGAGAAAGTTGCGACGGCGGAGAACCGCTTCGGCGGGGAACGCCCGGCGCCCCAGGTGCGGTCATGACTCAATATCACACAGTAAAACGCATTGATAATTCGCGGCTGGTGCGCCCAATGGCGCCGGCGCGTTTGCAGGAATTTTGGCGGCGCGTTGCGATGGGCGGCGCCATGGCGGCTTGCCTCTTGGTTTATGCGTGGCAACACTTCGAGTGCATACGGCTGCGCTACCAGGTGGAGCACCTGGCCGCGGTGCGCACGCAGTCTGCGCAATTGAATCAGCAACTGCACGTGGAGGTCGCGTCCTTGAAGGGCTACGAGCGCGTGGATCGCATCGCGCGGAACCAATTGGGACTGACGATTTCTGTTCCGGGACAAGCGATGCCAACGGAAGGGCCGACCGACGCAGTGCTGGCTCAGGCGCGCGCAACGGTGCAGCCGCCGCGGCCCTGACGTTCTTCGCGACACGGGCCTGCTATGAAATGCCCGGGCGCAAATTTTCCGTGGCCTGCTTCTTGGGCCCGCACCGGCAACGTAGTTCGAACCGCAGCCGGGCAAAGTCTTTCGTAAGTTAGGGCGGAATCCATGGAGCAGCGCAGCCCGCGTCTCCGCTGGTTGGTGGTCTGGGTCGTGGCGGTGGTTTGGATGGGGGCGGTGCTGGCCCGCCTAAGTTACCTCCAGCTTTTCTGCTATAGCGAGTACTTCGCAAAAGCCCAGCATCAGCAACAGCGCGTATTTGAAATCAGTCCCATGCGCGGCGTGATCTACGACCGCAAAGGCCGGGAACTGGCCATTAGCATTCCGATGGACTCGGTTTTCGCGGACCCTGTGGACGTTAAAGATCCGGAAATGGTCGCGCGACTGCTTTCGCGCGCCTTGAACATCCCCGCCGAGGAACTGGAAACGAAAATCCGTGAAGCTAGCAAGCCGGTCCGCCTGGCTAAGAAGCTTTCTCCTGAAACCGTCGAGCGCATTGACGACATGAATTTGAAGGGCGTGTTTTTTGAGAAGGAAAATCGCCGCGTTTATCCGCAGCACGAATTGCTGGCGCACGTTCTCGGCTGGGTGGACGTGGACGAAAAAGGCATGGGCGGCATCGAACACGAATTGGACAAATGGATTCGCGGGCGGCCGGGGCGCGTCATGGTGATGGCTGACGGCAAGCGGCGTTTTTACGATCGCCGCGAAGCGGCTGCCGACCCCGGGGCGAGTGTTGTGCTGACGATCGATGAAACCATTCAGTACATCGCCGAAAAGGAACTGGCACTGGCCATGCAGCTATCGCACGCCCATACCGGCACGGTGGTGATTCAGGACCCCTCAAACGGCGCGCTGCTGGCGGTGGCCACCGCTCCTGCCTTCGATCCGAACGACTACGGAAAATATTCCGACGATGACCGCATGAACCGCGCGGTGACGGCGGCCTATGAGCCGGGCTCGACCTTTAAGGTCATCACCATGACCTCCGCCATCGAAAACCACGTCACCAATCCGGATGTGCTGGTGGATTGCCAGATGGGTTCAATTCTCGTGGCCGGGCGCTTGATTCACGATTGGCATCCCTTCGGAGTGCTCAGCGTGCGCGACGTCCTGGCGCATTCCAGCGACGTGGGCTCGATCAAAGTCGCGTTGAATCTAGGCGCGCCGAGGTTTTACGACACCATGCGTGATTTTGGCATCGGCCAGCTAACCGGAGTCGAGTTGCCGGGGGAAAATCGCGGCCTGTTGCGCCCGCTGGAAAATTGGACACCCAGTTCGATCGGTTCGCTGGCCATTGGACAAGAAGTGAGCGTAACGCCGGTGCAGATCATCTCCGCGATTTCCGCAATTGCGAATGGCGGGACGCTTTACCCGCCACGCATCGTTCAGGAAATTCGCGGCGGTTCGCCCATTGCGCTTCCGTCGCGAGGTGAACCGAAGCAAGCCACCGATTCCAGGACTGCCGCAACCGTGCGCGGAATGATGGAGACCGTGGTATTGAGCGGCACCGGTACGCCGGCGCAATTGAACGGTTATACGGCGGCAGGAAAATCGGGAACGGCGCAGAAAATCGATCCGTCGACCGGACGGTATTCGCCGAACCAGTACGTCGCGTCATTTGTTGGTTTTGCGCCGGTGAACGATCCGGCGGTCACCATTTTAGTGGTCCTGGATTCGCCCGAAGGTGCGCATCACGGCGGCGAAGTGGGCGGCCCGATTTTCAAACGCATTGCCGAGCAAGTGCTGGCGTATCTCGACGTGGCGCACGACGTGCCGACACAGCCGGACATGCAAACCGCCAAGAACCACACAGGCGAGTCGAATTCGAATAACGCTCGCGCGGCAGCCGAAACCGCCAACACGGAAAACGAGGCGCGTTTTCAGGCGGCGGTGGCGAAAAAGAATCCTGAAGCGCAAAGTTCCGCGCCGACCGTGGCCTTTGGTGAGGAAGATGCAGTCACGGTGCCCGATATGTCTGGGCAAACGGTGCGCCGGGTTACGGAGGCGTGCATGCGCCTCGGTCTGGTGCCGACGCTGATCGGCAGCGGCATTGCTCTGGAACAATCACCGGAAGCCGGCACCGTGGTGATGCGCGGTAGTCGCGTGACGGTGCGCTTCGGGCGTACCGCGGCAGGGCTATTGCAGCAATCGCACCCCGCAGCAATGAGTGCAAACGCGCAAAGGAACACAAATTGAGATCCGTTGTGGAAGGCCGCCCAAAAGTGCAATCTGCTACCAGGCGTCAAAGGAAGCGCACAGAGATCGAAATGGACTTGGAAGAAGTAATCGCCGGAATCGAAGGTGTCCGCGTGACGGGGAACACGCGCGCGCCGATTCTTAGCATTGCGTGCGATAGTCGCAAGGTGACCCGCGACACTTTGTTTTTCGCGCTGCCCGGGGCGAAGGCAGACGGGAACGAGTTCGTCGCGAGCTCCATCGAGCGCGGCGCGATTGCGGTGGCCAGCCCGCTTCCGCGCATGGCCGGAATCGCTCCGGATGTCGCGTGGATCGAGTTGATGTCCGGCCAAGAGCGCCGGGCGCTGGCGCTCGCCGCAGCAAATTTTTACGGGCATCCCGCCGATGCGTTGAAACTGGTGGGCGTCACCGGCACGAACGGCAAAACGACCATCACTTTCATCGTGGACTCGATTCTGCACGCTGCGGGATTGACCACCGCGCGCATCGGCACCACCGGATATGAAACGCCGCGAGGTTTTCGCCCTGCGACTAACACCACGCCGGAATCGCTCGACTTGCAGCAGATGTTCGCCGAAGTTCGCGACGCGCGCGGAACGCACGCGGTGCTGGAAGTCAGCTCGCACGCACTTGCGATGGAGCGCCCTTGGGGCTGCCATTTCGCTGTCGCAATTTTCACCAACCTGACACGCGACCACCTCAATTTTCACAAGACCTTCGAGGAGTATTTCGCCGCGAAGCGCGTGCTTTTCGAGGGCACCGGAGCCGGCGCGCCCGACACCGCCGTCATCAATTTGGACGATGCCTATGCGCCGCGTCTCGAAGCGCTGGCCAAGCGTACGCTGACATATGGTCTGAAAGAAGGCGCGGACCTTACCACCAAGAAATTCGCGCTTAGTTTTGAGGGCCTGGAATTCACGGCTCAAACGCCTGCGGGAAAAGTCGAAGTGCATTCCTCGCTGGTAGGCCGAATCAACGTTTACAACATCCTCGCCGCCATCGGTGCAGGCATCGCGCTGGATATTCCCGTGGCCCCGATCGAGGAAGGCATCGCGAACCTCGAGCTCGTGCCCGGTCGCTTTCAACGTATTGACGAAGGCCAGCCGTTCTTGGTTGTCGTGGACTATGCGCACGCGGATGATGCACTCCGAAATTTGATTTCGACCGCGCGCGAATTGAATCCCGCGGGACGCATTATCACGCTATTTGGCGCGGGCGGCGAACGCGACCGCTCGACGCGTCCGGCGATGGGCGAAGCGGCCGGCTCGCTGAGCGACCTGGTGATTCTCACCAGCGACAATCCACGCACGGAAGACCCGCTGCGCATCATCAACGATGTGGTCGTGGGATTGCAAAAGGTGAATGCGAACTACCGCATCGAGCCGGACCGCGACACGGCGCTCGAAATGGCGATCGACGAAGCCAAGGCGGGAGACATCGTGCTGCTGGCGGGCAAGGGGCACGAGAATTCCCAGATTTTGCGCGACCGCACGTTCGAATTCGACGATCGCGAAAAGGCGCGCGCAATTCTTCGCCGCCGCGGATTTGGAAAGAAATAGGGCGCTGCTTGCTGCGCCCGGTTTTGATTTGCTTTTGTAGCGGCGGTCTTTTAGACCGCCATCGCTAGGTGCGGCAGCACCGATGGCGCACTAAAGCGCGCCACTACAAAACCAAGGCCCAAGAGCATCCAAGTTTTTCGGCGGATTTCGGCAGCGAAATCGAGCACTTTCGAAAGTGCAGGCTTGCGAGTGAAGCCCAGCCCATTGGAGACGCAATGCGGTGGACAGTTGGTCAAGCGGCTGAAGCTCTGGGTGTCGCGCCTCCCGCGAGTCTCGACGCCCTGGCCGGGCTGGCCGGCGTCTCGATTGATTCTCGCACGATTCAACCCGGAGAACTGTTCCTCGCCATACACGGTCCGCGTCACGATGGACACGATCATGTGGCTGCGGCCTTGGCGCGCGGAGCAGCAGCCGGGGTGGTGGCGCGCGAACGCTTCGCGCAATACCCCGAAGAAATCCGGGGAAACCTTTTTGCGGTGGACGACACTCTCGGCGCCCTCCACCAATTGGCCTCGCGCGCATGCGCACGCTGGCGCGAGGCAAAACCCGGGCGGCGGATTGGCGGCGTGGCCGGTTCGGTGGGCAAAACGACCACCAAAGAAATCCTTGCGGCGCTTGTGGCCGCGCGGTTCCGCGTATTGAAGACCGAGGGAAATCTGAACAACGAATATGGTTTGCCGCTGACGCTCTTGAAACTCGATGACCAGCACGGCGCGGCGGTGATCGAAATGGGCATGTCGCATCCGGGCGAGCTGGAGCGTCTGGCGCGGATCGCCGCACCAGAAGTGGGCGTAATAACGCGCATCGCTGTCGAGCATCTGGAATTTTTTTCTTCGATTGATGAGATCGCCCTGGCCGAGCGCGAGCTGATCGAGAATTTGGCGTGGCCCGATGCGACCGCTGTGCTGAACGCGGATGACGAGCGCGTGGCAAAATTCGCCGACGTCGCGCGCGGGCGCGTGATTTGGTTCGGTACGGAAGCTGGAACGCGCGCGGAATTCCGCGCAGAAAAGATCGAGGAACGCGGAGTGATGGGTTCGGCGTTCGATTTTGTCTCGCCGGCAGGTCGCGCGCGACTGGAATTGCCGTTAATCGGGAGGCACAACGTGATGAATGCGGTGGCCGCACTAGCGGCGGCGAGCATTTGGGGCATTGGAATCGAGGACGCTAAGCGGGTGTTACCGCAGCTGACTCCCGCGGACAAACGCGGGGAAGTCGTGCGCTTCGAAGACGGCTTCACGGTGATCAACGATAGTTACAATTCCAGCCCGACGGCGCTTGACTCTCTGGCGCGATTGCTGGCCGACACCACGGCCTTCAGCCGCAGAATTCTGGCAGCGGGCGAAATGCTTGAATTGGGCGGTTCATCGCCGGACTTGCATCGCGAGTGCGGCCGCTTTGCGGCGCGCCTGAAGAAAATTGATTGGATTATCGGCGTGCAGGGTGAAGCCGCGGAATTCGTCCATGCCGCCATCGAGGCCGGACATCCGAAAGAGCGCGCCAAATTTTTCAAGAACTCCATGGAGGCGGCGGATTTTCTTGCGGGCTTGATCACCCGCGACGATTTGCTGCTGCTGAAAGGCTCGCGCGGCGTGAAAATGGAAAGAATTTTGGAGGCCATCGAAGCGAAACATGCGCGGATGAATTTCGGGCCCAACGCCGAAAAAATCGAAGCGGAATCAAAAGGCCAGCGCTGAATGCTTTACTACCTGTTCGTCTTTCTGCTGCGGCCGCACTTCAGCCCGCTGAATGTGTTTCGCTACATCACGGTGCGGACGGCGATGGCCAGCACCAGCGCGCTGCTGCTTTCGCTGCTGCTGGGACCTTGGGTGATCGAGAGGCTGCGCGAATTGCAGGTGAAGCAATACATACGTGAGGAAGGACCCAAGGCGCACCACAAAAAAGCTGGAACGCCGACGATGGGAGGCGTCCTGATCGTCGCGGCGATCGTGATCCCTACTCTGCTGTGGGCGGACTTGCGTAATCCTTACGTGATTCTTGCGACCGGAGCGACGCTGGCGTTTGGCACGATCGGCTTTGTGGACGATTACAACAAGGTCGTGCGCAAAAGAAATATGGGACTGCGGCCGCGTGCCAAGTTTTCGTTGCAGGTGCTCACATGCGTCGCGGTTGGAATCGTGCTCCTCTCATTGCAGTCGCAAGGCGTTTATTCGACGCAATTGAGCGTGCCGTTCTTCAAGCGCTTGCATCCAGACCTGGTGATTTCGTCACTGCTCGCGCACGATTTTATTTGGCCGCTGGCCTACGTGCCGTTCGTCTTATTTCTGGTGCTGGTGATTGTGGGATGTTCGAATGCGGTGAATCTTACGGACGGGTTGGATGGACTCGCTATCGGTTGTGTGCTGGTTTCAGCGGTGGCGCTGACGGTGCTGACCTATCTTTCGAGCAACGCGAAGTTCGCCGACTATCTGGACATCCAGAAGATTCCC
>Ga0208603_1000053_pt1 | contig 16979 bp, 13 predicted proteins | sample MicForSoSWNC24_M_FD_188001 | JGI IMG/M metagenome (GOLD analysis project Ga0208603, IMG submission 188001) | Forest soil microbial communities from Harvard Forest Long Term Ecological Research site in Petersham, Massachusetts, USA - MetaG HF008... | ecosystem: Environmental > Terrestrial > Soil... | reverse complement strand
GGGCTCTTGGAGGCCCCGCGAAAAATCTCCGGCGGCAAATGATGCGGCTCGATTCGCGGAGACGGGCAAATGATCACCAGGCGCTCGACAAGATTCTTCAGTTCGCGCACATTTCCCGGCCAGGGATAATTCAACAGCACGTCCACAGCGGCCGCGCTGAACTCCTTCGGTTTCTTCCCGTATTCCTGCGAAAACGCCGCCAGAAAATGTGCGGCCAGAATCGGAATATCCTCTACTCGCTCGCGCAAAGCCGGAACGTAAAACGGAATCACGTTGAGCCGGTAAAAAAGATCCTCGCGGAAAGCGTTCCGCGCGATTTCCTCTTCGAGCTTCTTGTTGGTTGCGGCAATCACGCGCACATCCACGGTCGCCGGCTGGTTGGAGCCCAAAGGCTCCACGCGCCGCTCTTCCAGCACGCGCAACACCTTCGACTGCGTTTTCAGACTCATGTCGCCGACTTCATCCAGAAATAATGTCCCGCCGTCGGCCTTCTGAAACTTACCTACTTTGTCTTCGCTCGCGCCAGTAAAGCTTCCCTTGCGATGCCCGAACATCTCGGATTCGATCAATTCCTCCGGAATTGCCGCGCAGTTTACTTCCACAAATTGCATCGAACTTCGCAAACTACTGTCATGCAGCGCCCGCGCCACGAGTTCTTTTCCCGTCCCACTCTCGCCGTAAATCAACACCCGCCCGTTGGTAGGCGCAGTCAACGCAATCTGCTGACGCAACGCCTTCATCGGCACGCTGCTGCCGAGTATCTGGTGTTTCTCTTCGAGTTCCGCGCGCAGCCGCCGGTTTTCCGCTTCCAGCCGCAGGTATTCGAGTGCGTTGCGCACGACTAGCACGACTTTCTCGAGCGACAATGGTTTTTCGATGAAATCGAACGCGCCGAGCTTGGTAGCGCGCACCGCCGTCTCGATGTTTCCGTGTCCTGAAATCATCACTACCATGGGAGCGCCATCCTGCGCCTGAATGCGCTCTAAGGTGTCCAAGCCGTCCATTTTTTTCAGCCACACATCGAGCAGGATCAAGTCAACGCTTTGCCGCTCCAAATGCGCGAGGCACTCTTCTCCAGACGCGAGGGTTTCCACGCCGTACCCTTCGTCACGCAGCAGCGCGCCAAGGGATTCGCGAATCCCGCTTTCGTCGTCAACAATGAGTATGGAGGCTGGCATGCTCGGTAGCGCCGGCGTTCCACCGGCCGTCTTATTGATTGCAACCTTGAACCCGCAGAACGCAAGGAGGCAAGTGCCTTGGTTTTTCTCTGTGAACTCTTGTTCGGAACTCTGTGAACTCTGTGTTAATTCCTTCCTTTGACTTTGCTCGACGCGCTAAGCCGGCGCCACAGGAATTTCCGCCGCAGGAAATCGAATCACAAATCGAGTGCCGGTAGGCAAATTGTCTTCCACCCGAATGGTCCCATTGTGTTCGGCAATGATGCGACTAGCGATCGCGAGCCCCAACCCGGTCCCGCGCTCCTTGGTCGAAAAATGCGGCAAGAACAACCGCTGCTTGTCCTCCGGAGAAATCCCATGCCCGCTATCTGATATTTCGACTTCCACGGCGTCGCCATCACCTTCCACGCGCGTAGCCACGCGCAGCCGGCGAATCGCTGACCCTTCCATCGCCTCCGCGGCGTTATCAATCAAATTCGCAAGCACACGCCGGAGCAATTCGCGATCGGCCTTCACTGGCGGCAATGTCGCCGCCAACTCCGTACGCACGGTAACGCCTTCCAGTCGACCGTGGAACAGGTCCAGCGCACCCGAGACAATCGTATTCAAGTCTTCCGGTGCCAGCCGCGCGGAAGGGAAGCGCGCGAATTGCGAGAACGCATCCACCAGCGATTCCAACGTGTGCACCTCGCGCTCGATCAGGCCAGCACACTCGGCTGCAAGCTTTTCGAATTCGGATCGCCCTCCATCCGGCTTCTGCGCTCGCGTGCGGTCCAAGTAACGCAGCAGTCTCTGCGCGGAAAGCTGAATGGGCGTTAAGGGATTCTTGATTTCGTGCGCGATTCGCTGCGCCACTTCTTGCCAAGCTGCGGCCTTTTGCGCGCGCAGCAAGTCCGTCAAATCGTCAATCACGATCACGAATCCAGGATTCGACCGCCGCGGCCCCAGCGAACTAACCGTCACCGCCGCCCGCACCAGTCGTCCCGCCGTCGCGACCTCAATCTCGCGCGAAGCCGCGCCCATTCGCAGCGATTGCCGCATCAGATGCAGCACCGCGCGCGCCGCCTCCTCGCCCACTAACTCCTGCAAAGTCCGCGCATCGCGCGCCGAATCGCCCAAAATCGCCGGCACGGCGGAATTCAGCCGGGCCACTTCGCCCGACGAATTCAGCGACACAACTCCGGTCGGAATATTTTCAAGAATTGCCTCCATTAACTTGCGACGCCGCTCGCGCTCTTCGATTGCTTGTTCCAGGCTCTGCGTGAACTCGTTAATCTGCCGCCGTCCTTCGCCCAACTGTTCCGTCATGCGATTGAACGAGCGCACTAGCATCCCCAATTCGTCCTGCGCCCGGACATCGATCTGGTAATCGAAATTCCCGCGCGATATTTCGCGAGTAGCTTCGGCGAGAGCCTGAATCGGCACGGTGACTTGCTTGGAGAGAAATAAGGCTACCCACGTAGTGGTGAAAACCAGCATCAAAGTCATCAAAAGCAGCGCCAACAGAATTTCCCGCTTGTATGCGCGCAGATGCTGCTTCTGTTGCGCGTAGGTTTCCGTCTGAGTTTGAATCTCGGAATACCGTGACAGAAAATCCTGCGGTAGGATTCGCGCAACGTACAGCCGCGCATCGCCCAACGGTGCACTACCTGCAATATACAAGTGATCGTTCGTCTGCCAAATTTCGGCGCCGCTAGGAAGTGTACGCACCAACTCAGGCGTGATCGTTTCCATCTCCGGGACGATCGCCTTGTCGCCCTCTTTGGCGGGTTTCACATACGCCACACCGTCATCGGCGATCCCGCTTGAGTGCGCGATCCACGAAGCATCCACGGACCAGGCCAGACCCAGCAGCGATTGATCTTGCTTGCTGCTCGCGGCAGCTTTCGCGGCGATCGCGTTCAGGTGATCCATGTTCGCGCGGCCCAGATCGGCCAGGAGTTTCTGGCTCTGCTCGTTCGCAATTTCGAGCGGCCGAGGAAACCAGGAATTCAGCGTGCGATTCACCAGCGCATAGCTGAAAAAGAACAGGAACAGGATTGGCAACAGCGACACACCCATCGCGCCCAGCACCATCTTCACTTTGAAGCGCGATCCCATCTGGCCGCTGCGCCGTTCGGCATACAGCCGCAGCAGGCTGCGCGTCAAAATCAGCGTGAAAACCAGCAGCGCCGCAGCGAGCAGCGTCGAAAGCGCGAACAACACGACGAACGCGTTGCCCTGCTCCGGCCGCAGCGGAACATCCAGCGAGCCCAGCGTGAACACGGCCGCCGTCAGCATCACCACAACAATCCCGCCGAAGATCAGCCACAGCTGCCGCCTCCATTTGGATTGCTCGCCCTTCAACGCCCCTCCTCCCGATAGCGCCCCAGCGGACATTCGCCACACCGTTCTTCATGCGGGCGGCACCAATTCTTTCCCGTGTGGACGATCAACGCGTGCAGTTCGTTGAATCGCTTCACATCGCCGGGGAATTGGCGTTCCACCATCCAGCGAACGTCCTCATACTTCGCTTTTTCGCCGATCCAGCCGTGCCGCGCGAACATGCGTTTCGTGTAAGCATCCACCACGAACACAGCTTGCTGCCCTGCATAAAGCAAGATCGAATCCGCTGTCTCTGGTCCGATTCCCCACACGCCCAGCAGCTTCTCGCGTAACGCAAGCGTCGGCATCGCAAACATTCGGCGAACAGACCCGACGTACTCCGCCCGCAGAAATCCTACGAAGGCCTTCAGCTTGCGCGCCTTCTGGCGAAAATAGCCGGCGGGTCGCAGCAGCTTCGCAAGGTGCTGCTGGTTTACGCGCTCGAGTCCCTCAATCGTCAGCAAGCCTTCGCCGCGAAGATTCGCCAACGCCATCTCGACGTTCGTCCACGAAGTGTTTTGCGTCAGGATCGTTCCCACGATCACTTCGAATGGCGTGTCGCCCGGCCACCAATGCTGCGGCCCGAGCGCGGTAAACATCGAATTGTAATACTCATCTAAAGGAGGTTGTGACTCCGGCTGAGTGCGTCTAACTCCGCGGATGCTGACAAGGCGCGCCGGTGAAGCTATCTTGTCGGTCGAGGGGGGAATTCTTGGTGCTGCGAAACGCGCCTTTTCGGGCGATTTTGGCATGGAAAACACACCATACCGGCCCTGTTTCGCCATGTCAAGCCAAGTGTTGCGCGATTGCCACACTACTGTGGCTGTTGGGTAATATTTATTGACTTCATTTTCAAGGTCTGAAGATCCTGTAGCGGCCGGTCTGGCCTTACCAGACCGGGCACGTCGGACCGGGCGCTAGCCGTTACGTTTTTGAAAATCCCGCATAAAGCCCACCAGTTCGTTCACGGCCTCAACGGGCACGGCATTATAGAGCGAAGCCCGCATCCCACCGATCGAACGGTGCCCTGCCAGCCCCACCAACCTCGCAGCCACGGCCTCTTTGGCGAACTTCTTTTCAAGTTCTTCGTCACCTCGTGCCACTCGAAACGTCACGTTCATCTTCGAGCGAGATTCCTTCTCGATCGGACCGGAATAATATCCGCCGCTGCCGTCAATCGCGTCATAAAGCAGCTTCGCCTTAGTTTCGTTGCGTTTTTCGATGGCTCGGACGCCGCCTTCGGCCTCAATCCACTCCAGCACCAGGCCCACGATGTACACCGCAAAAGTGGGAGGCGTGTGATACAGCGAACGTTCCTTGATATGCGTGCGATATTGCAGCACAGTCGGCAGATTCTTGTCGGCGCGCTCCGCCAGGTCTTTCCGCACGATCACGACCGTGGTCCCGGAAGGTCCAAGATTCTTTTGTGCCCCGGCAAAAATCAGCCCAAATCGCCGCACGTCCACAGGCCGCGACATAATGTCGGACGACATATCGGCCACCAGCGGAACCTCCCCCGTTTCCGGCGGCGCGGCCCACTGCGACCCCTCTATCGTGTTGTTAGTGCACATGTAAACGTACGAAGCGTCCGGCGAAAATTGAATCTCTTCGCGCCGCGGCACCCGCGCGAACTTGACGTCTTCGGTCGAAGCTGCGAGGCGGTAAGGCGTGCCCTTTTTCAGTTCGGCGATAGCCTTAGCGGTCCACATCCCAGTGTGCAGCACGTCCACCGGCTTGCCGGGCAGGCAAAGATTCATCGGCGCCATGGTGAACTGCGCGCTACCGCCGCCCTGCACGAATATCACCCCGTATTCTTCGGGAATATCCATCAGCTTCCGCAGGTCCCGCTCCGCGCTCCCGATGATCTCCTCGAATTCCGCCGACCGATGGCTCATCTCCATCACCGACATTCCGGTTCTGCGGTAGTCGAGCAGTTCCTCGCGAATGCGCTCCAGAACAGCCGAAGGCAATGCGCCAGGCCCAGCATTAAAATTAGCCGCGCGTTTGGTATCAGTTGCAGACAAAGTGGACGATGTCACTTTCGATTCCTTTCGCTCAAGATGAAGCAGGCGCGGACGTTACGACATCCTGAGTTCGTCCGCCACCGGTGATTATGTTTCAGCGACCTAATGTCGCTTCCCGGATGCAAAACCGTGCACCAAGCCATGCTCGCCAATGTTAGTAGAGTTGTAGAATAACAGACGCCGCCACGACCGCGAATCGAAGAAACGAACCGCCGCTCCACCCAAATTGGTCTCCGTTGCGAGGGCGAGGTTCCGGAGCGGTCGGTGCGACCCGCGATTTCCGGGAAGGGCCGGCGTCTTTCACTTGCGCATCACAGGTAAATGTCAGGGGAGGAGCACTGCTACATCGCGGCGCTGTCAGTGAGGCCGACGAGTTTTCGGAATTCGGGTTCGTCGCGCAGGCAAGCGAGATCAGAATCCTTGGCGGCCCAAAAGCGGTTGCCGAATCCCGCCGCAAAAGCCTTTTTCAGCGTCTCGAGCGACTCGGCCTTTTTCCCCAGGACGCCATAGGTGCAGGCGGCATTGTAAAGAGTGTTCGAATCACCGGGGCGCAGAGCGACGGCAGTTTGCAGGTGCCGGATGCTTTCGTCCGCTTCATCTCCGATGTGAGCGAGCAGAGTCGCCAGCAGAATACGCGCGCGCACGTCTTCCGGCACTAACTCCAGTTGGTGCCGGAGGACTTTGCCATAGCGTTCCCGGATGGCGTCAGCGTCTTTTTTGCGATCCAGCCTCTCAAGCGCCTGCTCGTAGGGAATATACATGTTGTAGTCGTCGCCGTTGAATTCAATCGCGCGCTCGGCGATGCCAGCGGCCTCCTCGTAGCGTCCAGAGGCAAAATAGGCCCGGCCGAGGATGTTCCAGGCTCCATCGCAATCAGGCTTGCGCTCGATGGCGCGCAGAGCCAACTGCGCGGATTCGTCATTCTTTTTCTGGGCATAAAAAATGCGCGCGCGTGCCACGAGCACTTCCGGCAGGTCGGGCGCAAGCGCGGTGGCCCGGTCGCAGGCAGCGAGTCCTCGTTCCATCCAATTCGGGTTCTGATCCCGCACCTCGAAGATGACCCCGCACAGGTGCGCAATTCCTGCGTGTGCCAGAGCGAACTTCGGGTCCAGTTCGATAGCCTGTTCGAACATCTGCAAGGCGTATTCGAAATCCTGCCGTCGCGAATAGTTTCGGCCGCGCAGATAAAAATCGTACGCCACCGGATTTTCCGTAGCCTTGCGGGCGATGATCTTATCTTCCTGCGGCGTCAGAGTGATGCGCAGAGCCTGGGCAATGCTGCGTGCGATTTCCTCCTGGATCGCGAAAACGTCGTCCATCTGGCGGTCGTAGCGGTCGGCCCACACCGAGTGCCGGGTTGACGCTTCCACCAGTTGCGCCGTGATTCGCACGCGGTTGCCCGCACGACGAATGGAACCTTCCAGAATGTACGCGGCGCCAAGCTGCTGGCCCACCTGTTGCGCCGTGACCGGCTTGTCGCGAAAGGCCAGCATTTCCGAGCGCGGAAAGATCTGTAATTGGGCGATCTTGGAAAGCTCGGTGACAATGTCTTCCGTGATGCCGTCCCTGAAGTATTCGTCCTCTTTGGCACCACTCTGGTTTTCGAAATAGAGCACGGCAACGGATTTTTGCCGGGCTGCCACAGCGCCGTGCGCCCCGGAACCCGGAACGCTCTTCTCGGCCGCCGGCTGCCTGCTTGAATCAAGGTCTCGCTTGAGCCGTTTCAGATCGGCACGGAGTTCGGCGGCGGTCTGGCAGCGGAGGTCGGCGTCCTTCTCGAGCGCCTTGCCCAGGATGTTTTCCAGCGCCAGCGGCAGCCGTGGGTTGAGCTCCCTTGCAGGTGTCGGCACCGAGTGCAAAATTCCGTCGAAAACCACCGCCGCAGTCGCGCCCGAAAACGGCGTGGTCCCGGTCGCCATCTCGTAGAGCAGTACACCCAGCGAAAATAAATCCGAGCGTGCGTCCAAATCCTCTCCCCGCGCCTGCTCCGGAGACATATACGCGATCGTGCCCATCGAACTCCCTGGACTCGTCAATTGCTCCTCATGCAACAAACGCGTTCGCGTGTCCATGGACGTGCCGCCCGCCGACTCGGCGGCAGCCTGGACCCCGGGCGCCAGTTTCGCCAAACCAAAATCCAGAATCTTCGCCTGCCCTCGTTCTACGAGAAAAATATTCGCCGGCTTGATGTCGCGGTGCACGATACCTTTGGAGTGCGCCGCGTCGAGCCCGTTGGTTACTTGAATGCCAATTTCCAGGAGCTGCGAAACTTCGATGGGCTTCCCGCCAATCCGATGCTTGAGGGTCTGGCCCTCGAGCAATTCCATGGCGATAAAGGGCCTGCCTTCGAATTCGCCGATGTCGTAAATGGTGCAGATGTTCGGATGATTCAGAGCAGAAGTGGCGCGCGCTTCGCGCCGAAACCGCTCGACCGCTTGAGTGTCCTGCGATATGTCGTCGGGAAGAAATTTCAGCGCTACATTCCGGCCCAACCGCGAGTCCTTCGCTTTATAGACCACACCCATGCCACCGCCGCCCAGTTTTTCGACAACGTTGTAATGGGAGATGGTGAGACCGAGAATTGAGGAGCTATCTGTCACCAGGGCGTGCATTGTATGCCAGAGTCCCAACGCAGGCAATCGCGCTGAACGCGACGGCCTTGTGTCTAGCCGGTGGTTAGTGGGAGGTGACCGGAAACAATCACACCAGTTCCCGCCCGGCTGATGCCACCCTGGCGCCTGACCGATGCCAAGTAGTGGTCCTCGTGAGTTTTTTTGCTGTTCGAGCGCCTTACCTGCTTTCTTCGGTGCTTCTTGGCTGCCATGAATCTTCTCCTCGTGACGGAACTAGGCCCGACTGGCGGGCTAACCCATACAAACCGCTTGTCAATGTCCAGACAGAGGCAAGTTCGGCGCATCGGCCTCGTCTTGACACTCCGCGCAACCTGCCAGTAGACTGAAATGCTCGCTACGTTGTGCGGAGTCGGACTGAATGTTGCTCTCCCGGGATTACGTCGGATACATGGCCAAGGAAATCGTTAAGCGCCTGGTAGCCGGCCAGATGATTGAAGTGAAGAACGCCGAAACTACCACGCAGCAAGTCCGCCAGGTGATGGCCGAGGAAGTCACTATCGAAGATCGCCTCAACGAAGAGGTCCGCGAGATTCTAGCCAAGTACTCCGAGGAAATGCGCACCACCGGAGTCTCGTACCAGGAAATGTACAAGAAAGTGAAGGGCCAGCTTGCTCGCGAAAGGAAACTAATTCTCCGCTGATATGCGCCTAAGCCGCGAAAAAACGGTACGACTCTCCCACCGCATCATCGATTTTCTCGTGGCCAGCCCCGATGTGGACTTCATCGAAGACCGCGACACCATCCGCCAGGAGATCGTCACCATCATCACCTCTCTTCTGAAGCTCGAAGAGCAGGTGGACACCGAAGTCCGCACGAAAATTGCCTCGCAGAAAAAGGAAATCCTGGAGGGTAGCGAGGAATGGGACATCCTCTACCGGAAGTATTACTCCGAGGGCCTGAAGCGCATGGGCGTAGCCGAAGTCCAGACCCGCTAGACCCGCTGTTACTGCGTAACCCAATCACACGAGAACCCAAAAAACAAAAAGCGCCCAAGTCCGAGTTGGGCGCTTAGGTTTTCTAATTTCTATTTTCCGCTTTCCGATTTCAATTCTTAGGGTTGCTGATTCGGGTCCGGTCGCCGTTGCAAGGTTGGCCGGTCAGGATCGCTATCGGGATCCGTTGTCGTTCCCCCGGAAGTAGTAGTCGAATCGCCCGGTTTGTTCGTCGACGTCTTCTTGCGCAGCGTCGGCTTGTTCGGGTTCTTGTCGTTCACCTTCACGTTCGCTTCGATCAGCTGCAGCCGGTGCTTGACGGTGTCGAATTCGGAGGTCGTCACGATATATTCTTCGCGCTGCGGCAAAATCGTCGCAATTTCCTTCTGCGAAGCTTCGATTCTATCCGGCGTCGGTGGATGCGTCGAGAAGATCTTCGGGACAGTTCCCGGCTGCTTCTTCTCGTCGGCCGCTACTTTTTCAAAGAACGACACGAACGCGTTCGGGTCGTAGCCCGCCTTGTACATGTATTGCAGGCCCAAATAGTCGGCTTCGCGTTCATCGGTGCGGGTGAATTGCAGGAACGCCATCGGAATCGCGAACTGCATGCCTTGATAAATCGCGTATCCGGCCCAGGTGTAAGGAATAAAAATCATCGCCGGAATCATCGCGAGCTGCGTGATTTCGCCCTTGGTGGCTTGCTTCGTGCCGTGCCGTGCGCAAACATGCGCGATTTCGTGCGCCATCACGCCAGCAAGTTCCGATTCTTCATCCGCGTGCAGGATCAATCCGCTGTTCACATAGAAAAAACCACCCGGCAGGGCAAACGCGTTCACCACGTCCGAATCAATCACCTTGATCGTGAACGGCACCTGCGCGTCGGAGTTCCGCACCAGGTTCTGGCCAACTCGATTCACGTACTCGGTAACCACCGGATCGTTGATGAATTTCGCTTGTCGCTCGACTTCAGCCGAAAGCTGTTTGCCCAGAGCGATCTCGTGTTCGAGCGAATAGAAATTCAGTCCGTGCCCAACGCTGCGATTTCCGATGGCGTTGACGTCCGCTTCGCTTCCAGCCTTCACTTTCGCGTCGGTCGGCTGCTGAATAATCGGTTGGTCCGCCTGCTGGACGCTGCCTTGCTGTTGCGTGTCGGGCTGCTGCGCAGGCTGAGTGGTCTGTTGCGGGGGCGCCTGCTGCGACGGCGTCGAGGGTGATTGCTGGGTGGACTGCGGAGCGGATTGCTGCTGCCCCTGCTGGGGCGCGCTTGCCACGCTGGTGGACGTGATCAGCGAGGCCGCGACAATCATGGCTCCTAGCTGCGCCGCCAAGTTCGTCTTCATGGTTACCTCCGGCGGATTCTGCACGGATTATACACCCCCACCGGCAGCACCCTGCTGAATTCTTTGATGCAAATAGAAGGGAATAGTTGGCTTCGCCAGGCGAAAAAGGGCGTCCAGTTCCCCTAAGAAGACGTCGCGGTCGAAGGCTGCCGCCGAGGCGCAAAGCCCGGTTAGTGGGCGTGCCAGCGTTAGTGGCGGGAACACCCCGGCGCTGCCGTATTGACGGGCCTCCCGATTCTGTCTACATTCATATTGTGCCCGCCCGTAAGATACAAGTCGGCCAGGTGTGGAAGAAGGACGACACCGGCGAATCCTATTTGGTTACTAAGATTTACAACGAAGCCCTAGCCACCTACGCCGTCCTGCGCAAAGCGGGCGCCGAAAACGAGCGCGCCGAAAAAGTAAAAGTTGACCGCAAGGGCCCCACAAACGACCTCCCGGGCTTCACCTACACCCAAGAATCCGACGACTTCTAGGCTATGAGCCTCTGGTCTTGGCGCCAACCCGACGACGCACGCAGGTTCCTCGCTCACCTTCTAACCTAAACCGACCGGACCGGCAATTTCACCACGTCCTCCACCTGCAACACTTCCTTTACCACGAAGCCTTCCGCATATTTCACGCCAATAAGCCGCCCGTAATAATGCGCGATCGAATTCATCCGCCCTTCGAGTTCATCGAGCGGCAAAACCACCTTCGATCGTCTCTCTTTCTTCGGCGGGTTGAACTGCGATGCATACGCCAGGATTGCCCGTTTCCGCCGCTCGAAGTGTTTCGTGATGTCCACGCAAAACGTCGGCCGCACGAAATCGTATGCCGCCGCGTACAAAATCTTGAATGGCCGGAACGCTTCGCCACCCAGCGGGTAATTCTTTAGCCCCGCGACAAAGCATGCTTCGTAGCCGAGCTTCGCCGCCGTGTAGTGGTCCGGGTGGCGGCCTTCCCAGTAGGGGAGTATCACCGTGTGCGGCTGAAATTCGCGAATCACCTCCGCGATCGCCATTTTGTACTCCTCGCGCAGCTCCAGACGCGCGTCGGGAAGGCCTAGATTCCGCCGTACCGTCGCCCGCAAAATCTTTCCCGCGTGTGCCGCTTCGCGCAGCCGAATCTCCGGCGTCCCGCGCGAACCCGTCTCACCACGCGTCAAATCCAGTATTCCCGTGCGGTATCCCGCTTCCGCCATGGCAAGCAAAGTCCCGCCGCTGGTCAGCTCCGCGTCGTCCGGATGCGCCGCAATCGTCAGCAAATCCACTTTCATGCCGCCTCCAATAAATTGCGCCCCGATTCTAACAGGCAAGCCCCTTAGCTTCCTCGGCCTCCTTCGCTTCTTCCAATACCTTGACTGCCTTTATTCCCTCGGCTTGCTCTTGCCTGTCTGAGATTTCGAGAGTCTTTGTAGGCGTGGCTTCAGCCGCGACATCAACGTTGCAAGTTCCAAGTGCGCGGCTTTAGTCGCTGAAGTACCGAATTCGTGGTCTGTCACGCAGACTCCTCCACCTCCTTTACCTCCGCCCTCCCTTCCTCCTTTCCTCAACCTCGTTTCGCCCCAAGACGCAAAATGTTAAGGTGAAGCTCCTCAGACAGGAGGGAACTCGCAATGCCCGGTAACCCGCTAGCAGGTCAGGTTGCTCTGATAACCGGTGCCGCAAAACGCATCGGCCGCAGCATCGCTCTGCGCTTGGCGGCCGACGGCGCGGACATCGTCGTGAACTACGCCAGCTCGAAGCCGGAAGCCGACACGCTCGTGGCTGAAATCAAATCCACCGGGCGCCGCGCGATTGCCGCAAAGGCGGACGTCTCGCAGCGCTTGGACGTCCAAAAATTATTCTCCGCCGCCGAAAACGAATTCGGCCGTCTCGACATACTCGTCAATAACGCCGGTACGTTCTTCCCCGCAAAGTTCGAGGAGCTGACTGAAGAGCAGTGGGACCACATCCTCAACGTAAACCTCAAATCCCAATTTCTCTGTGCCCAGTCCGCCGCGCCTATCATGAAGCGGCAAGGTCGCGGGCACATCATCAATCTCTCATCGCTGGGCGGCTTGCTCGCCTGGCCTGCCTACACGCATTACTGCGTTTCGAAAGCTGGCTCGATCATGCTCACGCGCTGCCTCGCCCGCGCTCTGGGTCCGGAAATCTTGGTCAATAGCGTCGCGCCCGGCACCATCCAGTTTCCCGGCGAGCCGCCCGACGAAGAGTACATTCGCCGCGTTCCCCTGCATCACACCGGAACCGGCGACGACATCGCCCAAGCAGTCGCCTACCTGGCCACCGCCGATTTCGTCACCGGCCAAATCCTAGTGGTGGACGGCGGCCGCTCCCTCGTCTAGCGCCGTTCAATTGCCAGCCAGCATTTCCCCTCCACTTTTACAGCGTTCGCTTGACTAAGACTTCGCCGTTGCGCAGGTACCATGATCCGTGCTGATTCGTTAAAGAGACAAAGCCGATTCAAGCAAGGATCATCGGAGACATTCGTGAAACGTGTCGCAGTCGTCGCAGGTAGCCTGGCATTCTTGTTCACCGCCGTTGCGTGCGGAGGGCAACAAACCCAGAAGCAAAGCTCGCCGCCGAACGCCGCATCCCCAGCAAACCCTTCCGCTGGAGGCGGCGATGTCAACGCCATCATGAAGAACGTGAACTACCATCTCACTGATAAAATCATCGTTCACATTGTTTCGCTAAATGGCAAGCTGACGCCGAAGCCCGATCAAATCATCGCCTTCGATGATCGACAATCGTTCGGCATCGACGTTGACTTTGCAAGCGTAACGCTCAACACCACGTCCCTCACCAATGACCTCAACGATTATGTGTTCCCCAAGCCGGACGCTCCGTTCAAGAAATTAGCGGCAACCATTGAAGGAGATCAACTCACCGTCAAGGGACTTTTGGTCAGCAAAGGCGGCATCCCATTCTCAACAACGAGCACGCTCGCGGTTACTCCCCAGGGAATGATTCGCGTCCACACCACGAAAGTGGAAGCGCTTCATCTGCCGGTGAAGGGCCTGATGGACATGCTCGGCCTGGATACCTCGAAGCTTGTCGACACCAACAAGGTCGAAGGCGTTTCGGTGGACAAGAATGATCTAATCCTGGACCCACAGGTGCTTTTGCCTCCGCCGCAATTGCGCGGCCGGCTAACCAGCATCAAGATTGAAAACGGCCAGATCGCGCTGGCATTTGCTGCTAAGGAGGAGAAGGGAAGCCAGCAGCCGCTGACGAATACCTGCGGGGCGCGGAATTACCTGCAATTCCAGGGCGGCACGGTGCGTTTCGGCAAACTGACCATGGACCAGACGGACCTGGTGCTGCTCGACATGCAGCCTGCCGACCCTTTCGATTTCGCGATGGATCACTACAAGGAACAACTCGTGGCCGGGTTCTCAAAAATGACGCAGCAAGGCGGTCTCTGCGTCCACATGCCGGACTACGGCAAGATCGACAGGCATGCTGCGCACCATGGTAGCTGAGGGGTTGTTCCAGAAAGATTCATCGTGAATGGCGGTCACTTGCTGCGCCCGGTTCACGCCGCCGATTCGCAGGACATCACTCTAAGAAGTGACCGGGTTAGGTTTCTCGCTGTCGATGCCCAAATCCGCGATCGCTTTTTCGATTACGCATTTCTGGATTTTCCTATCGAGGAAAAGTTCGTTCAATGCAGCCAGCGTGATGAACCGCGAATCCACCTCGAAGAAATCGCGCAGAGATGCGCGGCCTTCGCTGCGTCCGAAGCCGTCCGTGCCAAGAGTAGCCATTCGCCGCGGAATCCACTGGCTGATCATGCTCGGCAAGGTCTTCAGATAATCCGTGGCGGCTACGAGCACTCCCGGCGCATCGCCAAGACATTCGGTAACATACGGCACGCGAGGCTTTTCGCCGGGATGCAAACGATTCCAGCGATCCGTCTCGATCCCGTCGCTGTAAAGCGCCTTGTAACTCGTCACGCTCCACACGTCCGCGGCCACGCCATATTTCTCCGCAAGTATCTCCTGCGCGCGGAGCGCTTCATTCAATATCGCCCCGCTGCCAAATAGTTGCGCGCGCAGCTTCGAATCGCCATTGGTTGCAGCGCGGAACTTATACATCCCCTTCAGAATTCCTTCGCGAACGTCTCCGGGCATTTCCGGCATGGCGTAAGGTTCGTTCATCACCGTGATGTAATAGAAGATGCTTTCGCCTTCCTTGTACATGCGGCGGATGCCGTCCTGGATAATCACCGCGAGTTCGTAAGCGAATGCGGGATCGTACGCGCGCAGATTCGGCACCGGCAGCGCCAGCACCTGGCTGTTGCCGTCCTGGTGTTGCAAGCCTTCGCCAGCGAGCGTCGTGCGGCCCGACGTTCCGCCCAGCAGGAAGCCGCGAACGCGCATGTCCGCCGCTGCCCATATAAAGTCGGCAATGCGCTGGAACCCGAACATCGAGTAGTAAATGAAAAAGGGAATCGTGTTGATGCCATGAGTCGCGTACGCCGTCCCGGCGGCGATGAACGAAGCCATCGAGCCCGCTTCGGTAATTCCTTCCTCTAGAATCTGCCCGTCTTTGGCTTCCTTGTAATAAAGTAACGTGTTCACGTCCACCGGCTCGTAACGCTGCCCGACGCTCGAATAAATTCCGACGGTGCGGAACAGCGATTCCATGCCAAAGGTCCGCGCTTCATCGGGAACGATGGGCACAATTAGTTTCCCCATCTCCGGATCGCGCAGCATCTTGCGCAAGATTCCGACGAACGCCATCGTCGTCGAAACTTCGCGGCCTTCGCTGCCGGTGAGAAACTCGTTGAACAATTCGTCGTGGTCCGCCACAAGTGGCTTGGCTCGCACGCTTCGCCGCGGCACGTAACCGCCCAATTCTTCACGCCGCGCGCGCAGATACTGGGCCTCTTCGCTATTGTCCGCCGGGCGATAGAAGGGAACTTCCGCGCACTGCTCGTCGGTCAATGGAATGTCGAACCGGCTGCGGAACTCGCGCAGTTCTTCCTCGTTCAGTTTTTTCTGCTGGTGCGTGACGTTCTTGCCTTCGCCCGCTTCTCCCAGTCCGTAACCCTTAATCGTCCGTGCCAAAATCACCGTCGGTGCGCCCTTGTGCTCCACCGCGGACTTGTAAGCGGCATAGACTTTCCGCGGATCATGTCCGCCCAGCCGCAACCGGCGCAACTCCTCATCCGCTAACGGTTCGACGAGACGCAGCAGCCGCGGGTCGGAGCCGAAGAAATGTTCGCGTACGTACGCGCCGGACGACACCACCAGCTTCTGATACTCGCCGTCCACGAGTTCGCCCATGCGCTTGACCAACAGGCCTTCGGTGTCCCGATCAAGGATCGAATCCCACTCCGTGCCCCACAGAACCTTGATCACGTTCCAGCCGGCTCCACGGAACGCGGACTCTAGCTCCTGAATGATCTGTCCGTTGCCGCGCACCGGACCATCCAAACGCTGCAAGTTGCAATTGATGACGAAAATCAGGTTGTCCAGTTTTTCACGCGCAGCCAAAGTGATGGCACCTAGCGATTCCGGCTCGTCGGTCTCGCCGTCTCCCAGGAACGCCCAAACTTTCGCATCAGTCACTGGCTTGATTCCACGATCTTCCAGATAACGGTTGTAGCGCGCCTGATAAATGGCCATCAGCGGGCTGAGGCCCATCGAAACCGTGGGGAATTCCCAGAAGTCAGGCATGAGCCAGGGATGAGGATAAGAAGAAAGTCCGCCGCCAGGCTTCAGTTCTCGCCGAAAGTTCTCGAGCTTCGCTGCAGAAAGACGTCCTTCCAGGAAAGCGCGCGCGTAAATTCCCGGCGCGGCGTGACCCTGAAAATAAACAGTGTCGCCTTCGAACTCAGGCGTGCGTGCGCGGAAGAAATGATTGAAACCCACTTCATAAAGCGTCGCAGCGGAAGCATAAGTCGAAATGTGGCCGCCGATGTTGTGCTCTTCGCGATTGGCGCGCACGACCATGGCGATCGCATTCCAGCGCACCAGGCTCTTGATTCGCCGTTCGAGTTGCTGATCGCCGGGAAATGCCGGCTGCAAGCTGTGAGGAATGGTGTTGACGTAAGGAGTCTTCGCGGTAAAAGGAATTTCGATCCCCACTACTTTTGCATGTGCGCGCAGGCGTTCCAGAATGTAGCAAGCAACGTCGGGACCGCTCGACTGCAAAACCGAATCCAGCGATTCAAGCCACTCTTGGATTTCCGAGGGGTCTAACCCCTGCAGCGGTACGGTAAGTTCGTTATCCATGTTTTCGCTTGGCCCTCTTCTCGCTCAGTGCGAAAGCCCGTCACCTCCAACGGTGCGCGCTCCACAATTTTCTATCCACTAGAATACACCTCAACCGCAGCTTGCGCACATCCTCTTAAGGACTAACTTTCGTGACGCTTCGGCGCAGCGATTCACTTTTGCGACAGCCGACTGAGCCCTACGAGGTCGCCTCCGTCGCTGCAACATGGTCCCGCGCCAGCTTCGCGATAAATTCCCGGTCAGCAGGCAGGAAATTCAATTCGGCAAGCGACGACGGCG